>SDBV01003999.1_pt1 | contig 21358 bp, 19 predicted proteins | sample 2277081 | NCBI WGS metagenome assembly SDBV01 (sample SAMN10402039, study PRJNA504765) | marine sediment metagenome | isolation source: marine sediment core GS10_PC15, 223 cmbsf | place: Arctic Ocean: Southern Knipovich Ridge | collected 2010 | reverse complement strand
GCAGGGCTCGCCAAGCGTTTCGAGGAACTCTACGTGCCCGGCCTCGCCGACCCGATTCGCCTTCAGCGTGGCTCCGAGGCCCTTTATTTGGTCCAGCGCGTGCGCGACGAAGCACACCGGTTCGCGATCGCCTACCATCGCAAACGCCGTGGAGATGCGATGCTGAACTCTGTTCTCGACGATGTGGCCGGCATCGGTCCGGCGCGCCGCAAACGACTGCTCGATCTGTTCGGGTCGGTCGACGCCATGCGCAAGGCAACCAAAGACGATTTTGCCGGTATCGACGGCATTCCGGCATCGGTGGGCCTTGCCGTATACGAGAGACTGCACTCTTGACGGCCGCCGTCGACTCTGCCCCCGAGGTCGTCGTCATCACCGGAATGTCCGGCGCGGGCCGCTCGACCGCCGCGGCTGCGCTCGAAGACATTGGCTTCTTTGTGATCGACAATGTTCCGCCTCCACTAATAAGCAGGGTCGTGACACTCGCCACGACGGCGACCGACGGCGAACCCGGGGACACCCCGGCAGCGCCCCGAAGGATCGCTTTCGGGTGCGACATCCGCGAAGGGGTCCTACTTGCCAACCTCGACGACGCCCTGCACGAGCTGGCCGATCGCGACATCAGTGTGCGTATGTTGTTCTGCGAAGCATCGGATGAGACACTCATCCGCCGATACGAGGAGAGCCGGCGTCCGCATCCCCTCGCCGGCGCAGGCGGCATCACGGCGTGGATCGCAAGCGAGCGAGAGATGCTGCGCAGATTGAAGGAGCGCTCGGACCTCGTCATCGACACGTCCGACCTCAACGTGCACGAATTGCGCGAAAAGGTGACAGCGTATTTCCGTGAGACCGACTCCGCGCATCGCCTGCGCGTCACCGTGACGAGCTTCGGATTCAAACACGGCTCACCGCGGGATGCGGACATGGTCTTCGACGTACGATTCCTGCCGAATCCGCACTGGGTCGAGGCACTGCGACCGCTCCCCGGAACGAGTGACGAGGTGCGCGAGTATGTGCTCGGACGCCCCGAGACCCGAGAGTTCAGGCGTCACCTGTTCGCTTTGTTGGATTTTCTGCTCCCGCACTATGTCGCCGAGGGAAAGAGCTACCTGAATATCGCGATCGGTTGCACGGGCGGCCGACACCGTTCGGTAGTGCTCGCCCAAGAGATCGCAAACCACATTCGCGAACTCGGTTACTCGGTGAACGTGTTTGACCGGGATCTGGCTTGAGGGCGGTTTCGCTCGGGGGCGGGCACGGCCAGGCGGCAGTATTGCGTGCTCTGCGATACGTCGACGCGGATGTGACCGCGATCGTGAGTGTCGCGGATGACGGCGGATCGTCGGGTCGGCTCGTTCGCGAATTTGGGATACCTCCGCCGGGCGACGCGCGGCGCAACCTGATTGCGTTGTCCGGCGACACGATGCTCGCCGGGTTGTTCGCGTTCCGGTTTGGAGCAGGCGATCTCGAAGGTCATTCGCTCGGCAATCTCGTGATCGCTGCGCTCGTCGAGCGCGTCGGAGACTTCGAGGGTGCGTTGTGTGCTGCCGCCGATTTGCTTGGCGCCACCGGAGTCGTTTTGCCGGCGGCGGTCGAGCCCGTCCGTCTCATTGCCGACGTCGAGGGTGCACTGGTCGAAGGCCAAGACACTATCAAGCGCCAAACGAACATCGGCGGTATCGAGATCGATCCACCCGATCCGGCGGTTTCGCCTGTCGCCGTCGATGCGATAGCGGCAGCCGACCTCATTGTGATCGGACCGGGCAGCCTGTTCACGTCGGTTTTGCCCGTCTTGTGCATTCCGAAGCTGCGCGACGCAATCGCCGCTTCGAGTGCAAGTCGAGTGTACGTGTCGAACTTGACCGTTCAAGCCGGTGAGACTGAGGGTATGGACACCGGGGCTCATGTTGCGGCTCTGATCGACAACGTCGGCAAGAGTCTGTTCGACCACGTCCTCGTTAACGACGGCCCTGTCGCCTATGGCGATCCACTCGACATCCCCGACGCCGGCGAGGTTTGCTCGATTCCGGTCGTCAAGCGTTACGTTGCGGCAGATCGCGGCTCCGTGCATGATCGCGTCCGGCTCGGCGAAGCCCTCCAAGACCTTGCCGGGTGCAACTGATGCGCCGGACGGCACGTTGGGGCCCTTACGTCGGTGGGTCTTCTTGGACTATGCGGAGCGACGTCTCGCCTTGGATTTCGATGACGTGGCCGCTGCCGGGTTCGAGTCGAACCTCGAGCTGGTCTGCCAACGCCCTCACACACGCCCGGTATGTCTGGACACGTCCGACAACACGGTCGAGGTCTTCGACCACGTGATATCGGGCGCCGTCGGCCATCACGATGACTGTGTCCGGTTCCGAGTCGATCCGCTCGATCAGATCCGCGTTGAGTGCAATTCGCTCACCACTCGATCGAGTCAGGACGATCATGTGCCGTGCTCCACTATCCGGGTTCGCATACCCGATTTCATCGGCGTTATGTCTGGTCTACATGAGCGGATATGAAGGCGAGCGGCGGCGAACCGGGGCCCTCCCGTTGCCTCTAGAGTTTTCATAGGTGCCGTCGACTAAGTGGTGATTGCCGTGAATGTCGCTGATGTCTTCGAGAAACTCATCGGCCGAGATGCCCCGATCGAGATGATCGCGTACGACGGGAGCCGTACCGGCGCGACCGGATCGGGAGTACGAGTACACGTCAAGTCGCCCCGAGCGCTCCGCTATCTGGCATACAACCCCGGCGAACTCGGCTTCGCTCGCGCCTATGTCAGCGGTGACCTCGAAATCGAGGGCGACCTCTACACGGCGTTGCGCGTGGTCGAGTCCATGGACGAGATCGACATCGGCTGGCGCGACGTCGTCGACATGGTCAAGGTTCTTGGGCCCCGAGTAATAGGCCCCGCACCGATTCCGCTCGAAGAGATCCGAATGAAGCGGCGCCTCGGCCGGCGCCATTCGAAGGTTCGCGACGCCTTGGCGATCTCGCACCACTATGACGTGTCGAATGCATTCTATGAGATGGTGTTGGGCCCGACGATGGCCTACACGTGCGCCGTGTTCGACGCCGACTCGACGAGCCTCGACGATGCTCAAGAGGAGAAGTTCGACCTCGTGTGTCGCAAGCTCGCTTTGCAGCCCGGTATGCGACTGCTCGACGTCGGATGCGGCTGGGGCGGCTTGGTCATGCATGCGGCCGAGCACTACGGCGTGAACGCGCTCGGCGCAACGTTGAGCAAGAACCAGGCGGAGTGGGCGGCAAAGCAAGTCGCCGAACGCGGGCTCAACGACCTCGCCGAAGTGCGTCACAGGGACTATCGGGACGTGCCCGAGACTGGGTTCGACGTTGTTTCGTCGATCGGGCTCATGGAGCACATCGGGGCATCCAATCTGGGTTCGTACTTCTCATATCTGCGCCGCAAGCTCCGCCCACAGGGCAGGCTTCTCAACCATGCGATCATGCGCCCCGAGGCAGGCGAGGCGCCGATCGACCCGGGCGGATTCATGAGCCGATATGTCTTCCCAGATGCCGAACTCGAAGAGGTCGGTGAGGTGATCACGGTCATGGCAGGCGTCGGTTTCGAAGTCCAGCACGACGAAAACCTCCGTATGCACTATGCGAAGACACTGCACGCGTGGTGCGCGAACCTCGACGACAATTGGGTCGACGCCGTTGAAGAGGTCGGTGTGGGGCGGGCGCGCGTCTGGGCGCTCTACATGGCGGCATCCGAAGTGCTCTTCGCGACAAACAAGATGCAGCTGCACCAGGTTCTCGCCACCAAAACCGAAGACGGCGACTCCGCTATGCCCCTGCGACCCAATTTCAGCGCCTGAAAAAGTGCTCCCCGTCCATCGGGGCGCTGCCGGGGTGTCCCCGGGCCGCTGCATTCTCGGGTGCGGGTAACGAGCGCGCTGTCCGTCGGGGCGCTGCCGGGGTGTCCCCGGGTTCGCCGTCACGCCGCCGAAATCACTTCACGGTGCATCGAGGCAAGGTGTTTAGAAACGACGCATCGGTTGTTTGTTGGTGAGGGCTTGTTGAGACGGGCCGAGTTCGCCGAGGCCGAACTTGCTTCGGCCGGACCCAGTCTTGGGTGGTGGCACTGCGCGGAACTCGTCGTGGGAAACGAGCGCCAGCGAAGTTTTCTACGACGAAATGCGTTGGACGTGGTCGCAGTTCGGACAGATCCGGAGAGCCCGGTCGTTGGTTGCGTGACGACGATCGAGATCGTGTCCGCAGCGTAGGCAAATGGGTCGCATGTTCATGTCGTACCTCCAGCCATCGATACGCATCGCAACAGCCGTTTTGCTGTGCGACGATTCGACGTTAATCCATTCTCGGCCCAATGTGGTGGATCTCGCTCTGTCTACGTAGCTTGTATCGACCGATCCCGAACGGCGAATCGCACGACTGGAGAGACCATGCCCGAAGCAGTCATCGTTTCGACGGCGCGTAACCCGATTGGCCGGGCGTTCAAAGGCTCGCTCACCCAAGTTCGTCCCGACCGATCGGTAGGCTCGTCGAATGGACGAAGAACACACAGCCGTCGTCTTGGTCGATCACGGATCGATACGCGACGTAGCGAACGAGCATCTAGTCGCAGTCGCCGAGCGATACTCGGCCGCCACCGGGTTGATCGCCGAGGCGGCTCATATGGAACTTGCCGCCCCGTCGATCGCCGATGCGTTTCGCAGATGTGTCGAACGGGGCGCAACCTCGATCGTCGTCTGCCCGTTTTTTCTCGCCCCAGGCAGTCACGTCACACTCGACATCCCGCGCCTAGTCGCCGAGGCCGCGGCGGAGTTCCGAGCCCTGCGCTACCGCATTACGCCGCCAATCGGAGAGAGCCCGGAAATCATCGACGCAATCGAAGGCATCATTGGCAGCGAACCGATCTGGTCAGCCTGTGGCCCAGCCGGTTGGGCTCAAGAATGACCAAATGGGGGGCCTCCAAGGTTGTCGTGCCCCAAGATCGGAGTATCAGAGCGTGACTGATCCGACGAATCGGCCCATGATCCGCCTGGTTGGCGTAACCAAGGTCTTCGGCGCCACCGCCGAACCGGCCGTGAGCGATCTCTCGCTCGACATACCCGATGGCGAGATTGTCATATTGATTGGTCCGTCGGGATGCGGCAAGTCGACGATCCTGAAGATGATCAATCGTCTGATCGAGCCGACGTCCGGCACGATCGAGATCGACGGCACGAACATCGTCGACGCAGACCCGCACGAGCTACGCAAAGGCATCGGCTATGTGATCCAGGAGTCAGGCCTGTTCCCGCATCGCACCGTCAGTGAAAACATCGCCACGATTCCGCATCTGCTCGGTTGGGATCGCAGGCGACGTGGCGACCGCGTTGCCGAACTCAGCGACCTCGTCGGACTCGAATCGAAGCTTCTCGATAGATATCCGGGCGAATTGTCGGGTGGGCAGCGCCAACGCGTCGGTGTAGCGCGTGCGCTTGCCGCTGATCCGCCGGTTCTGCTCATGGACGAGCCGTTCGGCGCAGTCGATCCGATCGTCCGAGCGCATCTTCAGGACGAATTGCTCCGTCTCCAGCGGACCGTTGGTAAGACCATCGTGCTGGTCACGCACGATATCGACGAGGCGATCAAGCTCGGCGACCGGATGGCGATCCTCAACGTCGGCGGGATCCTCGAACAGTACGGGACGCCCGAACACATCTTGCGGGCGCCGGCGAACGACTTCGTACGCGAGTTCCTCGGCGCCGAACTCGGCCTCAAACGACTTGCCCGAATCAAAGTTGGCGACATCGAACTCGAATCGGGCCCCGTCGTCGACGCCTCGGCGAGTGTCGATGAAGCGAAGGAACTCATGGCCTCTTATGGCGTCGGCTGGATCGGCGTCCTCGATGGCGACCACCTTCGGGGCTGGGCATGGGCCGCCGACCTCGACTCGTCTCAGCCCGTCGGAGCGGCACAGACACAGAGGTTCCGGGTGTGGATGACGCCTTCTTCCACTCTGCGAACGGCTCTCGACCACATCGTCATGTCTCGGTCTAAGGTCGCCGTCGTCTTCGACGACGATGACAAATACCTCGGCATGGTTTCGCTAGACATGCTCAGCGAAGAGATCTTGCGGTGACGCCGATCCTCGCGCAGTTCAACGGCAAGCCGATCATCGACTGGAGTTGGATCGGCAGGCATCTCAACGAGATTGGGGAGCGAATTCTTCAACATCTCGTGCTGACCGGAATCGCCGTCGGCATCGGTTTCGTGCTCTCAATGACATGCGTGATGCTCGTCGTTCGGTATCGCAAGACGTATGGACCAATCACGTGGGTCACGGCGATGCTCTACACGATTCCCGGCGTCGCGCTGTTCGCGATGTTGCTGCCCTGGACCGGCCTCACGATGCTCACGGCCGAGATCGGACTCGTCAGCTACACGCTACTCATCCTCATCCGTAACATCGTTGCCGGCATCGACGCCGTTCCCGACTCGATCATCGAAGCGGCTCGTGGGATGGGATTCGGCAGGTGGCGCATCTTCTTCGAGGTGCAGCTCCCCCTCGCGACATCGGCGATCATCGCGGGCCTGCGGATTGCGACGGTCACCACGGTCGGCCTCGTCACCGTCACAGCGCTGATTGGCTACGGCGGTCTCGGCTTTTTCATCTTGAACGGCCTGCAATGGTTCTCGATGTCACAGATCATCGTCGGATCGGTCTTGTCGGTGGCGCTAGCGGTAGTGCTCGACATTGCACTGATCGGCGTCGAATGGTTGATCACTCCTTGGACACGTCGGTCGGTGGCTGCGCCATGAACTTCTTCGCACAGCTTTGGGAATGGTTCACAACAGCGTCCAATTGGACGGGCCCGAACGGTGCGGCGCTCGCGCTCTGGCAGACGTTGTGGATGAGCCTTCTCGGCACCGGCTTGGCAGCAGCCGCGGCGATTCCGCCGGCTATCTTGCTGGGGCACAAGCACAAGGGTGGCGTACTTGCGATAGCGATTGTCAATATCGGTCGAGCAATTCCCTCCTTCGCGATTCTTGCATTGGCCCTGCCGATCACGATCGCACTCGGTCTCGGTCTCGGCTTCTGGCCGACGCTCGCCGCGCTGTTCTTCTTCGCGCTTCCTCCGCTTTTCACGAACACGTATACGGGCATTCGCGATGCCGACCCGACAGTTGTCGAAGCGGCGCGCGGGATGGGGATGACCGAGCGGCAGATCGTAGTGCAGATCGAACTTCCGATGGCGACGCCGCTGATCATGGAGGGGCTGCGCACGACCAGCGTCGCCGTCGTAGCGACGTCGGTGTTGGGAGCATGGGTCGGATGGGGCGGCGTCGGGCAGATGATCCGGATCGGCCTGTCTGTGAACGACAATGTCCAGGTCTTTGCAGGGGCGTTTCTCGTGGCATTGCTCGCGGTCGCCTTCCAAGCGGCGTTCACGATCATCGAGCGCTTCATGTTGCCTCGCGGCGTTCGGCGCATGTTGCGACCTTACAAACAGGGTATTGAAGTGAGCCTCGCGTGAGGCGATTGTTGCGGACGTTCGTTTTGGCCGTCGGCATCGTCTTCGCCGCGTCAGCATGCGCGCCGGGCGGGCCTGTTGTCTGGTCGGGCCCGACGAGGCCGGGCCCTGAGATCGTCGTCGGTGGTCAGAGTACGTCCGAGTCGACGGTGCTCGGTCAGCTCTACAAGCTCACGCTGCAGGGCCACGGATATGACGCCTCGCTCAAGCTCAACCTCGGAAGTCTCAATATCGTCGCGCCTGCGCTCGAGTCGGGCGAGGTCGGGATCACGCCCGCATATACGGGGGCGGCGGTTGCGTTCTTTTCGAAGAATGAGGTTCAGCCGACCAGCGACGGCGACGAGGTTTATGCGTTGCTCACCAAACTGCTGGCAAACACCGGCGTTGTCGCATTTGCATCGTCTTCGGCGCAGAACAAAAACGGCTTTGCCGTGACACAGAAGGAGGCAGAGGCCAAGAGCCTCAAAACGATCGGCGATCTCGAGCCGTTCGCGCCGCAATGGACCCTCGGTGGGCCACCGACCTGTCCGAAGTTCGACTCTTGTTTGCCAGGGCTCGAAAAGGTGTACGGGATCCAATTCAAAGACTTCAAGGACCTCGACTTTTCAGGCCCGCTCACCATTTCGGCGTTGCTCGGCGACCAGATCCAGGTTGCGGTGATTTTCACGACTTCGCCGTCGATCGTCACCGAGAATTTTGTCTTACTCGAAGACACGAAGAACATGCTTGCTGCCCAAAACGCTGTTCCGCTCGCGAGCCGCCGGATATCCGAAGCCTATGGAAAAGACTTCGAGGACGTGCTCAATGCCCTGTCGAAAACGCTCACCACAGACGACTTGATCGCGATGAACACGGCCGTCGAAGTCGATCTCGACGACCCCGACGAGGTGGCGTACAGGTACCTCATCGACAAGGGCCTGCTGCCCAAGACCCCGTCGTCGATGGCGCCGTCGCCGTCGCGTTAGAGAATTCTCGCCCGAGATTAGGAAAAAATGTCAGGTTTTGCCCTGCGGCGGTCGATACATGGATTTCACGGACGGTAGATCGCATTGAGGGGCCATGCGATTTTCAGCGAGCGGATCGACCAAGACGCGCAGTATGCGTGGCGCAATTGTCGGGGCGTCGGTCGGGCTGGTTCTGGTCGTGTTTGCTGTCGTGGCGTTCATCGGTTTGCGCACTGACAGCCTCGTCGCTCCCGATCGGTCGACCGACTTAGAGCTGTCAGGCTCAGACGCGGCGGCCGAGGTCGTGGCGCGTGCCGGTCTCACTGGTGACGCTGGATCGGCCAACGTCGACAGCGACTTCGAACCGGGCGAGGTCGAAACGGCGCCACAGGACTATGGCGCGGACGTCGAGCCGACGTTGAGCCTTGGAGCGAATGACATCGATTTCGGCGACGGTGCAGGAGATTGCCTGCCTGGGTTCTATCAGGACTATGCCGCGTTGGCGTACGGTGAGACAGTGAGCATCGACGCCGTACTTGGCGATCCATGTTGGGAAGGAATGAACGTCGAGGTCGTCCAAGACGCCCTTTCGCTCGACGACGGCGTGCGGGGCGCCGCGACCACGAACGGCAGCGTCATCACCTACACCGCGAACGGAACTTTCACGTCCGATCTCGGCGCCGAATGCCTCGGCGCCGACTGGTTGAGCTACTCGATCGTCGATGAGGCTGGGGCGGAGCGGGCGAGCGGAATCGTCACCTACGACATCGACATAGCGAGGTGTGCCGCCGGCTGATCGATACTGCCCTGCCTCATCCGCTCGATGGCTCGGTAGCGGTAGAAGACTCGGAAGTCGCTTTCTTGTCGTCGCTCGGCTCCTCGGACACCTCGATCCCGGAGTCGTCTTCGTCTTTCGCGGGCGGCACGCTCTCATCAGACGACGCCTTCGTGGGCGTGTCGGCGTCGGTCCACGGTTCGACGCCCTCCCACGTGTCCAGTTCGTCGTTGTTCTGACGGACGACGAGCCAGATCCCAGCAACGACGAATATGAGGATCGACACCCATCCGTTCCGGCTGATCCCGAAGGCTCGAAACGTCGTGTCTGTACGGAGCATCTCCGAGAAGAACCGTCCGAACCCAACCATGACCAGATAGCCCAAGAACAGATTGCCTCGCTTGAATTGGCGTGTCCGGTCGATCAGGATCAAAACGATGATGATGACGACGTTCCAAAGTGATTCGTAGAGAAACGTCGGGTGAAACGTCGCGAACTGGGCGTATTCGGGAACTCTATGTGCGGGGGCGATCTCGAGACCCCACGGCAGTGTCGTCGGGCGCCCGTATAGCTCCTGGTTCGCATAGTTACCCCAGCGTCCGATCGCTTGGGCAAGCGGTATCCCGATTGCGGCCGAGTCGAGGAGAGCCTTCACGTCGCCGTTGTATTTCAACGTGACGATTATCCCGGCGACGGCGCCGAAGAAGATCCCACCGAAGAAAGCGAGCCCGCCGTTCCACACGGCAATGATGTCGAAGAAGCTGTCGAGCTGTCCGGAGTGCGTCGACACCCACGCGAGTCGGGCGCCGACGAGGCCGGCGAGCACACCCCAGAGTGCAACACGTTCGACCAGTCGAGGGTCGCCGCCATAGTTGCGGTATCGGCGCGCCACGACCATGACCCCGGCTGCGATGCCGATTCCGATGAGGATGCCGTAGAAGGTGATGCGTAGGGGGCCGAGTTGGAGCTGGTTTGTCGTCGGCGACGGGATCGCAGCGATCATGGCGAGCATTGTTGGTGTAAACCTCCCTGTCGGCCCAGATGTCGCGATCGGGAACCGTGTCGAATGCCCAGTTAGTCCGTCCGGACCAAACGAGGAACCCAGCCTCTCGGGGCGTGAGTCTATCCGTCTGAGTTTGGACGTGCCGATGAGTTGGTGGGATCGCGCCACAGCAAAGCAACGGTGTGCCGCGTCGGAAGTCCGGGCGCCGCGTCATCCGGGTCGGCCGCCTCAGATGGATGAGCGGCGTATGCGCGCGCAATCGGGGCGGCCGTCATGCCGTGCGCTACGACGCTGAACACGACGACCCATGTCACGACCAAGAAAATCTCGTCGGCGACGACAATATGGGATTCTTCGAGTATCACGAGGCCGAAGATCATCGAGGCAAGGCCGCGCGGTCCGAACCAGCCGAGAGTGAACAGTGTCGACCATTTGCAGCGCGCTCCGATCAGGCTCAGCGCGATCGGGATCATGCGGATGACCGTCAGGCTCAGGAGCGCATAGACCGCGATCTCCCAAGTGATCTGGCTGATCGCGGGACCGACGACGACGCCGCCGAACAACAAGAACGTGATCAGTTCGAGCAGTTGCCCTTCGTCGTCGGTGAACTCGGTCAACACTATGGTGTCGATTCCGCTGACTGCTCCGAACGCGAGCCCGGCGACGAACGCGGCGATGAAACCGTTACCGCCCGCGGCGATGCTCAGGGCATAAGCGGCGATGGCGAGCGAGAGAATTGCGAGTTGCCGAAATACCGGAGTGGCCGCATGCAGTCGTTCACTCAGACGTTCGAGGGCGCCGCCGCCGTAGCCGATTGCAATCCCGATCAGCGTCCCGTAGCCGATCTGTTTGGCGATGAACGGTACGACCTCGCCGATCGAGTCGAAGTCTTGATCGGCAATCGCGAACGCTGCGAAGATCGCAATGAACACCGCCGCAAGACCGTCGTTCAAACCGCTCTCGACGTTGAGGGCGTCCCGGATACGCCGCGGCACGCTCTTTGAGAGCATGATGACCTGGCCGAGGGCGGCATCGGTCGGGGCGAGGATCGCGGCGAGAAGCAACGCTTCCCAGATCGACAGGGTGTCGAACAGTACGAGGGCGAACACCGCGCCCGCGACGATGATGAGCGGCATCCCGATTCCGAGCATCCGCAGCGGGATGGTCTGCTCGGCCCAGTGGCCGCGGAGTCTGATCCGTGCCGCGTCGGTGAACAGCACGAGGACCAGGGTCAGCTCGGCGAGCGTGATCACGACTCCGTTGTCGAAGCTCAGATCGACGATGTCCAGGACGGAATTGCCGATCACGACACCAAACCCGACGAAGATGATCTGCGGTGTGAGAATCGTCGACGAGAGCCGTCTCGAGACGAACGCGAAAGCGACGATGAAGAGAGCGACGATTCCGACGCCGAGAGAGTCCACGGCACATGAGCGTAGTGGCCTCGGTGTGATCCGCCGTGGTAGCGCGTTGCGACGTCGTCGCTATGTGGCTCTCACGGATTTTCGTCGAAGTCGATGCGTCGTTCGAGTGCTGCGACGAAGCCGTCCGGGTCGGCGAGGGTGACCGTCATGCCCGGATGCTTCATCAGACCGAACGGCATCAGAGCGGGCTCTGGGCAACGGAACTTTGTGCAGACGCCCTGGTCGCACGTGGTGCCGAACGTGATGCCGCCGTCTTTGAACGACCCGCGGGCGCCGATTGCCCGATACCACTTGTAGTCGCCCGAGCGCTGGAATCCGGTTATGTTCGACATTGGTGTGGTGAGACGCCATGGGCCGAACTCGACGCACAGATGGTCGTCATCGATCGTGACTCTCGAATTGTTGGGCCGGACGCCGACCAGGCTCAGGTATCGCTCGAAACGGGGATCGAAATCGAAATCGAAGGTTTCCATGACACCTGTGACTACACCGATACGGCCTGCGTTGCAAACCCGAGTTGGCCTACGATCCCCACCACGATGAGTACATCTCCGGCAAATTCGGTGACGAGGGTCGACTCCGGCGGCACATATCTCGGAGTTGTCGCAGGCGGAAGTACGTCGACTTGCCGCGCAGGCGCATGGGTGCTCGAACACGGCGGCAACGCTTTCGACGCGGCGCTGGCCGCAGGCATCGCCGCCGCCGTGACCGAGCCGACCCTCACGAGCCTCGGCGGCAGCGGTTTCATGCTCGCCTGGTCGAAGAACAGCGAGCCGGTCCTGTTCGACTTCTTTGCGGACACGCCGGGGCGTGGGCGCCCCGCCCAGGCCGACGACCCGCAGATCGACGAGGTCGAGATCGAGTTCCCGAATTCGACGCAGATGTTCGGGATCGGGGACGCGTCGATTGCCGTACCCGGCGTGCTCGCCGGGTACCTGCATGTTCATCGACGCCTCGGGCGTGTCGGGTTCGACCGAATCGTTGCGCCCGCCGTCGAGTTTGCCCGGAACGGTCTGGTTGTCGATTCCGAGCGCGCGTACATGTTTGCGTTGTTGGAGCCGATCCTTACCAGCACCGAGTCGGGCCGGGCGATCTACGCGCCGTCCGGTCGAACGCTCCACATCGGCGACACGATTACGATGCCCGAGACGGCCGACTTCCTCGACGGCATCGGGAGCGGGACGATCGATGTCGACGACTTTTACACGGGATCGATCGCCGCCCAGATCGCATCCGACATGGCGTCGGAGCATGGACTTCTCAGCGCAGAAGATCTTGCTGCGTACCGGGTGATCGAGCGCGAACCGCTCGAAGTGTCGTACCGTGATTTCGTCATCCTGACGAATCCGCCGCCGTCGCTGGGTGGGGCGTTACTCGGGCTCTCGCTCGAACTGTTCGCCGAAACCCCTGCCGCCGACGTGGAGTGGGGCAGTGGCGCATATCTCGAAGCGCTCGTCGCCGTCATGATCGAGGTGGACCGTCGCCGTGCCGGATTGATCGACGACATGGGTTTGTCGGGTACCCGTGTCAACGGCCGCGGCACGACTCATGTCAACGTTGCCGATGCCGAAGGCAACGTCGCGTCGATGACGACTTCGAACGGTGAGGGCTCCGGCTACGTCGTCCCAGGCACGGGAATCATGCTCAACAACATGCTCGGCGAAGACGACCTGGCGCCGAACGGCTACAGCCCCGTCACGCCCGGCGTGCGAATCTCGTCGATGATGGCGCCGTCGATAGTTCTCTGCGATGGCGTTCCTCGTCTCGCGCTCGGCTCGGGCGGGAGCAAACGGATCCGTACGGCGCTGCTCCAGGTCATCACCTCGGTCGTCGACCATGACCTGGCCGTCCGAGACGCTGTAGATGCGCCTCGCGTCCACTGGGACGGTGAGTTCTGCCAGATCGAACCGGGCTTCTCGCACGATTCGATCGACGAACTCGCCGAACACCATCCCGTCAACGTGTGGGATGCCCACAACATGTACTTCGGCGGCGTCCACACGATCGACCCGGCCGGACGTGGCCACGGCGATCCGAGGCGCGGCGGTGCTGCCGAGATCGTTAGGGCGCCGACGACGTAGCCCGCATAGTCGCCTCGTGCTCGCGAACTCGCCAGGATAGCTCATGACATCTCGCGTCACGGTTGCTTGTCGACGTTGGAAACGAGTCAGTCGAGTCGCGTAACTCGTCAGAGTTCGACGATCGTGTTCAGGGTGAGTTCAGGATGGTCGTCGATCGTCCGGTTCAACACGTAGTTCGACTCGAACAGCGCGAACAGTCCTCCATCGTCTTTTTCGAGTACGTCGACGCCCCGCAACCGACGCAGCTCGGGTGCGCTTTCGACGTCGGTCTGGCGCGCCGCCTTGTAGCGGACGGGACGAATCTCGACCGAGGCGCCGAATTCGTTTTCGAGCCGTTCGACGGCGACCTCGAACTGGAGCGGGCCGACCGCTGCGAGCACGGGCGCCTGGTCGCCGCGACTCGGATCGCGCAGCACTTGGACGACACCTTCACGGTCGAGCTGGCTCAGCCCACGTTTGAATTGTTTGTAACGACCCGTGTCTTTGTTGCGGGCGACCATGAAGTACTCGGGCGCAAATGTCGGGATCGGCGGGAACGTGACGGGCTCATCCGAATAAACGGAGTCACCGATGCGCAGGTCAGACGCATTGACGAGCCCGACGATGTCGCCCGGGAACGCTTCGTCGATCGTCTCGCGGTCTTGGCCGAATAGTTGTTGTGCGTACTTCGTGTTTATCACCTTGCCGGTTCGTGCCGCCGTGAGAGGGACGCCCCGCTCGAACTCGCCGGACGCGATCCGCATGAACGCGATGTGGTCGCGGTGATTACGGTCCATGTTTGCCTGGATCTTGAACACGAAGCCGCTGCACGGGGCGTCGAGTGACCTGCCTATGCCTTCGACATCGAGTCGTGGCGACGGCGACGGGGCGAGCTCGACGAGCGCCTCCAAGAGATGACGGACGCCGAAATTCCACAACGCCGAGCCGAAGAAGACCGGCGTCGACTCCCCGGCCAAGAATGACTCACTGTCGACATTGGCCTCGATCTCGTCGAGCAGCGCGAGTTCCTCATAGGCGGCTTCGCCTGCCTCACCCTTGTCGAGCAACTCCTTTGGGTCATCCATGCGACGCTCGCCGGCCTGCTTGGCGCCGTGCTCGCTGCGTGCGAATTCGGTGACGAGGCCGGCGCGGCGATCGACGATGCCGTAGAAGTCTTGGCCGAGGCCGACCGGCCATGTTGCCGGTGTCGGGCGCACGCCGATCTCGGCCTCGATTTCGTCGATGATGCCGAGCGGGCCGGGGCCGGGGCGGTCGCACTTGTTTACGAACGTGATCAGTGGAATCCCGCGTTGGCGGGTGACTTGGAACAACTTGAGTGTCTGCATCTCGATTCCCTTCGCCGCGTCGATCACCATGACTGCGGTGTCGGCGGCGGACAGCACGCGGTAGGTGTCCTCGGAGAAGTCGCGGTGGCCGGGCGTGTCGAGCAGGTTGACCTCGATGTCGTCGTATGTGAAGCGCAGCACGGTGGACGAGATCGAGATGCCGCGGCGCTTTTCGATCTCGTGCCAGTCAGACGTCGTCGATCGCCGACGACGTCGGTCGCGTATCGATCCGGCCGTTTCGATCGCGCCCGAGTACAACAGCAGCTTTTCTGTGAGAGTGGTCTTGCCCGCGTCGGGGTGTGAGATGATCGCGAAAGTGCGGCGTTTTGCTGCTTCTTCGGCTGGCGTGAGAGACATTGAGAGCGAACCCTACCGGCGCGGTTGATGCGGATGACGACGAGAAAGAACACGACCGTCATCGGCGCCATCGCAAGCGCTTGCAACGAGATACGTGAGGGGCACGACCTAATGCCACGGTCCGTGTCGGCCGATATTGGCAAGATGGCGCCAATTGCACATCCGATCGACGAGTTGCCCGATGCGATCGAGTACATGTCCGAGATCAATGGACGCCTAACCGGGCGACGCCCCGCCGTGTTTCTCGACTATGACGGAACGATGACGCCGATCGTCGAGTTTCCAGACCTTGCCGTGCTAGCGCCCGACGCGAAAGAAGCGCTCGAACGTGCTGCGGCGGCAATGCCCGTCGCAGTGATCAGCGGACGAGATGTCGAAGACGTCCGCGACAAGGTCGGCGTCGAGGGCATCTATTACGCCGGCAGCCATGGTTTCGACGTGATTGCCCCCGATGGCTCGCGCAGCGACCAGGAGCGAGCTGCCGAATATACCGACGCGCTCGCAGCGGCGGGGGACCGCGTTGAAGATGTGATTTCGAGCGTCTCGGGTGCGTGGGTCGAACGCAAGCGTTTTGCCGTTGCGATCCACTACCGCCAGGTTTCGAATCGAGACGTGGCGGCGGTGGCGGAATGTGTCTCATCCGTCAATGACGAGTTTTCGGATTTGCGCTGCACGGGCGGCAAGAAGATCTTCGAGTTCCGCCCCGACTTCGACTGGGACAAAGGCAAAGCGCTCGTCGACCTGCTCCGCACACTCGGCCTCGACGGCCCAGACGTTGTTCCGTTCTACATCGGCGATGATCTCACCGATGAAGACGCCCTCCGTGAACTCGTCGACCGCGGCATCGGCATCATCGTCGCCGGCGCCGACCACAAAACGCTCGCCGAATACTCCCTGAGCGACACCGCAGAAGTGACCCGTTTCCTCGACGAACTCAGCGCATACGTGCGGGCCCGAGAGATCTAGCAGTACGTTGTGTTCGCGACTGCACCTGTTCTCGATTTGGGCAACAGACGGCGGCGATGCGCTACCGGGTTCTGCGACCGACCCAAACGGGGTGGTCGGCGTAAGCAAGGAGTTGTCTGTCGCCGGAACTGTCGCCGTAGGCCCATATTTCTGCCTCGTCGCCATCGACGTAATGCTGTACCGCCGCAACCTTTGCTTGTCCACGCACGTTGCCGCCTTCCATCGCCCCGGTGAGTTCCCGGCCCGACGGATCTAATTCCAACCGAACGGAATACACTGCGTCGAAATCCAACGCCGCCCCGATGGGATCGAGGTACACAGCAAGTGACCCAGACACGATGATCCGCTCATGTCCGCGCCTTCGATGTTCTTCGGCCACTTTGACCATGTCGTAGTGGAGCCAGGAACGGAGAAGGTCATCGGCGTACTCCGCGCCAAGGCGCCGAATCCGATCGACAGAACACCCGGACAACAGGCGCGAGAAGATCATTGCCTTGTAGTCGTCGGCAGACACCGTTCCACACAGATTGCCGATCAGGCAACGCCATTCCGCGAAAACGGTTCGGATCACGGGCGCAAATCCGAGAACACGGATCAGAAAGCGAGCCAAACTGCCCCGTCGCGCCAGTGTGCCGTCAAAATCGAACACCGCGATTTCGCGTCGTTGCGTCACCCGATGAGACCTCGTCTGTAAGCCAACCGAGCGCAATTCTAGACGACCCGCGCTACCATGGCGCTATGGCCGCCAAGAAGAGCGCGACAGCGGCGCGCATGTGGGCAGTCGTAGCGTTGTCGGCTTGGTTAGGCATCGTCGTGCTGGGGATCCTTTTCGTCGTCCAGGCGCGTTGGGAGATCCTGGTCGGTTTGGCAGCCGCGGTTACGTTTGCGGCGGGCGCTTGGTGGGCGCTGGTCGAGCGGGGGGCGTTGCGTGCTCTGGGCGTTGCGATCGCCGTTGTCGGCCTCGGCGCTCTTGTCGCGGTCGACGTTGCCCTGCTCGCGGGGCCGGTAGCGATGGTGGTCGGCCTGGTTGTTCTGGCCGTGCTCGTCGGCGTCGCTCTTTGGGCGGGACGCTCCGCGCTGCGCTCTTCACCACACGCATTGACGAGCGTGACGGTGGTCGTGCACCGACAGCCTCCGGTGCGCCCGGTGCTCATTTGCAACCCGAAGTCGGGTGGCGGCAAGGTGGGTCGGTTCGGACTTGTCGACTTGGCGGCCGATCGGGGCATCGACACGAAGGTTCTCGAGCCCGGTGTCGATCTCGGCCGGCTCGCGTGGGATGCGGTCGGCGAGGGCGCCGACGCGATTGGTATGGCGGGCGGCGACGGCTCGCAAGCGTTCGTGGCGTCTATCGCCATCGAAGCGGACATTCCCTACGTGTGCGTGCCCGCGGGCACTCGTAATCACCTAGCACTCGATCTCGGCCTGGACCGCGACGACCCACGCCCGGCCCTGGACGCGTTCTTTGACGGCATTGAACGTCGCATCGACTATGGGACGGTCGGTGACCGCCCATTCGTCAACAACGTTTCGCTCGGGCTCTACGCCCGCATCGTGCAGGAGGAGAGCTACCGGGACGCCAAGCTCGACACGACACTGAGCCGCTTGCCCGATCTGATCGGCTCCCAGGCTGAGCCGTTCGATCTCGATTTCGACGGTCCTGAGGGCGAACGTGTCGACGACGCCTGGATGGTGCTCGTCTCGAACAACCCGTACGAATACAAGAATTGGCTCGAGTTGGGCGAACGCCCGGCAATCGACGGTGGCGAGCTCGGGATCGCGGCCCTGGGCACTCGAGGCGTGCACGACATCGTCGGCGTTGTGATGCTCGGCCCACAACTGAGCCGGGCGTGGAACGAGTGGACGGTCACTGAGTTCACGATCAGATCCGAAGCGGCCACCGTCTTCGTCGGAGTGGACGGTGAAGCATGTGAACTCTTGCCACCTCTGAACTTTCGTATCCATCCGGGCGGGTTGCGCGTCCTGGTGCCCGAAGGCAACGCCGAGATCGCCGATGCTCGACGCCTGCGCACGGTGCGTCACACGCACCTGCGAGAGATCATCCGCCAGCGCTCTAAAGGGTGAACTCGCGGGCGTGTCCTGCGCGTAGGTGGTAGTAGGTGTCGCCCACGCAGATTTCGATGTCGGCGCGTCCACCCGGTCGAGCGTGGATGCGGAGGTGGTTCCCGCTCCCGTCGACTTCGATCCAAGTGCGTCTGAACCGCAGTAGGAACGAGAAGTCGCCGAAGCCGCCGGCGAGCGGTGGGTCGAAGCAGAGTGCGTCGCCGCGGATCTCGAGTCCGAGGAACGAGCGCATCATCACGTCGACTGTGCCGGCCATGACACCGAGGTGGATGCCCTCTCCCGTCGTTCCGCCCTGGACGTCTGCCACGTCGCTCGTGAGTGCGACATCGTACATCTCGAGCGCCGCGTCTTTGTCGAATCGGGCGGCGATCGCCGCGTGCACTATGTAGCTCAACGTGGAGCCGTGTGACGTTCGGGCTACGTAGTAGTCGTAGTTGCGGCGAACGAGATCGTCGTCATGTTCGTATCCGAGCCGTTCGAAGATCTCGCGCAGCGCCTTGTTGCTGAACAGGTACGGCAGCATCAACACGTCGGCCTGTTTCGAGAGCTTGTAGTTGTCGGTGTTGTCGCCTTCGGCATCGAGGATGCGATCGAGGCGGTTGATCCGCCCGTATTTCTCCCTGTACCCAGCCCAATCGAACTCTTTGAGTTCGTCGTAACCTTCGAACTGCTGGATGATGCCATTCTCGATGGGGATGAACATCTTGCGGCTCATGTCGACCCAGCGTGCCGTGTCTTCAGGCGTGATGTCGAGCGTCGCGGTGAGTTGGATGCGACGGTCGCTGTTGAGTGTTTCGAGAGATTTCAGGGCAGTCTCGGCAACCCAGGAGGCCATTACGTTCGTGTACGCGTTGTTCTTGAAGCCCGGTTCCGGGTTACCCGGATAGTGCTCGTGGAACTCGTCCGGGCCCATCACCCCGTGGATTTCGTAGCGGTCACGCTCAGGGTTGTGGTGAGCGATCGAGCCCCAGAATTTCGCAATCTCCAAAATGAGGACCGCGCAGCGCGACGAGAAGAACTCGTAGTCGCCGGTGACCGTGTAGTAGTGCCAAGCGTTGTAGGCGATAGCGGCGCCGACGTGGCGTTGGAGATGGCTTGCGTCGGTGATCCACTGGCCCGATGTCGGGTTCAGGTGGACCGTCTGGGTTTCCTCACGGCCGTTGCTCCCACTTTGCCATGGAAACATCGCCCCGCGGAATCCTTGCGCCCTTGCCGCTTCGCGCGCCTCGTTCAGGCGGCGGTGGCGATATCGGAGCAGACCACGAGTGATCTCGGGTATGTGGTAGTAGAGGAACGGATAAATGTAGATCTCGTCCCAAAAGATGTGGCCGCGGTACGCCTCGCCGTGCCAGCCGCGTGCGGGAACGCCGACGTCGATGTCGGCGCTGTAACGCGACACGGTCTGGAGGATTTGGAAAATGTGGAGGCGCAGGATGAGCTGTGCCGACGGGCGGTCGGGCTTGTGCTCGTGTTCTCCGATCACGAGATCGCAGATTCGCCAGTTCTTGTCCCAGGCGAGCGATTGCTCTTCGAGGAGTATTCCGAAGTCGGGGGCGCGCGAAGCGTCGAGCGTCGCCTGGTCGAGTGGCTCCGAGATCGCGTTGTCGCGCGATGTGTAGAGCGCCACGACCTTGGCGATCGTCGTTTCCTCGCCGTCGCTGACATCGAACGACAGCACCTGGGCCGGGTGCGCGGGTTCGACGCGGTCGACACGTTCGACGCCGTGCACGTGTTCTCCACGTCTGTGCACGCGAGTCCGCGCGGCAAGCGCGATGACGATCTCCGACTGGACCGTCCGCACGCGGAGTCTGATCAGATCGCCGTCGGCGTCTTCGTCGATCCGTTCGAGGTGCTGGTTCGCGAGGTCGTCGTAGCGTTTCACGTTCGAGTTCACGACCGTGCCGTCGAGCGCAGACGTCACGTTGATGCGCCCCGACCAGCCTCGAGGGCGCAGCGTCATCTCTTGCACGGCGATGTGCGGACGCACCATGTGCACGACGCGACGGAAGGCGACTTCGAGTTCGCGACCGCTCGAGTCGCGCAGCAGCAGATCTTGTTCGAGACAGCCTTTGTCGAGTCGTAGCCGCATGTTGAAGTCGACCACTTCGACCGAGTCGAAATCGGACCATGTCGCAGTCGCGTCGTGCACGCTCAGGTCGAGCCAGTTCGGCATGTTCACGAGGTCTTCGTTCGAGACCGCCCGCCCTCCCACTTCGGTCACGAGGCGGTTGTACCCACCTGCCAAGTAGGCGCCGGGATAGTTGATTCCGTCCGCCTTCGAGAAAGCCAGTGCGCCGCGTGTGCAGATGTAGCCGTTGCCGAGTGTGCACAGCGCCTCTCTGACGGCGGTGAATTCAGGATCGAATCCGTTGTATTCGAGTGTCCAGTCAGACATGACCTCGTCCCTATCTCATCGCCCGGCAAGCCTTGCCAATTAGCGTAGGTGCTGTTCCGGGTGCCCGGATCGCGTTGAGACCGGCAGTGGCCGACGTGATCGATGGCTCATTGGCTGGGCACACCACGTACAATGTCGCGTGATCTCAAGCGAAATCTGGTCAGGTATCGACGGCGTCATTTTCGACCTCGACGGCGTCATCACAGATACCGCTCAGGTCCACGCCAAGGCTTGGCAAGAGCTCTTCGACGGGTTCTTTTCCGAATGCGGCGATCACCACGACGGACAAGGGCCCGAGGCCGATGCGCTGCGTCCGTTCGACCTCGACGGTGAATACCGGGCATTCGTCGACGGCAAACCGAGCCAAGAAGGCGTTATCAGCTTGCTCGAAGCTCGCGGGATCTCGATGCCGATCGGCCGACGTGATGACCCTGCGGGCTCGGCAACCGTCTATGGCATGGCGAGGCGCAAGAACGAGAGCTTCCGGCGCCACGTCGACGCCAACGGCGTCGA
>SDBV01003998.1_pt1 | contig 21358 bp, 20 predicted proteins | sample 2277081 | NCBI WGS metagenome assembly SDBV01 (sample SAMN10402039, study PRJNA504765) | marine sediment metagenome | isolation source: marine sediment core GS10_PC15, 223 cmbsf | place: Arctic Ocean: Southern Knipovich Ridge | collected 2010 | reverse complement strand
ATTTCTCCAGCAGATAATAAAAACCTTCCCGAACCGCATGCTGGATCTAAAATTTTCAATTTTTTAATTTTTTTTAGTAGTGCTTCATTAATTGTGGGGTTTTTTTCTAAAAATTCTCTCAGTTTGCAAAAGTCTAACCGCGACACTTCAGCGAAGGGGGAGCGCCCACTTTTATTGAAAAATCATCTAAAAAGATTTTTATTATATTTTCTACAATAAAATTCGTTATTTTACTAGGTGTGTAAACAATGCCCGAATATTGGTTACTCTTTTTTTCACTAAATTTTTTATTTTCGAAATTTTCAATAATTTTTTGTAAGAAAGAAGAAATCTTAATAATCACTTAAAGTATATATTTTGTTTTAATTTTAGATTTTCTAATTTATAAAAATATACTAAAATAATATAATATTTAATTTCAAATGAAATAAGTTAAACGGTTAAAAATCTTGTTAGATAGTTCATTTTTGCAAAATCTGATAAAAAATCCAGAAAATATCTCAAGTTTGAATTTTGATGATGTTTCAGCTATTTTAACTAAGGCAAAAAACATTTTTAAAAAAGATAATCTATTATTAGAACTTGATATTAAAGATACAGAAGAAATTTATGTATTTGGGGATATTCATGGCAATTTACAATCCCTACTAAAAATAATCGAGATAATAAAAAAAAAAAATAAACCCAAATTTGTCATTTTTTTAGGTGATATAGTAGATCGCGGACCGAAACAACTAGAATGTTTAATTATTGTATTAATTTTAAAGATTCTTGAGCCCAAAACTTTTTTTCTTTTAAAAGGTAACCATGAAACACTTGAAATGAACCAAGCTTACGGTTTTTTTTCGGAATTTATTTATAGGTTTAAGAATATTGAGAAATTCAATGATGTTTTAAATGTTTATAACTCGCTTCCTATATGTGCATTAATTAATAATAGTATTTTATGTTTACATGGAGGAGTACCTGAAGATATCAATATCTTACGAAAATTGAAAGATTTAAAACAAGAAGATATTAATAACTCGGTATTAAAATCGATAAAGCAAGGAATATTCCAAATCATTTGGAATGATCCTAAGGTTGATGTTAGCGGCTTTATCAACAGTTATAGAGGGCCAGGCATAAAGTTTTTTGGTAATAAAGTATTTGATGGATTTATTAAAAAGAATAACCTAAATTATCTCATTAGAGCTCATGAGTGTTTTGAAGGATATAAATGGTTTTTTAATAATAAACTTTTATCCATTTTTTCAAGTGCAAATTATAGAGGTGAATTTTTACCAAATCCAATAAGTTATGCTATTATTCAAAATAGTAAGGTATTTCCTAAAAATTTAGAATTTTAAATCACTAATTGAGGAAATCTCTTAATAATCTCAGGATGTTTTTCAATTTCCTTTTTCCAACTGTCATTTTCATCAATTTCAGGCATTAACTTCTGAGATATAATCGTATTTTCTGTGGGAACATAAATATACGCTTTAGTTGTTCTATTATTTTTTAATAAAATCTTTGTTTCAATACGCTTAAATAATCCAGCCGATACTCCCTCATAAACATCCAATTCTTCCAAATCTTCTTTTGAGACACAAAATTTCAGAGCATTAAAAGACGATTTTTCTAAAGGGACGACATAAGGGAACCAATTACCTTTAGGAAATATTCTAACATAATTTTTTACTGTACAAACTTCAACATTAAGTTTATCCTTCCAAAGGCCATGAGTTATAAATGTCCCATAGCCAACAACAGAAAAAATCACAATACATTCTCCCATTTAATTGGAAAATTTAATTATTACTCATTTGATAAAAATCAAATTCATAACTTAAAAAATCTCATATTCTTTGCAACAGATGTTAATACGAAATATCTCTCTAAGATTTTTAAACTTCCTCAAATAATTCTAAGAAAATAAACTGTTTTTCTTTCTTTAAAAGATCTCGCTAGCATCTGGTTTTATAAAAAGAAGGTTATTACCTCGAATAAAAATCTCGTTATATTTCGCCATCGGGGCACCATCCATTATCTCAGTTGCATCTTCTAATATCATATTCATGTAAGCGTCAATTTCTTTGAGAATTCCCCTATATTCAGTACCATCCTTTAAACGTAATAAGATTTTTGATTTTTGCGCATTTTGTAAAATGGTAAGGGGATTTTTAGACCTATGACTTACATTGTTTCTCTCTCTCGACATCTTAATTTTCTAACCTTTTAAAAAATAAATTTAATATTAATATTACGTAATTATAAAAAAGATAATTTAAAGAAAAAGTTTTTTGAATTAAAACTTTGGTAATAAAATTGAAAAAGGAATTAGATAAAAAGAAAGAAATTATAAATAAATACAATTCAACTTCACATTTTTATGACAAGAGATATTCAGAAATCCAGAAATTAAAGTACACTCTTATTTTAAAAGAAAATAAAATTGAGGATCAGAAATTTCTTGATGTGGGATGCGGAACTGGAATTCTTTATGAGTTCTTGAAAGATTCTGATATCGTGAAAGGCATTCATGCCCATATCGCAATAGATATCTCATTGAAGATGTTGAAGGATTTCGCTGATAAATTTAAGGAAAAGACGGAGGGGCAAGTGGTTAATAATGTGAGCTTAATAATGGCTGATATGGAAAACTTGCCTATTCGGGAAAATATTTTTGACTTAATGTTCTCCATAACCTCACTCCAAAATTTACCGGGTTATCAAGATGGCATTACAGAAATGATTCGAATAGCAAAGAAAGACATTACTTTGAATATATCCATTTTAAATAAGAATTTAGAAAAAAAGAAATTCAAGGACTTTTTAGAATCTAAATTTCAAGAAATAAAAATAATTGATGAATGTCTAACTGAAGATATCATCTTTCAATGCAAGACAAAAAAGAAGAGCTAATCTTCCTGAAAGGACGCTATTATTTCCTCTATATTACTTTCCACATTGAACTTTTTACTAAAATAATTACATACATTAGTTATGTCTCTTCTTAGTATAATTGTCGCATTTGGATGATCGGATGGAATCCACTGAACCCAATCTATTATTAGAATGTTTCCCTTAGCATCCATGACAATGTTAAATTCTCCTAAGTCTCCATGAATCATTTTTGCTTTCTGGAAAATTACTTTTACTTGATTGATTATTTTATCGAAGATATGCAAAGGATCTTCAATTTCCTTGTGGTATACTAACTCTATTCCTCTTAGATATTCCATTACCACAATATGGCGATTATATCCAATTGGTTTTGGGGTATCTAGTTTTAATTCATGAATTCTTTCCAAGGCTCCGTATTCTTTTTTAGCTGCAAGACGATTAACATAGAGCCAAGAAATATGCGTTCTTTTTCCAATAAAATCTCTTAGATTCCTTATCCTTTTAAAACTGGTTCGACCCATCCGATATATTTTTAGCGCATAAATGTTTTCATCATCATCCATACAGCTATAGACATCGGATTCCTTTCCTTTTCCTATGTTGGGGCCTAGTTGGCTAATAATATTTTTTTCTACTAAGGCATGCAAGGCTAAAATATCGTATCCAATGGAATTAAGTGTATAAGATACTACATGCTCAGAAGTATTGCGGACAATTAAGTCATGTTTGTGAACTCTGTCTAACCGATACATGGTTTCTTGCATTGGATATCTTGAATAGAACTTGATATTGTTTATTGTAACATATTCTGATCTTTTCATCCCAATTTCGATTGCCATAAGAATTCGGAGATCCTCCTTATCTAACTTCAGTAGTAGGTTAGCTGCGACGCCCATAATTTAACCTAAAAAATATATTCTCGATAATTTTTAGCAAAAGTAATTATTTTATATGAATTTGGGATTAAATAAAGAAGCACAGCAAAACAATTTAATATAAAAAACAACAACATATCATTTTGTAAGATAACATAAGATTTTGAGGTTGATCTCTCTTGAAATAAGAATAAAAATATACCTTGGGTTAAATATAATAATATTCCGGTACAGATTAAAACCCCTATTGATGAAAATGTTATAACTTGATTTTCTATTTCTACAATTCCAATAATTAAATTGATAATGAAAATAATCAAACAAATTAAAATTAGGATTATTGAAATGTTTAACCAAATTTCATAATTTGTAGCATTGATAACTATTTTACCTTCTAAATTAGACCAATTCACATATCTCATTAGATTTAATAAATTTAAAACTGAGAGTATAATTAAAAATAGTGTTAATACAAAGTATAAACGGATAGTAGATAATCTTGAAAATCCTAGAGATGCTTCTTCTTCAAATATGATTGAATTCAACATTTCATCAACTTTTTCTTTTATTTCAGATGGAATCTTCTCGTTGAGTATCATTATTTGAATTTTATCCTTATAACTTGATAATAGATGTTGATAACCTTTCTCAAGTTTTTCTTGAGTACTTTTTGGTCCTTTCCATAAATATATCTTTTTCTTTTCTTCGTCTAGAAAAGCACCAATATCATGTAATAATAGCTGAGATTCCTCAATCCAACTATTTTTATCTTCATGAAAGACGAATGTTCTTAACATTAAAATTCAATTTTATAAAAACTTCTTTTTCTTTTAATTTTTTCCGATAATAATGAAAAGGAGCTACTAATTAAAAGGAAAATAACTATAATCTTAAAAAAAATTATGGATTTTCAATCCTTTTCTTTATTTTTTCCCATAGATCGTTGATATATTGCTTATAAATTTCGAGATCCCCCCCACTAATATTATTAAATCTCTTTTGAGCTTTAAAATAATCTTCAATAGGTTTTCGTTTGGAACTATCTAATTGTTTTTTACTAATCTTCGATAGCATAAATTCACCATTAATAACCTCATATAAAGGCCAAAAGCCCGACTCAGTAGCTAGTTTACCAACTTTAATTGTGTCTTTCGGTTCGTAACCCCAACCAGGTGGACACGCACTTAAAATATGTATATATTTAGTGCCCTTGATATCTCTGGCCTTTTGAAATTTTTCATACAAATCTATAGGATAAGACCCATTTGCGGTAGCAACATATGGTATGCCATGACTTTCCATTATTTTTGGCATGTTTTTTTTAGGTCTTGGTTTCCCCCCAGGCGTAGTAGTGGTATACGCTCCAAGAGGTGTTGAACCGCTTCTCTGCACACCCGTGTTCATATAAGCTTCATTATCGTAGCAAGCATAAATAAAGTTTGTTCCTCTTTCAGCCGCTCCACTAAGTGCTTGGATGCCTATGTCTGCAGTACCTCCATCTCCCGCAAAACCTACAACGCAGATTTCATCAGCTAAACCTTTTTCTTCTAAAGAACCAACTATTCCTGATGCTGAAGCTCCTGTTGTAGCAAAAGGAGTATGAAGTACTGAAACTTTAGTTGAACAAAAACCTTGCATTCCATGGAGAACTGTTAAACATGAAGCTGGCACTGTTATAATAGTTTTGGAACCCAATGCCTTGAGTGCAATTCGATAAATCAACGCCATCGCACATCCTGCACAAGCTCTTGTACCAGGATAAATGAACTCTTCCTCTCTTAAATCCATGACATTAACCATTTACTTACCATCCTCTCTTAAAAAGTCTAATTCTTTTAGGTTTAATCCTAAAAACTCACAATTATGAGACATCTCACCTGTTTTGGCTTGTTCAAGAGCTTTATGAACGCCCTCGGTAATATGCTCGCTTTTTACATCTCTTCCCCCCAAGCCAACGATGAACCCTTTAATAAAGGGTTTAATATCTTTCATACCATAGAGAGCTGCTTTTAATTCGCAAGAAAGTGCGCCTTCGTAGCCGTAAGCGATATCTCTATCAAAAACAACGATGTTCTTTATATTTTTAAAAAATTCTCTTAATTGCTTAACTGGAAATGGTCTAAACAATTTTAAGCTAACTACACCAACCTTCAATCCTTCAGCACGGAGTTCCTTTAGAACAACATGTGCTTGTGATGCAACTGAACCCATAGCAAAAATAACTGTGTCAGCATTATCAGTATCATACATCTTAAACAGCCCATTTCCATAGGATCTGCCAAACTTATCTGCATACTCGTTGTGAACTTCTATTATAACATCGATGGAGTTTTCTAGCGCTTTTTGTAACGAGTATCTGTATTCATAATAACCCGGAGCTGTGCCCTCAATACCTCTATTAATCACATTTGGGGTTGTTACAGGGTCTACTCCTTTTACTTGAGAGATGTCTGAGAGATTTATGTGATGCTTTAAGGGAGGCAAGAAATTATCGATCTCCTCCTGTTTTTCTAGCTGTACGGGCATTGCTGTATGGCTAAGTATATACCCATCATAGGCTACGATGCTAGGTATAAAGACTCTTGGATCTTCAGAAATTTTGAAGGCCTGTATGGTAGTATCATAAATTTCTTGGTTGTCTTCACAAAAAAATTGAATCCATCCTACATCCCTTACCGTAATGAAATCTTGATGATCCGTCCAGACAGACCATGGTCCTCCAAGGGCTCTTGTTGCAAGATTTATTACTATCGGCAATCTGTTTCCCGAGGCCCATGGAAGCATCTCATACATTAATTCTAATCCATGTGCAGAGGTAGCTGTGCCAACTCTTGACCCTGTCGCAGAAGCGGCACAACAAACAGCAGCGGCGGAATGCTCAGATTCGACAGTAACAAATTTGGCACTTAATTTACCTTTACGAATAAACTCAGAAATTAATTCTACAACTGGGCTTTGTGGTGTAATTGGATAAGCAGAAACGACACCAACCCTCGCGTGTCTCATAGCATAGGCGGCTGCATGATTACCTGTCAAAACCTTAATTTTTTTGGTTATAGTTGTAGATTTCTTTTTAGAAATTGTCATTTATCATTTACCTCCTTCAATGTTATAGCCTTAACTGGGCATTCTTCCATGCAAATACCGCAACCTTTACAGTATTCTAAATCAATCACTGGTGGGATTGTTCTAGATATAACCGCTTCTGGACAATAAAGCCAACAATTAAAACAACTTGGTTTTCCAGATTTAACTGGAATACATATTGATAGATCGATAAAGGGTTTTAATTTAGACCATGTTCCAGTTTTTCCTGCTTCACCAATAACGGGTTTTTGAACAGAAGCTAATATTACTTGATAATCTTTTTTCATAAAAACAATAAAAATAGATATATTGATTAAACAAATAAATAACTCTTGAAATATAATTTTTTAGGAAAAATTTTTTACACAAATTTGTTTTTTTTAAATAATCTTTTTTTACTTTTGGTAAAAAAAAAGTATATATATGATTTTTTTTATAATTTTTATGAAAGTTAATTTTTATAAATTAATTTTTAAAAAATTTATAATATTTTACGAGGAGAAATTTAATTTAAATGAACTTGGGCATTTTAACAAGATGTTAGAACGAGATTTGATTGAATTTGAAGATAATTATCGTGTAATTTTTGAGAATATTAATGATCTAATTGCTTTAATTAGCATGGACTTAGAGATAGAATACGTTAATGAAAAAGTTCATTTAAAATTATTAGGATATTCTTCAGATAATCTTATAGGAAGAAATATAAAAGAAATTTTAAAGAAAGATGATTATGACGGTTTCTTTGAAGAATTGAAAGAAATTTTAGAAAGTAAAGGAAAAATTACATCTGAGATTCAATATCTACATAAAAAAGGACACTATATATGGTTTGAAACAAAATTTAAAGTTTTTTTGACTAAGAATGGAATTAAAAAAATATTATTAGTTTCGAGAAATGTTGAAAACCTTATTAATAAAAGAGTAAAAAAATTAAAGGAACTTGATCAAATTAGAAAAGATCTTATTTCAAGAGTGTCGCACGAGTTGAAAACACCATTAATGACTATATCTGGTTCAACTGAATTGCTCATTGATATGTTTAGTCATCAATTAGGAGAAGAGGCCTTAGAATTATTGAAAATGATTGAAAAGGGAAGCATGAGGTTAAAATATTTAGTCGAAAACTTATTAGATGTTTCTCGAATAGAATATAACAAATTTGTTCTTGAGAAAGAAAATTCCGATTTAAGCGAGTTGATTAGAGAATGCTCGAAAGATATAATGCATTTAAAGGAAAAACGTGAAATTCAATTACAATTACAATTGCCTGAAAGCTTATACTTGAATATTGATGTTCCAAGAGTTGAACAAATTATAACTAATCTCTTATCTAACGCTTTAAAAAATACCCCTCCTAAAGGAATAATTACTATTACACTAAAAAAAATTAGAAATTGGGCTGAAATGGTTGTAAACGATACAGGTGTAGGTTTAACAGAAAATGAAATGAAACTATTATTTACTCGATTTGGAAAGATTGAAAGATATATATCTGGTTTAGAATATTTAGATATACAAGGCTCTGGTTTAGGGTTATATATATCGAAGCAAATCGTTGACTTGCATAAAGGTAAAATTAGGGTGGAATCACCTGGAAGGCATAAAGGGAGCACATTTACAGTGTTGTTACCTCTAAATAAAACTAGTAAACCTTCAATTTAATTTATAACTTTTGCCAGATCATAACTTTGCTGTATTAACTCATTGTTGAGTTTAGCAAACGGCATTCCTATTCTTTTTTGAACAACTTTTTTCAAATTATCTATACTTATTTCAGGTAAAGCCCTTGAAAGTAATCCTAAGATGGGTGTGTTTATAACTGGAAGCCCTTCTATTGTTAGCTCTTTTTTTAATGCTAATCGATTAATATCAGCGACAATTATTTTAACGTTTTCAGCAAATCTGAATTTCTCTATAAAGTAGTCTGGTTCATTTTCGGTGTTAATAATAAAAATCCCGGACTTTTTTAAAGAAGAAACAATATCATGATTCAATACAGTCTCGTCTAGTACAATAATTATATCGGGATTTTCAATTTGTGAGCGATCCCATATTTTGTTATTTCTTGAAAGCTTGGCATAAGCTTGAATAGGAGCGCCCCTTCTTTCTGCACCAAACGAGGGATAGGCGTGTACATCTACAAAATTACCACTTAAATAAGCGGATTCTACGATTAATTGGGATGCCGTGACTGCTCCCTGGCCACCGCGACCATGAATTACAATATTTATTAATTCACTATCGTTCTTATTATTATTTGCCATAAAAATAAACTAAAACTTTTCAATTATTACTCATTAAAACATAACTTTAATATGAAAGATATACAAAAATTAAAAATTTTTCTTATTATCAACGATATAAGCTTCTTAAAAAAATGAAGCTTCTTAAAAGAAGATGACATTATAAAAAATATATATAAATTTGCTGAAAACTAAGATCCAATATCTGAAACGATGAGAAACGAAACTGGTTTTTTCGAAGGACGTGAAAATCGCAAATTATTTTATCAAAAGTGGTTGCCCGAAGGGAATACAAAAATTTGTATTGTTGTTTTGCATGGCTGGGGTACGCATTCGGATAGAATAAAAATCCCTGCCGAATATTTAACTAGTAAAGGATATGCGATTTATTCTTTTGATTTAAGAGGACATTGGAGAAATGCGGGAGATTATCCCGGTCATATTGATAGCATGGATCATATTCAAAAGGATATAGTTCTTTTTATGGATGTTGTTAAAAAAGATTCTGGAAATAAAAAAATATTTCTTATGGGGCATTCATTTGGAGGTTTAATTGTCTTGATCTATGCTATTAATCACCCAAACTTACCCGGAGTGCTTGTATCTTCTCCTCAATTAGGATTAGCATTAAAAAAATCTGGGGGTCAAAAATTTACTAAAAAAATCTCAGGATCTTTTGCTAAATTAGCACCTTATTACAAAACTATAGAAAGGGTTATTAATCAAAACCATTTAACTAGCGATTTAAAGATTTTAAGAGAGCATTTAGCTGATAAAAATAAATTAGAATTTATTTCAATTAAATCAGCCTCTGAAATAGATAGCTCAATGAAATGGGCTAAAAAAAATGCATCAAAGCTCTTATGTCCAACATTGATTATGCAAGCTGGAAATGATAAAATAGTAGATAAGAAAGAAACTAAAAAATTCTTTGATAAAGTCAAAGCTCAAGATAAAACTTACAAAGAATATAATGACTTTTTACATGAGTTATGGAACGAAAAAAAAAGAGCACAGGTGTATCAGGATATGTACATCTGGATTGAAAAACATATTAAATAGATAATCTTTTAACAATAAATTTAGAATGTCTTTACCAGATATAATACAGATAATTAAATTTATAAAAAAAAGTAGTAATAATATATCGAGAAACTTAAACTTAAATTGATCATAAGTAAATTGCAGTATGATTATTTAAAGAAAAAATCTGTCCTTCAATTAGAGTGCTAATTTTTTAATGATTAAATACTCTAAATATTTAAAACAAATTTAACCTATAACAAAGTAGGATGTGATTTATGTGGTTGAATTCTATGTGATTGAAATATATGTTTTACTGACAATGTCAATAATTATGTTTATAACTAGTATTGGAGTATTATACTTAGGTCATAAAAAGGGAACACCTAATGCGATTTTGTGGGCACTTTTTATTTTCAGCTGGGGCCTACATTGGCTTGCGGAAGGCACCTCAGATTATTACGAAGAGATCTTAGATATTGAATTGCTTATCTTTAGTCAACTTGAATTATTCACTGCTTTCGTTTCCTCTTTTATACTTATTGCAGCATGTTTAGAATATAATGGAATGATGCGACGTCATATGGGTAAAATAATTGCTTTAATATTATCTATACTACCTCTTTATTTTATACTTACGATTAATGAAGAAATTTTGGACGAGGTTGAAGATATCTATATAATCCGGGGAGATGTAGTTTCAACTGAACTGTTTCGGTTTCTATATGGATTTGTTCTACCCCTTATTTCAATAATCGCACTCACTTGCACATATCTATATTATCATCACCAAACCAGAAAGAAAAAAATATTCTACAAACCAAAAATGCTTAAAATAACTATAATCTTAGCGATTCTAATATTTATTTTTTCGATATTTAATGGTTTTGATTATTATGAAGAACAAGAGATGGAAGTTATTTTTATCAGCCTACGTGCTATTAGCTTAGCATTTTTCATTATCATACCCTTAGTAGTAGTATTTAACTTTGATCTCGGGTTACAAAAATTTCTCATCATTGAACATTCTGGGTTACCATTGTTAATTTATAGCTTTGAAACAAAAGCAGCCACATTGGATGACGTCTCCTTTTTAACCTCGGGATTTCTAACAGCTCTAATGGGATTTTCTGCTGAACTTACACACAAAGAAAGTGGCTTTTTATCTGTACAATCGAATTATCTCTATTATATCATTAAAAAAACGGCAACAAAGATTTATGCGCTCCAATCTATATCGAAAAATAAATACTTAGAGAACCAATTTTTTCAAGTTGCAAATGATATTGACTCATCTATTGCAAATATTAGTAAAGCCTCTGAGCTAAATCTAACTCATATGAAAGAAATTATAGACAATAATTTTTCATCATTCTATTAGGAAATGAAATATATGCTCTCCAATCAATTTCATTCAAAAAAAAATTAGAAAATTGCTTTTTTGATAGTGCTAAAGAAATTGATGATGTTATCATCTCAGATTTAAAAAATCTTACAGAAGCCGAAATTATTAAGGTAAAAGACATACTAAATGAACATTTGTTGTCATATTATTAATATTCTAAAAATTTCTAATATTCTAAAAATTTCTAGATTTTTAAATGCACCAAAGAAAATGTTAGATAAAAAGGGCTAACGGAATGAAATATATAAATGTTTAATAAAATCGTCTAATTCCTTCTCTGATTTATTCTTGGCATATGCGATCTTACCGCATTCATCTTCTAAATCGAAGCACGACTTAATATAGTTTTTGTTCATTATCGTTAACATGGATTTAGTGAAGTATATGAATTCTGTTTGGTATTTACTAATCTTTTTTGCAAAAGAGAATGTCTCAGTGTCAAGTTGTTCAAGTGGAAAAATCCTTGTTGGAAGATTGAGGTTTTTTAATTTTTCGATTCCTACTTTGTCTGTTGTAAAAAGAAGATTTTTAGCATAATTTAATCCAAAAACGAGTAATGGTAAAAGTGTTGCTCCCGTCTGTGGAAATGCTGAAATCTCGAGTTCTGGTAGCCTTAAATATAATTCATCTTTTGGACGATCCGCAAAAATCCTTAGATCAGACGCTAATATCAACATTGCGCCAAAACCAATCGCAATACCTTGAACCTGTGCAATTATCGGTTTTTTCATAAGAAGAATAGTTTCATTTACTTTTCTACCATATTCTATTATATTTTTCACTTTTTCAGGAGCCCCCATTATCTCATTAAGGTCATAACCTGCAGAAAAGAATTTCTGCCCGCTACTCTTTATTATGATACATCTGACATTTTCATCTTTATCTGCTGCAATTAACCTTTCATATATTGTTTTTAACATATCAACATTGAATGCATGTGCTTTTTCTGGTCTATTAATCGTAATTATAGCGACTTTTCTTTTAATATCATATAAAATAAAATTTCCTGTCATATGCATCTTAACTTAAAATTAAATTTAAAAATGTGTTAATCTTCTAAAAATAGTTTTTTGATCGATTGTTTTTTAAAAAAAGATATGTAAAATTAGTAAAATTAAGATTGATAATTAAGCTACAATAAAAACTTTTTAAATTCCTGTATCTTTTCATCAATAAAATTTAGGATTTATAGAAAAGTTTTCAATTTGTTGCCTTGACTGAGAAAATTTTTCTTGGAAACATCTTATTATGTTATTTTTTCCAGTCGGTGAAAGACCATATACATTAATTTTGGAGATATTTTCTTTAAATGTAGTTAAGGATTGATAAAATGAATACATTAAATCCTTCATTTCATTATAATTATCAATAGCACTAGGTTTAGAGGCAAAATAAAAACCTTTGTAGATATCTTTAATGTTTTTAAATTTATTTACAAAAAATTCCATGATTTCATGAAAAGAGCTTAAACTTAATTTGTATCCTTTTTCAATTAAGATTATACTAATCATAATTCGTTCTAATCTTCCTCTTGCTATTGGGCTGAAGACTTCAAATATGAGATTAGCAGTCTGTAAATCCCCGAATTCATGAATAAAAAAACCTTCTTCATGTAAGTCTAAAAGAACAGTTATACGGTCCATATTCAAATGAATTTTTACATTAGGAAGCTTTAAAAATATCCTTGGACCGATTATTTTATCAAAAAAACTTAAAGTTGTAAAAATCAATTATAGCATCAACTCCATTAAAATTCTATTGATGATAAAATAAATTTTCATATAATATGCATATATTATGAATGGGTCTAAAAATGCCGAATTTTTGTTTAGTTTATAAAAGATTAAAGAATGGTTTTTAACCAGACTATATCAAATCACTTTGGCATTATTGATGCCAATATTTCTTTAATTCAAACTAAATTAATTATGTAAACCTATTAATTTACAGTCTCTCAAAATTATAAAGTTCAAAAAGGAATTTTCTTTTTAAATCGGAAGAAAAATTATTAAAAATTATTAAAAAAGTAATAATTAGAATTAATTTCAATTAAAAACTAATGATAAAAATAAGTAAAAAAGTACTTGAGAATTAGAAAAAGGATCATAAATCTAAAATGCCTATAGAAGATATTAATGAACGTTTATTAACCCCAATGATGAAACATTGGTATTCTGTAAAAAAAAAATATCCAGAACATATACTAGCTTACCGAATGGGTGATTTTTTTGAATTTTTCTATGACGATGCTAAAAAGGTATCTGTTCTTTTGGGAATTACTTTAACTAAAAGAAAAATAGGAAAAGATTCTTATCCTTTAGCGGGGATACCACATCACGCGGGAAATTATTTAAATAATCTTGTAAACATGGGTCAGACAGTTGTGATAGTAGATCAACTGGAAGATCCATCTACAGTAAAAGGACGTATAGTCAAACGCGGAGTCGTGAGAATCATATCTCCTGGGACAATAACTGAATCAGACATGTTAAAATCGAATGAAAATAATTACATAGCATCAATGATAAAAGAGAGAAAAGGTTATGGTATTGCATTTGCCGACATATCCACAGGTGAATTTGTGACTACATCTTTCTCTTCAAAAGAGAAAGAACCCTTAGAGAAGCTTCTTAGTGTATTTTCGCAATATGAACCTGTAGAACTTATAATACCTTCGGAACTAAAAAAAGATGAGAGACTTTTTATGTTAGTTACAGATATAACAAAAGCAATTATCAAAACCTACACTGATTACGTTTTTAGTTTTGAAGAGTCATATACACTAATTACTCGGCATTTTAATCTTTCGAATCTAGAAGGATTTGAACTTGAGGGAACAGATAAAGTTATGGCAGTTCAAGCCGCTGGAGGTCTTTTGGCTTTTTTAAAGGAAACTCAGAGAGATTTAATTCCAAATATTTTTAAAATAAATTTGATTAAAGAAAAAGAAATATTACATTTAGATTATATTACGCAACGAAATCTTGAATTAATTAAATCATTGTGGGAAAAAGGAAAAGATACAACCTTATATTCTGTTTTTAAGCATACTCACACACCTATGGGTGCTCGATTGCTAAAAAAAATTATTCTTCAACCATTAACAAATATAGAAGAAATAAATCAGAGACTAAATATTGTACAAAAACTTAAGGATGATGTTTTCTTAAGGTCAGACCTAAGAGAAAAACTTAAAATTGTTGGAGATATTGAAAGATTTATTAATCGTATAAATTTTGCAACCCGAACAAATGCCCGCGATTTATTAAATATTAAAAATTCCTTAAAAATTATCCCAGAAATAAGATCATTATTGGGGAAGGCAAATATACCAGAAATTTCAAAATTCGTTGATAAGATTGTCGATTATGGTGAATTAACAAGTTTATTAGATATTTCGATTAAAGATGACGCTCCTATATCAGTTAAAGAAGGAAGCATAGTTAAGGATGGATTTAACGAAAAAGTCGACGAATTAAGAGATATTTTGAATAACGGAAAGAGCTATGTTCTGCAATATGAAGAAAAACAGAGAAAGAGGTTTAATATAAATTCAGGGCTTAAAGTGGCTCATAATAATATTCTTGGATATTATATTCAAATTACACTTAATGCATTAAAAAATATTCCCAAAATACCGGAAGAATATTATGAAAGGTCAACACTTAAGAATGCGAAAAGATACACCACATCAGAATTAAAAAAATTAGAGGAAAAAATTATTGCTGCTGAAGAGCAGATCAACGATTTAGAATATGAAATTTTCTGTACCATCCGAGATAGAGTTGTAAAAGAAACAATGCAAATTTTAGAAACAGCTAAAATTGTGGCAGTTATTGATGTTTTAGCATGCTTTGCAGAGATTGCTGAAAAATTCAATTATAGTCGTCCAAAAATAACAAATAGCAATAAGATCATAATAAAGGAAGGAAGACATCCCGTAATTGAGCAAATTAATTTAACTGAGCCTTTCATTCCAAATGATTGCTGTTTAGACACTGAAAAAGAGCAATTAGTAATAATTACAGGACCAAATATGGCCGGAAAAAGTACTTACCTTCGCCAAGTTGCCCTTATTTGTATTATTGCACAAATGGGCTGCTTCGTTCCAGCAAAATCTGCGAACATTGGAATAATAGATCAAATTTTCACACGGATAGGTGCTTCAGATGATTTAGCAAGACGACTTAGTACATTCATGATAGAAATGACAGAAACTGCCAAAATCCTAAATTATGCTACTTCAAAAAGCTTAATAATAATTGATGAGTTAGGTAGAGGCACAAGCACAAGCGATGGGCAGAGTATAGCACTAGCTACACTAGAAAAACTTCATGATTTAAAATGTAAAACGTTATTTAGTACTCATTATCATCAGCTAACCGAAATTAATTTGCCAAGAGTAATAAATTATCATTTAGATATCATAGAAAATGATGACGGAAGTATAAATTTTGTAAGAAAATTACGATCTGGCTCAACAGATAAATCTTATGGTATTCATGTGGCAAGATTAGCTGGAATACCAGATGATGTAATATTAAGGGCTTTCGAAATCTTAGAACAAATAGAAAATAATGATCCATTTAAAACAACGGTTATAGAAAACGGGAATGGAACGTCTTCTGGGAAAATTCATGATAAGATTATTAATGGAAAAAAGAAAGAACTTGAAAAATTAAACGCAGAGTTAAAAGTTAAAAAAGATAAAATAGTAAAAATTGATGAAGATCTAAGTCAATTGGAGAAAAATTTAGCTACTAAAAATTTTGAAATTGAAAATTTAAAAACTAAAATCCAAACAAATAGTAATAAAAAATTACAGACTAAGGTTCCAAAAAAAAAATTTGTCCAGACGAGCTTCTTTAAGCCAGTTATTATGAAAGAGAAGGTAGTAGATGCAAAGCTAAGAGCATTAGTTAATTTAATTGAAAAAATTGATATTAATTCAATTACTCCTGTTGATGCGATGAAAAATTTAATTGAGCTCAAAGAGAAATTAAAGACCATGGATTAAAAGTCTTGATATCCTAAAATAACAACCGGAAGCACAAACACAACTATAGTCAAATATATATAATAAATTAGTAAAGTAGGGATAATAAACCATTTGAATTGCTTCTTTATCTTTTCGTTCTTAATATTTTCAAACAAGAGGATTAAATATAGACTCATGGACATTAGATGGGAAGGCTGTAAAGCTTTCCAAAGTATCGCATCAAATATCGTAAAACCCTGTATGAATTCGTCAGTATGAAACCAATTTCTGAACATCTGCATTGTCCATGACGGAAAGATTATATATGGAAGAATAATTAAGAAAAATGGGACTAAATAATATTTGAGGTCTTTTAATTTTATTTTTTTAACTATAAGTAATACTGGAAGAAATAAAAAAGAATTAATTTTAAATGTCGCTAAAGTGAAAAAAATACCCGATGTCCATCTTTTATCATTTTCTAATGAAACATAAGAGTAGAATAAGAAAAATGCAACTAAAAAATTGCAATTATTGTAGTAAGCATCCAAACCGTAACTAACGGTACTTAAAACATAGAAAATAAATAGATCCAGCTCATCTTTGAATAATTCCGGAGCTTTTTTTACGATATAAATACCAACTATTAACCGTAAAATATCCCAAATATAGACACCAATATTTACTGGAATCAAATACATCGGGTAAAAAATAAAGTACCAAAAGTAAAGATAATAGGGAGGCCAGTCATTATCTGGTATAGGGTCATAAAAATTAATCAATCCATTATCCATCCCCCTTATCAGTAGTCTGTAGTCATAATCCTTTGCAAGTTCAACTAAATATGGAAATTTATAGAAATATAGAATTATTCTAAATAAAATCAGCCCTGTTGTAATCATAATGAAGAGAGCAATAAAATATAAATGAATGGAAGTTTCTAAGTTGTCGTCGTCTTTTAAAAAATCATTTTCACCATTCATTTAGCAAGATAAAATTTTATAAATCAAATATTTAACGATTTTTTTCCCTAATCATGGTTTATTGAAAGTTTATTTAATCCTTAATAGAGTACTCATTTAAATTTGAGTTCATAAAGATAATAGTAACCTAAGAAATTAAGAAAATTTTTATCAAGAACAAAAAGATAAAGGAAATAACGTGAAAAGAAAGAAAATAGAAAAAATTTTCAACATCCAGATTTGATAAAGTATGAAGAGGCAAAAGATTAAAAAAATAAAGGATTTTAATAAAATCAGTGCTGGGGAGACGATTGAGAGGCCGGTAAATGTAGTTAAAGAATTAATTGAAAATAGCATAGATGCGGGAGCTCAAGAGATAAGAGTTATTGTTAAAAAATCTGGAAAAAATTTAATTCATGTCATTGATGATGGTACAGGCATACCCCCAGATGAAATTGAATTTGCCTTCGAAAGATATACTAGCAACAAGATTCGAAGCATTGAGGATCTCGATAATCTTTCCACGTTGGGTTTTAGAGGAGAAGCCCTTGCTTCTATTACAGCAGTAAGCCAAGTTGAGATAATTTCAAAGACTGACAAAGATGAATTGGGTATTCAAATTTTTTTGGATGGTGGTAAAATTAAGGATAAAAAGAATATTTCCTGCCCTAGAGGAACCAACATTAAAGTTAAAAATCTCTTCTATAATATCCCTGCAAGACAAAAATTCCTAAAATCCGATTCTACTGAGCTGGGCCACATAACAGATATTTTACAGCGATATTCATTAGCATATCCAGATATTCATTTTATCTATAAACATAATGATTTAGTTATCCTTAATTGTCCTTCAAATGATCTAAAAACTACTGTGTTCCACATATATGGGAAAAGAAATGCAAAATATGTAAAATCAATAAATTACTCAGAAGAAGATAGTTATTTTAAATTGTATGGATTAGTTGGTCACTCCGAACTATCTAGAAAAAATAGTGGCTTTTAAAGCTTATTCATTAACCACCGATATGTTATTAGTGATCTTTTATTTCGAGCAGTTAAAGAAGCCTATAAAGATATCCTGATGACTGGAAAACACCCTTTTTTTGTCTTACATCTAGAAATGGACCCATCTAAAATTGATTTTAATATCCATCCGAAAAAACTATACATTAGATTTGAAAATGAGGATTTTGTTTACAATAAAATCTACAATATTCTGCGCAAATTCATTGAAGAAAGTTTTATTGTGAAAGAAACCAAATTTTTAGAATCTGGGATTGAAAAATACGTTACTAAGCCAGAAAGAGCTATTAAAACTGAAGCTGAGAAATTGCAAAACGAGATAATTAAAACAATACCAGTAAAAATCTCTGAGAAATTAAAAAAAAGCACTTCAAAGAAAGAAAAAGCTATGGAAAAGGAAGAATTCATTGAGCAACCTGTTCAGCTACGTATTACTGATGGAGAAACAGCTGAAATTTCTAAAAAAATATCATTGTCGGATACCTATATCCGAGAAAAATATATTATCACAAAAAATTTTCCTAAACTGCGACTTATATCCTACACAGGTCAATTAAGCAATAATACATATATCGTTTTAGAAGGGATTAATGAAGATGGTGAATCTGGGTTATTTATTATGGATCAGCATGCGGCTTCAGAACGTATTAATAAAGAATATTACTTAAATATGTATGAGAATTCAAAGGGAAGTAAACAGCAATTGATAGCACCCCTAAAAATTGAGGTATCTCCTTCTGAAAAATTCTTTCTGGAAGCAAATATGCATGAAATAAACAAATTAGGATTTAATTTTGAACATTTTGGAGGAAATACCTTTGTTTTAAGAGAGATTCCAACAATTATCGAAAAAATTCCAAAGATAGATATTATAGGAGAAATTACTAGTGATATCGCAGAAATAGGTAAGGAAAAGAGTTTTGCAGAAGTAAAAGAGGAAATTATTAATTATATTGCATGTCATCAGAGTATTAGAGGTGGAGATGAATTAACATCACTAAAAGATGTTAGAAACTTGATAATGGATTTGGCAAATTGCAAAGATCCTTTCCACTGCGCTCATGGGAGACCAACATTGAAATTTATTTCTTTTAAGGAACTAGATAAATTATTTAAAAGAACGGTATAACTCCCAGAAGTTACTTACATAAGACTGGATAAATTAGGATAGGTTAGTTAGATCTATTCCAGTTTTAGATTGGAATTCCATAATTATATATTTCTGAATTATTTGTGGATTATTCATTCTAGGATTAACCCAATATGGAAACTCAATTAAAATAATGTCGTTTTTATTGCTAAAGTATTTTCTAAATAAGTCATTGCAACGTCCAGCAAGAAAACGCATGAATGAAGCAGAATCTTTAGGAAAATCATTGTAAAGCCTATGAAAAGGATTAGGAAAATAATAATGTTGAGGCCCGTTATATTCAGAGGCAATTTTTAACTTGTTTGAACTTAAGTTTATATTACTGCTTACCTCCTTCAAAACTTTACTTTTTAATGTAACTAAATTATCAAGTAATTCAAATTCGAGAAATCCATATGGAAATTCGATTAAAATTATATCACCTTCGTGTGCAAGAATGTTCTGAGATAAAAAATCCTGAGTTATAATTTCCAAAACTTGTTGACGATCATCATAATCGTTGACAAAATAAACTCTCTGATGATGCTGATAAAATAAATTTTGCTTATTTTTATTTAATAACATCAGCAAACCGTTATTTAAATTTAATTTTACCGAATTTCTTCCTAATATTAATTCGTCATTAATAACTAGCAATTCCCCAGAACAATCAAAATGAAACCTCCTATCTGGAACAGTTCCTAAAGTATGTAATTGTACCTTTGAAAATGGTATATTAAAGACTGACTCGATATTCTCACGATATATGGATTCGTACTTTCCCTCAGAGCAGTAAGGACACCAACTACCCTGTTCTATACTGTTGGGTATAGTATCCCAAGCCTTATGTTTCTTTGTGTTACAAATCCATGTTAAAACTGCTTTAGAGGGTGGAGTATTCTTTTTCTCAATTATTTTTTTGAACTGATCTCGGGTTGTAACTAAAGTACCCGGTACATTGTTTTCTTCTACACCTCTCCTTCTTGCAAGTTCTACAAAGTCATCATAAATCTGCCCCACTCGTTCTGCAAAACATTTTGGACACCATTGACCATATATGATCATGTCAAATCTGGCTGGCCAATGTTTATGACCCATTTTGTTACAACTCCATGTTAATACAGCTTTGGCAGGAGATGTTTTTTCAGTTAGTATACCAAACTCAACTTTAGTCGTCACAAGACTGCCAGCTATATTATTCACCTTAAGACCTGTATCTTTTGCCACCTCTACCGCATCTTCATATATATATTTGGAAATTCTACCCCATATCAAATCATAATAATTTAATATTTCACCAGTTCCAATATCTCTAATTTTAGCAGCAGTTATTGCAATGTCTCGAACAGAATGGACAGAAATTAATTCATTTGGAAATTCTTTTAAAATTGATTTGTGAACTTCAGGAAGTGACATATGTGGCTCTCCCTTTTTATACTTTTCAACTTCCATTTTTATCAATTCGGCTACCCGTTCCTTTAAGTATTCGGGTATTTTGTGATGTCTAACTCCACGGGCGTCTTTAACACTTACCCTACAATTAGAACAAGGTATTATATATTGTTCTAAATTATACAAGGATTCTGGGAAAATATATTTGCATTTAAGACATAACCATCGTAAAATCGAATTTTGATTCTTATATTCTTTTTCATAATTGGATAGCAGTTGTAAATTCATTTTACGAGCCCTGTCGTTTACGGTTTCTTCACTAAGAATTTTTTCCCGTTTCTTTGCAAAT
>SDBV01003997.1_pt1 | contig 21360 bp, 16 predicted proteins | sample 2277081 | NCBI WGS metagenome assembly SDBV01 (sample SAMN10402039, study PRJNA504765) | marine sediment metagenome | isolation source: marine sediment core GS10_PC15, 223 cmbsf | place: Arctic Ocean: Southern Knipovich Ridge | collected 2010 | reverse complement strand
ATAACTTGACGATTTTAGTCATTGTAGGAGGCGACTCCTGTCGCCGATTGAGGCCCCGTTTTCCGGCGAATCGGCGACTGGAGTCGCCTCCTACAGAGATTCGATTTCGCCAACTTATTGTGGCGCGGTTGCTAAGGGCTGAAACGACGGATAGCAGGGATGGGCCCGGATCGGCCTGAGTGAAGCGTGCGTGCCTCTAAACCGGCAAGGCGGCCGTGTCCGTCTGTACTACTGACCTCAAACATCGTTAGGTTTTTTGACAAAGTTCTCAACCATCGGCCACTTGAGCCGTTACTGTAGAAGCGATCAGGCGGCAACCGCAGTAAGTATTCGTGGAACCCGTCAGAAGCAGTTCGCAGTGACCGCATTCATGCGGTCTTTGGCGGGATCCCGCTGCATGGCCCCGATGAATCGGGGCTCTACGAGCCGCCCTCGAGAAACCTCAGTCCAGGTCAAATACACTTCCCGTCTCAACACCCCCAAAGGTCTCTCGGGAGATCTCCAGCAGCTTGAGATTCTGCTTGGAGAGCATCATCGCATTCCCCACAACGGCATAGAAGAGAATGGTCAGCCGGGTTTTGGACGATCCATCGCGGATGCGCTCCATCTGATCCTGGTGGAGTCGCTCAGCCAATTCTCTAAGTTGACGGTCTTTTGCCGCCACGCGGTCAAAGTCGACCGTCCGCTTCCTGTTGAATGTAGACTCTACGTCCGAGAGAATCTCGTGAAGAATCGCTCCCACCTTCCTTAGCTCTTCCACTTGGACGTCCAGCATTCCCTTGTGGTGATTGCTCACGTGCACGTAGGCGCGGAAGACGATATCACGGTGTCCGTCGGCAAGTTTCTGGATCCTGCGTATCGTCTGACCGTACTTGTACGACAGTTGCACATCCTCTCTCTGCAGCAGCCGCATGACCTTGAAGATGTTGGCAACGATGATGTTTGCCCAGCGCTGGATCCTCTTGGCCTTGGCCTTCTCCGCTCTTAACGTGTATTCATTCAGATCGAACAGGGCCTGCAGGGCAGCGTCAATGGACTCGCGGATCTCGCGCAACAAGTAGCCCGTGTGCGCGAAGGTAGTCGAGATGGCTTCAGGGATACTCGTGACCGTCTCCAGATGGAAGATTTTCTCCATGTCCGCCGACGAGGTCCGTTCCTTGTATCTGTGATGATTCTTCCAGATTATCAGGGCAGCCAGTCCCAGCAGGCCGACCACACCGTAGGCTTTGGCAAAGAAGATGACCGCCGCGAACAAACCGGAAACTGTAAACGCCGTGATCGCGGTCATGAACCAGCCACCCACAACCGTCAGAACTCCGGTGATCCGATACACGGCACTCTCGCGTCCCCACGCCTGGTCGGCGAACGACGTCCCCATGGCCACCATGAACGTCACATAGGTGGTTGAAAGGGGAAGTTTGTACGACGTGGCGTAGGAGATCACGGCGCTGGCCACCATCAGGTTGACACCCGCTCGCAGCATATCGAACGAAGGGCGGTTCTCCTCATCCACGGTTGCTCCGTAGTGGCTCGTGTCGAGACGTCTGGCGGCTACCTGGCGTATCGGCAGCGGAATAAGGCGCCTCGCCGTATCGAAGAAACCGACCATCATGCCCACAATACGGCGGGAAAGAAACGTGGATTCAAATCGCTCGATCCCTTCGTCCTGCTGTGCCAGGCTCATCTCGGTCTCCGTAACCGTCCGGGCCTTCTTGGACAACCACAGCGTTAGCACCATGATCACGCCGGCCAACAGGAGGAAATGGGTCTCGGCGGGAACCTTCTCGCTCAGCGCGTCCATGGTGACCGTAAGCGGCGACTCCGATGTGCGGGCCTCTTCGTAGGCATGGAATCCGGCCATGGGAACGCCGATGAAGTTCACCAGGTCGTTGGCTGCGAAAGCCATGGCCAATGCGAAGGTCCCGATCAGAACGATGGGCTTGAGTATGTCGGCTCGAAGAAACAGCAAGATCTGCAGGATCACCGCGGAGACGGCGAAGATGCTCAGAAGAATAATGGCTGCGTTAGACTCGATCCATTCGGCCCTCTGGGGCGTGATGAAAGTGGCCCCTTTGGCACCCTTGACCAGGATAAAATACGTAATCGATGCCAGCACGGCCCCGCCCCAGAGGGCTCCGTAACGCCGCAATCGCTTCGCGTAGTCGAAGGTGAAGACGAGTCTCGTAAGAAGTTGTGCCAAGGACCCGCACACGAAGGCCACGACGATTGACAGCAGAATGCCGCCAATGATCACCAGCGCCTTGGTGGTGTTGATATATTGAACGACTGATGCTGCGCTCTCTCCGGCTTGAATGACCTTAAGCGACGCCACCGCCACGGCCGCACCCAGCAGCTCAAACACGATCGATACCGTGGTCGACGTGGGCAGCCCGTAGGAATTGAAGAGATCCAAGAGAATGATATCCGTCAGCATCACGGCCAGGAATATCGTGATCAGCTCCGGCATGGTGAAGAAGCTCGGATTGAAAATGCCTTTCCGGGCAACTTCCATCATCCCGCCCGAAAAGGTCACGCCGGCAAGAATCCCCAAGGCAGCAATCGTCAGGATCACAAAGCGCGGCGCGGCCCTGGAGCCAATCGAGGAGTTGAGGAAGTTGGCCGCATCGTTGCTTACGCCGACCATCAGGTCCAAGGCGGCAAATCCCGCCAGAAGGATCACCGCCAGCAAGAAGATCTCTGTTCCCATATCAATCTTTCCTTGGCACGGAGAGCTCTCTGAACAGACGAATTCCAGTCAACCACGGTGTCCGGGGAATGTGTACGACTCCGGTGGTATCTGCCATACTCTGCGATGATCGTGATCGTCTGTGGGGCCACGGATCGAGCCGGTATCGCTCTACGTGACCACCCTCTTTAGGGGCTGGGGGGACTCCTTCCACCCCACCCCCCCACGTTGCCCGACCGCCATACCGAGTCGGCTGCGGAACACGCCGCAACCTTCGCGGGAGACTTGTGAGAGTATTGTTATGACTGCCCGATGAGAGTGTCAAGGAGAGTGCGATTGAAAAAGCTTGCAACTGGCCCGGCGGCATGAGAAAATAGGTGGATAATGGGGCGATCTGGGCGCACGAGCAGGACCCGCTTTGAGCGGGCCGGCTGCGTGAGGTGGGACGGTTTGCTTGCACCACGGGTTCCGACACGACTTCGAGGAGACGATCGAATGAGGCGATTCTTCTGTCAGTTGAGCTGTTGCCTTCTGGCCCTGGCATTCTTAACCGAGCGGCCGGCTTTCGCTGCCGACGCGCCGGCCAAGAACTCCAGCAGCGCCCAGGAGTCCAGCGGCAGTCAGAAATCGAAGTCGCCCAACGAGGCCAAACCGACGGAGAATCCCGAGGATACGGAGAAACCGAAGGAGGCCCAAAAGCCGACGTTGGCAGGGAAACCGACGGTGGCGGGGAAACCCGAAAAGGCGGGGGAGGCCACAAAGCCCCCCGCTCCCAAGCCCGCGACTCATACCGTCAAGAAGGCTCCGCTGAAGATCGAGGTGGCCCTCGACGGCGTGTTCGAGGCCCGGAAAATGACCGAGATCTCATTGCGGCCCGAAGCCTGGACCACGCTCAGCGTGCTCAGCGCGGTCGACCATGGGACCATGGTCAAGCCAGGAGATCTGCTGGTGTCGCTGGACCGGGAGAAGATCGATCGGGCGATTTCCGATCTGCGCACGGATCACCAGGCCTCGGACCTGGCGATTAAGTTGGCCCAACAGCAGATGATTACGCTGGAGAAGACCACACCCATGAGTCTTGCGGCGGGGGAACGTGCGCACAAAGAGGCTGGCGACGATCTGAAGTACTATTTCGACGTCCGCCGCCCGATGGCTTTGGAGTCGGCGGAGTTCTCGCTGAAGTACTCGCAAGAGAACTTCGACTATCAGCAGGAAGAGTTGCGCCAACTGGAGAAGATGTACGCGGCCGACGACCTCACCGAGGAGACCGAGGAGATCATCCTCAAGCGGGCGCGGAACTCCCTGGCGCGGGCGAAGTTCTACCTGGAGCAGTCGAAGATCTTCCACGAGCGGACGGTGAACGTCCTGATTTCCCGCGACGACGTCGCCATCAGGGAGTCCGCCAAGATGATGGACATGCTCTGGGCCGACACCAAGATCGCGCTCCCCGTGACGCTGAAGAAACAGCGGCTGGCGCTGGAGAAGATGAAGCTCCTGCGCTCCCGTTCCGACGAGAGGCTGGAGAATCTGCTGAAAGACCGGGCGGCCATGACGGTCAAGGCGCCGGTGGGCGGGGTGGTGTATTACGGCCGGTGCGTGCGCGGCAAGTTCAGCGGCAGCGGGTCTAGCAGCATGCGGCAAGGCACGTCGTTGATGTCGAAGCAGGTCTTCATGACAATCGTCAAGCCCCGCCCGATGTCGATCCGCACCAGCGTGGCGGAAAAGCAGCTCCATCAGGTCCGGCCCGGCATCAAGGGAACCGCCGTGCCGACGGGATTCCCCGAGATGAAACTGTCGACGATCGTGCAGAGCGTGGCGGGCGTTCCCACGGGTTCCGGAAGCTTCGACACGCGGATCACCGTGGCCCTGGACCGCAAAGCCGAGCCGGTGATGCCGGGAATGACCTGCAAGGTGACGCTGGTGGCCTACGAGAACAAGGAGGCCCTCACCATCCCGCCGAAGTACCTCAAGACCGACGAGGCGGACCAGCAGAAACACTACGTCTACCTCTTGAGCAAGCAGGGCAAGTCGAAGAAGCAGTACGTCAGAGTCGGGAAGCGAACCACCGCGAAGGTCGAGATTCTCAAGGGTTTATCCGAAGGCGACCAGGTGGCGGCCGAGGCGCCGAAGGAAGAAAAGCCCGCGGAGGAAAAGAAGAAGTCGGCCGACGAAAAGAAGGGGCCGTCGAAGAAAAAGAAGCAGGACCCGGCCAAGAAAGACAAGGACGCCGCGAAGGAGAAGAAGTAGGAGCTTGGCACACCGGCGGCGATCTGGCTTTTCCACTTGTTGACTGCGAAAGAACTCACGATGATCTCAAGATTGAGCCGGGCAACAGCGTTGGCGTTGGCATTTGCGTGCGTGCCGGCTTTCTCGGGCCAGCCGGCACGCGAAAAGCCGTCTCCGTTGGCGCTGACCGGCCCCAAGCCCAAACCCGTTGCCACGCCGTCGCCCGAGGCGATCGACAAGGCGATCGATCGCGGCGTGGAGTTCTTGCTCGCCCGGCAGAACAAGAACGGCTCCTGGGGCGCAGCCCGCAACACGCCGGGGGGAGTCAATATCTACGCGCCGGTTCCGGGGGCCCACCACGGTTTTCGCGCGGCGACTACTTCGCTGTGCGTCTTGGCGCTGATCGAGGCCGGCGGCGACCGCCCCGAGGTCACCCGGACCATCGACCGGGCCGAGGCATGGATGTTCGAACACCTGCCGCGGGTGCGGCGCGCCGAACCGGCGGCGATCTACAACACGTGGGGCCACGCCTACTCGGTCCAGGCGTTTGTGAAGTTGCTTCAGCGCCGCGGGGACCGCGACCGGCGCGGCCGGGAGATCCGCCGGTTGGTCGAGCAACAGATCGAGCTGCTGGGCCGCTACGAATGCGTCGACGGAGGATGGTGCTACTACGACTTCGACCACCACACGAAGAAGCCGGGCGGTTCATCTATATCTTTCGTCACCGCCACCGTGCTGGTGGCCTTTGACGCGGCCCGCAAGGCCGGCTTCGACGTGCCCGAGAGGCTCCTCAGCCGCGGAATGGCTTCCATCCGCCGCCAGCGGAAACCCGACTTCAGCTACTGTTACGGAGAATACCTGAAGTATAGGCCGATGTACCCGATCAACCGGCCGGGCGGCAGCCTGGGCCGATCCCAGGCGTGCAACCTGGCCATGCGCCTCTGGGGTGATAAGCTCGTGACCGACGAGGTAGTGAAGACCTGGCTGGAGCGGCTGTTCGCCCGCAATCTGTGGCTGGACATGGGACGGAAACGCCCCATACCGCACGAGTCGTGGTTTGCGGTGGCGGGTTATTTCTTCTACTACGGCCACTACTACGCGGGCCGGTGCATCCAGGAGCTTCCGGCCGCCGAGCGCGGCCCGCACCAGGACCAACTGGCCCAGATCCTGCTTCGTTTGCAGGAGAAGGACGGTTCGTGGTGGGACTACATGATGTACGACTATCACCAGCAGTACGGCACTGCGTTTGCGGTGATGTCCCTGGCACGCTGCCGCAGGGCCGACTGACTGGTCACTGAAGTGACCAGCCCTATAATGAAGTGACCAGCCCTATAATGAAGCCAGACCCCCGACTGAGGACTGGTCACTTCAGTGACCAGTAGCGGTGAACCATGAGCGCCCGGACTCGCAAGACACGGCACTCTGCCGGCCCGATGTACAAAGGCCACCACCGCTTCGAGCACTGGTACCGCGACAACCAAGTCTATTTCATCACGGCCCGCTGCCGAGATCGATTCGCGGCATTCGCCTCAGGGCGGGCGAAGGCGATCTTCTGGGACCGCTTCGAGTTCTACACGCAAGAGGGCCTGTTCACACCCTGGGTCACCTCGCTGTTGGACAACCACTACCACGTTATCGGCTACTGCAAACTGGGCGACAATCTTGGGCCGATGATGCGCAGGATACATGGCTCGACGGCCAAGCTGGTGAACGACCTGCTGCCGCAGCGACGGATCCCATTCTGGGAAGACCGAGGCCACCAAAACTACTTCGATGGTTGTATTCGCGACGAAAAGCAGTGTCGGCGGGCGTACCGCTACACGCTTACGCAAAGTGTCAGGCATGGTCTTTGCCTCGATTGGCGCGAGTACCCTCATACGCGGATGAAGATTGAGCCGGAAGTCGGAGTCGGCAGGTCGCTGGAGTTGGGGGCGTTTTTGGAGGGGGTCCCGTACAAGAGGTACGAGCGCTGATCGAGTAGGGCAGTAAGCCGGTCACTCCAGTGGCCGGCCCGGCGGCGTGGAATCGGCCGGCGGCTGTTTACTCCGGCAGCTCAGGCGGTTCGACGATCGGGAACTCGCCCGAAAGGGCCTTCAGGAATTCCACCAGGTCGCTGCGGTCCTGCTCGGTTATGTCGAATCGGCGGAGGGCCTTGAGCATGGGGGCGAGGTTCGGGTTGTCCTGGCCGCCGTCGGCCATCAGCGCGACCGCGTCCTCGAGCGTCTCGACGCTGCCGTCGTGGAAGTAAGGCCCCGTGTTGGCCACCTCACGCAGTGCGGGGGTGCGGAACTTGCCCAGGTCCCGGTCCTTGCCGGTGACGGCCTTTCGGCCCTGGTCGGGCTGGTCCTTGTTCATGCCCACCCCGGCGTTGAAATACTTGTAGATGCTGAAGATGGGTGGCTTGTGGCAGGTCCGGCACCGCTTGTCCTCGAACACCTCCAATCCGCGCTTCTGGGCATCGCTCAGCGCAGTCTCATCGCCGTTGTTGAAGCGATCGTAGGGCGAGTTTCCGCTGAGGATCGTGCGTTCGAAGGAGGCGATAGCCATGGCGATACCGTCCTTGGTCACGCCGGTCCCGAAGACGTCCTGGAACCGCTGCGTGTAGCCTTCGATTCTCGAGAGTTCGACGACCAAGTCGTCGAGCTTGTGGCCCATCTCGATGGGATTCTCGATCGGCCCGAGTGCCTGTTCCTCCAGGCTTGCTGCCCGGCCGTCCCAGAACTGTTGGGGGGCGTAGGCGGCGTTGATCACCGTGGGTGAGTTCGCCCCGCCCACCTGGTCGTCAATGCCGGTGCTGGTGGGCTCGTGTTCGGCCCAGGCCATCTGGGGATCGTGGCAGGTGGCGCAAGAGATGGTGCCGTCTTTGCTGAGCCGGGTGTCGAAGTAGAGCATCTTGCCCAACTCGACCTTTTCGGGGGTAAGCGGATTGTCGTCGGGCACCGGCAAGGGCAGCAGCCCCAAGGGGACCTCGGGCAGCGCGGCCGCCGGTTCGTCGGGCTTGGCCAGCGGCTCCTGATCGGGCTGGCCGCCGGGTTCCGCCGGGGAATCGGGGGGAGATTCAGGGGCTTGCGAGGACGGCGCTACCCTGCGACACCCCACTTGTGACGCCGTCGCACCTAACGCCAGGATACAGATACCTGCCATCCGGAGATAATCATTGGGTCGCATCGGGGTTTTCTCCTTTGAGCTTCGAAAAAGGGAGCCAGCCGCGAGCCAGGATGGCCTACGGCCCATTCTATCGAGGCCGGCATCCGGGGCAAGAGGCGACCTCGAAGCCGAAAAGGGGACAGGTCCAGGGCACTTGGTTTCGGAAACTTGTTGCGAATGAGTCAAGTTCTGCAAATGGGTCTCACAACAGCCGGGGGGCAACGCCCCGCGGGTGAAGTGGAGCGAGGGAATTCATTTGGGACGCGTCTTCCCGAGCATCCCCGCGACTCGTTGAGTCCCGGCTACTAGACGTTTCTCTTGCAGCATGGCTCGTCGGTCTGAGGCGAAGCATCGCTAGAGGTAATCCAGCAGCGTCAACCGCAACATGCTTGCGGCCGACCTCATGGAGGCCTCGAAGGCGATCTGCCTGGCCGTTAGATTGGAGATCACCTCCACCATGTCGGCGTCCAGGTCCTGGGAGAGCACGGCTTGAATATCGACGTTCTCCGAATCCAGCCTGATCTGCGTGCTTTCCAGGCCTTGCTGGCGAACGCCCAGTTCCGCCCGAGACAGGTTCATCTGAATCACCTGCTCGTCCAGCATCTCGATCGCCCGCGAGATCTCGGGGAGATCGTTGGCCTTCAGCGCGGCATGCAGCCGCACCAGGGCCGTGAAGATCCCCTCGGTCTCCAGCGGGTTGCTGTCCCAGCCGGTAAGGATCTCCGATCCGCCGGAAGTGGTCGGCGTAGGGACCGGTGTGGCCGTGGCCACGAATCCGCTGCCGTCGTTCGGGGCACCGTCGGGCGGATCCAGCGCCACCACGAAATCCGGGTCGCCGACCATGGCCGCGACGATATCTAGAGCCGTGGTCACTCCGGGATCAAAGTCGATGGTCAGGGTTTGAGCAACCCGGTTGGCCGCCACCGGGCCGCCCGGAACCTCCCGGAAAATGATCTGGATACCGTTATTTGCCAAGATGTCGGGCGGCGTGGTGGTAAAGGTCAAGTCGTTGTTCAGCCCGGGAAACGTCACGGTGACGGTGGCCGGGGCGAATAAGGTCCCGCCGGCGGTGGCGGGCAGGCTCAACGGGTTGACGTAGCCGGTGCCGGCGTTGGCGCCGCCGTCGGCCGCGGACAGGCTGGCCGAGAAGAGACCTCCGACGGCCCCCAGCGGATCGCGCCGCAGCGCGTCGACGATCTCCTGGGCAGTGGTGCCCCCCGCAAGCGAATCGTAGTCGATCTGCAAGGTCCTGGCGACCGGGTCGTGGGTGAAAGCCAGCGGGCCTCCCGGCACGTCGTTGAAGCTGATCACCGTGTCGTTGAGGGTGCTGCCGGCCGACTGGGCGGCGAACGTCAGGTCGTTGTTACCCAAGGCAAAGGTCACGGTGGCCGTGGCCAGCGAGTTGACGCTGCCGCCGGCCATGGTTGCCGAACCGGTGTCGTCGACGCTGGCGGAGCCGTCGTTGTCGGTGGTGGCCAACGCGGCCGAAAAGTTCGGATCGGCGGCTGCCGCGGCGACAATATCGCCGGCCGTGGATACTCCGGGATCGTAATCCACGGTCAATACGTTGTCCACAAGGTTCAGGGCGATAGGACCTCCCGGCTTGGGATTGAACACGATCTGCACGTTGCTCGTCGCGCCGGACTGCACGGCCGTAAAGACCAGGTCGTTGGCGGCACCCGGCGAGTCCACTCTACCGCTGGCAGTGCCCTCGGCGGAGCCGCCGCTGGTGCTCCGTTGACCCTCGGGGATCAACCCCAAGGCAATGGCCGCCAGGCTCGAATCGGATCGCGTGACCGTGATCTCTCCGCTGCCGTCGCTCAGATCGACCAGTTCGATTCCGTTGCCGTACGTGGCAAGCCGGGCCTGTACCAAGGGCCGTCCCGTGCTGGGATCCACGTTATCGTCGTCTTGGTTGATCAGGTCCAGCACGTCACCGATGTTCTGGGCGGGGCTCCCGTCGGTGGGGTCAAGGGTGGCCGAGAAGTCGGCCGCGGCGGCGGATACTTCAAGCGCGTCGATGATCTCCTGTGCCGTGGTCACTCCGGGATCGAAGTCGAAGGTCAATTCCACGCCCGCGGTGTAGGTGACAACCTGTGCGGCTGCTCCCGGATTCTCCTGGAAGTTGATCTTTGTGTCGTTGTAGATTCCTCCCAGGTTGTTGGCGTTGAAGATCAGGCCGTTGTCGAGCCCGGTCGACTCGACGGTCACGGTGGCGTAGGATTTGCTGCTGCCGCCGCTGGTCTGGGGAGGAGCAATGGTGTCGGTGGCGGTGACGAAACCGCTGCCGCCGTTGGCGCTGAGGTCGATTTCGATCACCGTGCCGTCGGCCACCGCGATTGTGAAATCGACCCCGGGCGTGGCTGCGCCGCTGGTGGTCACCGGCCCCGCGGTGACCACCAGGCCGGTTCCATCATTGCCGGAACCGTCCGTGGGATCCAACCGGACGGTAAAGTCGGCCGCGGCCTGCGGTGTGCTTTCGAGCAGGGCCCTGATGTCGTTGGCGGTGGTCGATCCGGGATTGATCCCGAAGACCATGGTCTTCGCCGCGCGATCGTAAGTCAGGCTCTCGGTTCCCGGCGGTACACCTTGCACAAAGCTGATTGCAAACCCGTTCCAGGCCGGACTCGTCTGGCGCGCGCTGAAAACCAGGCCGTTGTTCTCTCCGGCGAAATCTTTGGCGACCGAAGCCGGCATCCCGCCGTCTTCCCAATCAACCGCGCCGCGGCCGTAGTCCAGCTCGTCTAGTCGCGTCTGGGCCGTAAACGTTCGCAGGCCCAACTGGGTAGCCGTGTTGCCGCCGTTTTCGCCGACCATGAAATCGCTGCCGCTGACGCGCGAGCGGACGTCGATTCCCGTGGCGTCGGAGTTGATTTCTGCGAGCACACCGACGCTCGACGTGCTCAGCGCATTGAACAAGTCCTCGACGGTCTCGGCATCGGCGAACGACAGAACGTGGGTCTCGTTGCCGTTTACGATTTGAATGCCCGAGTCCTTGTCGAAGGGAGTGCCGCTCCCGCCGGCCGTCTGTCCCACCGTTCCGCCCGGAACGTCAACCATCTCCCGGCCGCTGTTCTGCTGGTCGAGGGGATCGAGCCGGGCGGTCAGGGGCACGTTGCCCAAGGCGTAGGCCGCCTGGACGGCGGCCACCACGTGCCGGGCCTCAGTCTTTCCCGCCTTCACCGTGACGGTCAGCGTGCGGGAACCGGCATTGTACGATGCCACCTCGCCCATCCCCGGTATGCCCGGAACGATCACAGATGGGTTGTCGTCGAATACGATCTGGATCCCGTTGGACGCCGCACCCACCGTGTCGCTCTCGAAAATGATGTCGTTGTCGGCTCCCGCGGAACGGACTACGGCGTAGGCGCGGGTACCGAGGAGGTCGTCGAGCCGGGTAGTAAGCAAGAGCACGGGGTCCAGGTCGTCGCTGGCGATCGAGTTCGCCGGCGCCGTGGTCGCGATTCCCAGTTCTGCGGCGGTGGTGCCACCCGCCACGTCGCGGATCGTAAGCTGGTCCCCCGGCGCGGCGGTTATCGTAAACCCGGTGGGCGTGATCTCCACGTCCAAGGTCAATGCCCCCGAATTGTCGTGGATCAGAGCGGCCACGTTGCCGATGGTCTCGGCGCCATCGAGGTCAATCGTGGCGGTGTCGGTGCCGTCGGAGATGGTGATGCTTGCAAGGCTGATCCCCAGGCCGCCGCGAAGATCGGAGAGCAGCGTGTCGAACGTGACGATGGGGTCGAGGTCGGCAGTTCCCAGCACCGGTTGCGAGACCGCCCCGAAAACCTCGCTGCCGTGGAGATTTGTATCGAACAGCACCTGGATGTCGGAGTAGCTCGATAGTCTCCCCTCGTCTCCGGAGTATTGGACCAGGTTGTTACCGATCGTCTGGAACGGCCTGACCGCCGTGCCGGTTCCGGCAAATAGATACCGATCGCGGAACTTCGCGTTTCCCGCGTCGAGCACGTGCCTGATGGTCTCCTGGATTTCGATCGCCGCGGCCTCGCGCTGGTGGTCGGTCGCCGTGGCCCCGATCGCGCCCAGGGCCACGCCACGGGCTTCGGCCAGCGAGCCGGAGACCGTGGACAGGGCCGTGTCGGTGGCCGTGAGATACGATTGGCCCGCCAGGAGATTCGTCTGAACCTGCTCCTTCCGCTCCAACAGCCGCTGGAGGCTGATGATTCGCAGGGCAGCGGCGGAATCCTCGCTGGGGACTTGGATCCGCCGGCCGGTGCTCAACTGCATCTGGAGCCGTAGCACTTCGAACTGGTCCGACAACATCTGATTGGTCACCCGTTGGCGGATGAAGATGTTGCTGACACGCGTGCTGGGGATGCCGATGATGGAGCCCATGGCTGCCGACGGTGATTCGTCTTTGCCCGGTTTACAAATTGGTCAGAATGTAGAGCAACTCATCCAGTGCGGCGATGTAACGGGCGGTGGCTTGGAAGGCGCGCTGCAGCCCGATCATCTGGATGGCTTCTTCGTCCAGATTCACACCGCTGATGGCCAGTTTCTGGCCGCGAAGCGTGGTCTCGAAAACTCGCGCCCCTTCGGCAACGGCCTGGGTAAGCGAAGATGCCTCGGTCGTTTCGCCGATCAGGTTGTCGTAGAGCGCCGTCAGCGAAGCCCCGTTTACGGATGGGATGGGGCGGTCGATAAAGCCGGCCAGATCGACGGCGTTCTCCGTGTCGACTCCGATTCCCCCGCGGCTGGCCGCAAACTTCGCAGGATCCTGCCGGAGCGCCTGGCTGACGCCCAAGGTGCCGGCGGTAGTGCCGCTGAAAAACGTATTCAAGCCCAGTGCCGCCAGCACACCGCTGGTATCGCTGCCGAAGGCGAACTCCTGCTCGGCCGAGTTGCTCGAGATCGTCAGTTTCCCGTCCGCGGTGGCCGCCGCGGTGATTCCGTCCACGGCGGTAAGCGTCGCCACCAGATCGGCCAGCGTGGTGTCGTCTCCCAGCCCGTTGAGGTCTACCAGGACGCTGGTCGTTTGCACAGTTTTAGTGTTCTTGTTGCGGACCATGACCTGAAAAGACCCGTTCTCCGGCGTGAAAGCCAGGCCGGCCTGGTCCAGCGCCAGGTCATCGGCGTTCACGCCGAACTCGCCGGTCAATTGCTCAAAGCCGCTCAGCCCCTGGCCCCCGGAGTATAGCTTGTTGAACTCGAAGGCAAGCGTCTGCACGAACTCGTCCAACTGATCGAGAAATCCCCCCATGATATCGTCCCGGGCCGTGACCAGGCCCGCAAGCGCTCCGGAAGCGAGTGTGAGTGGAGCGTCCGTTTCGGCCAGGTGGACGCTGGCGACGGTGAGTCCCCGGTCGCTCTCCAACACGATTTCGACCTGGCGCGAGATCCCCTGAAAGACCAGGTAATCGCTGCCGGAATAGACGTTCACGCTGCCGTCGGGCTGCTCTTTGACGCGGATCTCGATCAACCCGGCCAGTTTTTCCAGGGCCTGGAGGCGCTGGTCGCGCAGTCCGGCCGCGTCGCTCGCCGAGACGTCGCCGACCTCAGTGACCGTGATCTGCACGTTCAGTTTCCGAATCTGCTGGATCAGGCTATTGATGTTGTCGGCCGTCCCCAGGACGCGATCATTGAGTCCGGAGCGGATCTCGTCCACGCGTCCCGCCAGCCAATTGATATTGGACGTCAACGCGCTTCCTTTGAGGACGGCGAGTTGGCGTACGGCGGTGCTCTTGGGGTCACTGAGGACTTCGGCGATGCTGGAGAAAAAGCCGTTGAGCAAAGTGCTCAAGTCGGTGTCGTTGAGCTCACCAATGGTCGATTCCAATTGTAGATAGCTGCTTTCCTGCGTCTCGACGTCGGCGCGGTCGCTGACGGATCCGCGGAGGCGCTCCTCGAGGAAGATGTCGATCTTCTGCACCACGGCCTGGACGTCGACGCCGGTGCCCAGCAACAGCTTTCCGATGCGCTGCGTGGGGGCAGGCGTCAACACGACCTCTTCGCGGATATAGCCGGGCGTGTTGGCGTTGGCGATGTTCTGGCCTACGACCTGCAAGCCGATCTGGTTTGCTTGCAGCGTGTTAGCCGCCAACCGGATGGAGCTGTAGAGAGACATGACCTCTTCTGCGCAGTTTGGCAAAGCCCCTGAGGTTCTCTAGGCTGCCCGGTCTACTAGCGCACCACTCGCGTCTACCGGTTGCCCTTCTCCATATGTCGGCTGTAGACGACCTCCGGTCGCGATAATCTCTAACATCTGCGAAAGATGTATCAGCGTTCGCTGTGTCAACACCCAATTGGTGAAGCTGTGGTGTTTCAGCAGCCGGGCCCGTGAACTGGCCAGCCTTACGCGCTCGTCCGATTGGCCCCGTTGCGTTTGCGGCAGCGCCCGGCTCAGTTCGCGAATGCTGGCAGAGGGGAGTCCCTCGCGGGCCACCCGGGCCAGGAGTTCCTCCCGCCGCTTGAGGCATTCCTGGAGGCTACCGATCAGTTGCTCCTCCTGTCGTCCGATCGCACTCAGGCCGTCGGTATCGGCGTCCACGAGAAACTGACGTTTCCTCGACAAGGTCCCCAACAGCTCGTCCTGCACGGCCAACAGATCGGTCAACAGGGTGGCCAGTTCAGACTCCCAGGAGGTCTCCATTGATATGTCCTTGACGTAAACGGGGGGTTCGTAGTTCCGGCAATAGTGTAACCTTCGGTCGCGGCGGCCGCGCCCACCATTCGCGCCGCCTGGCCACCGGGACCAAACGATTCATTCCGACAAACTTGCGACTCCCTTCAGGAGCCGCATCGGCGGCAGTCCGATCACCGCTGCGCGAGTATTGCGACAGCCCCTCGAGTTCCGCACGAATTGTTGGGGTCTGTTGCCGGCTTGGGCCACGGCAACCGAGTTATCTCATGGCCGGCTCAACTTGAACAATTCAAGCATCGGTTCGCTGAAGCTCTTGCCACTGGCTTCGGCCAGTTTTTCGCCCAGTATCTGGTCGAGTTGCTGTTGGAAAATCTCTTCGGCGCGGCCGCCGTGGAAATAGGCGGGCGTGCCCACCGTCTTTCGCATGGCTTTGAGCAGTTGGCCGAAGAATACCTGGCCCACGAACGCGTTGAACGTCTTGCGAAGCTGGCCGTCGTCCTCGGCGGCCGCCGATAGTCGTTTGGCCGCCGCGGCGCTGTTCGCGGCGCTGCTCTCGGCGCCGTTCTCAGCGCTGCGGACCGCGGCATAGGTCGACAAGCTCGCGTTCATCCGAATCCTCCAGGAAGATTAGGGACGTTTCACTCGATAATAAGCTGCGCGTGCAGGTTCCCGCTGCTGTTGAGCTGCTTGATTATCTCTATCATGTCCGCCGACGGAACGTGTACGGCGTTCAGGGCCGCGACGAGGGCTTTCAGTTTTGGCGAATCGGTCTGCTCGACGTCGACGGGCACGAACCTCCCGGTAGAGGCGGCGCCGCCCGTCTCGATCTGGATGTTCTTGTGCGTTACAACCACGGCTCCGATCTCCACGTCGCCGTCGATCACGATGCTTCCGGCACGCTCGTTGATCACCACCCGTGCTCCCGTCTGGATCTCGTACATCGGCAGGGCCAGCACTTGGGCCACGAAGTCGACGGGATCCTGGCGATACTGCCGCGGAATCGTGACCGTGATGTTCGCCTGGTCGAGGGCCTTGGCCAGGGCCAGGTTGCCGGCCTGCAATCTGAATTGGTCGTTGATCAGATCGGCCACGTCTTGGGCGACCTGGAAGTCGGCGTGGTTGCGGTCGAGAATCAGCGAGATCTTGTCGTCCTGCGTGAAGACGTTGAAGAATTCCTCTTCCAGGCGGCAACCCGCGTGTATCCGCCCGGTAGTCGTCAAGGCGGGGTCATCCAGGGCGATGGGGCCTTGCGCGAAGGCGAAAATCCGCGGGTTGGTGCGATCCGGCCCCATCAGCGGCGTGAGAAAAAGCCGACCTCCCGCCAGGCTCTTGGCCGAACCGATAGAGCTCACCACACAGTTGAGCTTGTCTCCCTGCCGTGCTCCCGCGGCTGGAATCGTGGCCGTGACCATGACCAACGCGACGTTCTTGGCGGCCTTCAGCTCGCTCAGGCCGTTGGGCCCCAGCGGCTCTCCCATCAGGTCCATGGCTTTGGCCAGACTGCGGATGGTAGGCAGGAAGCCGGCTCCGTCGCCGCTGCCGTTGAGTCCCACCACGAACCCCAGTCCCTGCAGCGTGTTTTCTTCCTGGCCTTTCAGCCGGCAGATGTTCTTCAACCGCGTTTGGGCGTGGGCCGGAGCCGCGGGTGTGCACAACCGAAACGCAATCATCGTCGCCGCCAGCAGAGCAGCGGTCCTGGTCTTCATCAGTGGGGTTCCTTGGTTTTTGTGGATCTTGTTCCGCCGTGGGCAAGGCGGGTGTCTCTGGAGGCGGAAGTTTCTCCGCGCTCAGAACGGTTGCCATTTGTCGAGCCATCGCAACAACCATCCCCGGCGGTATCCGTCTCGCACGTGTCCCGACTCACGCTTGAAAATACTCTTGTTGAAAATCTGTTCGCTGAGCACCGTGTTGTTGGGCAAGATGTCCTCGGGACGGATCTCGCCCAACAGCGAGTAATCCCAGACTTCCGTGTTGTTTCGAATCGTGTCGTGCCCTTCGATCACGAGGTTGCCGTTGGGCCGGATGTCGACCACCTGGCAGGAGATGCGGAATTTCATCGAATCGCGGGTCTCCAGCCCAGCCTCGGAGCGCATCTTGTTGTCTATCTCGCCGCGGATATGGGGATCACCCAAGCTCTGTGGGTCCGGTATTGCCGCAAGCCCCTTCAACAAAATCCAGTCCTTGAGGATCAGATCCCCGTGGGCTTTCTTCTTGCGGTCCATCTCGCCTTCGCTGATCACCATCGACTTCTCGTCGACGATTACCGTGACCAGATGGTGCAACTGGACCTCGTCGATTTCCTTGGAATATGTCCAGGAGTGCCGGTCCATGATGAGGGGTTGCCGCCGCTCGGGATTGCCGAACAGGCTCGAACACGGCCCGGCCGCTTCCGCGGTAACTGCCGCCAAAAGCAGCAGAGCGGTCGGCGTGGCGGAGACGATTGCCCCAACACGTGACTTCTTCACGTTCGCTTCCTTTCGATCGGATAGTAAACGGGAGTGTGTGATTTCGGAAGACTCGGGATGTTGTCAACCTCACCGTTGTCAACCTCACCGTTGCGGGCCGGAATGCCGTTCTTAAGCCGCAGCGGCGGTCTGGCGCCCGGATAAGCACTTCGCGCCGCACTGCCGCGTTGCCGGTTTGCCGGAGGCCCAAACGCATTCAGCTTTTCTCGATTCGCTTTGGGAGAGCGGGCGTAGACTTCCACTTCACGGACGCTGCTGACCCGAGCGAAAAAAGTTTTCCGATCCAGCAGAGACTCCAGGAGAATCAACTCGCCCAGGCTGCCGTTGTCGCGAGATCGGGCCATCGTTCGGACGCAGATGCCCGCACTGCGGGCGTAAACCGTCACAACCTCGCCCCGCCGAACCAGCAGCGGTGAGCGCAGCGATTGCTGCTGGAGGACTTTTCCTGCGGGAATTGCGCGGGTGGCCTCTTTTCCGACGACCTCGTCCAGCGAGTGGAATCCCTCCGATCCTGTCTGGGTAGCCACTGTTTGGCGCAACTCGACGTCGGTGTTGCCGATCAACGCACCGCGCGGAACCGACCTGGTGGTAACCACCAGCGCCGGCGAAATTGTCACCTGGGCGTGCAGCGGGAATTGTACCGGCCCGTCGGGCGTGTTGACCCTCACCTGAAAGCGTTGCGATCCTGTCCAGGGAGGGGCGCCGCCGACGACCGAGATCGCGCAGGCGGGGTCGGCCGCGAGCCGCGCAAGGCCGGGGTCAAGTTCCGCTTTCACGATCCACGGCCGATCCGCCGACGCGTGCCCCCGAAGATAATCCAACACGCTCCGACTCACTCGGCGGTCGGCCGTTCGATGGGCATAGAAAGACAAGGGCCGGACCGGCTTGGCGGACGGATTGGGATCGTCTCCCCCCGGCTTGGTCCCGGCCCGAACGGTCACTCGACTGCTGCCGGAAAACTGATGCTCGGCCAGGTTGACCCCGCGCAACAGCAGGATGTCCTGGATCTCGCGGAGCCGGACGAAGCGTTGGCGGGGGGCGGGCGGTGCGGGAAAAAGTTCGATGGCGGCCAGGGCCTCGGCTTGCCGGGGATCGGCAGCGGAGATTTCGGCCAGGTCGCCCAGCGTTACCACGGCGCGGCTGCTCTCGCATTGGGGACGAAGCCGAAGCAGGGCCGCTCTGCCCGAGGCGGCCGGGAAGGCCAACGTCGCCAGCAGGATGGCGACGGCCAGCACTCGGTGCGTGGTCGAGCGACGTCCGAGGGGGTAACGCCCTATGGATAGCAGAGAATTCATGCCAGTCTTTCGGTCAGGGCCGGCGCGCGGCCGGTGGAGTGTTGGTTAGAACCTGGCCAGGTTGGCCACGATCTCCATCATCTGGTCGCCGACCTGGACGACCTTGGAGTTGAGCTCAAATGCCCGCTGGGTGGTGATCAGGTCGATCAGCTCGCGGACCGGTTCGACGTTGGAGGCCTCGAGGGCACCTTGTCGCAACAGCCCCAGACCGGTCTGGCCGGGATTGCCCAGCAGCGCTGCCCCGGAAGAATCGGTCTCCGAGTAGAGATTCTCGCCCAGTTTCAGCAGCCCTTCGGGATTGATGAAGTTGGCCAGTTCGAGCTGTCCGACCTGCGCGAGGTTGGGGCTGCCGGGCTGCCGGACGGAGACGATACCCTCGGCACTGATCACGATGTCGGTGGCATCTGGGGGAATGGTCACCGGCGGTTGGAGGAGGCGTCCGATGTTGGCCGAACCCATCACGACCTGCCCATTGGCGTTCCGGGAGAAGTTTCCCGCCCGCGTGTACAGGATATCGCCAGAGGAGGGGTCCGTTACCTGGAAGAAGCCGGAGCCTTCAACGGCCACGTCCAGTTTTTGGCCGGTGGGCTGGGTAGATCCCTGCACAAAATTGCTTTGGACACTGGAGACTCGCGTTCCCGTGCCGACCGAGATTCCGGTGGCCGTGTATTGTCCGGCCGTATCAATGGCCCCCGGCATCATCTCGTGGCGGTAGAAGAGGTCCTCGAAGTTGGCTCGGCCCCGCTTGAAGCCGATCGTTTCGACGTTGGCCAGGTTGTTGGCGATTACGTCCAACTTGGTTTCCAGGGCCGACATACCGGTGGCGGCCGTGTAGAGCGTTTGAACAGTCATGGGAAAGTTGGGCTCAGGGTTTAAGGATCAGGGATTTGGCATTAGGAAAGCGGCCGGCAGGCAGCCCTCAGGATCTCATAAGTCGGTTCACCAGGCCGCTGAGCATCTGGTTCTGGACCCTCATCATGTTGATATTGGCCTCCAGCGCCCGCGAGGCCTGGATCATCTCCGTCATTTCAGTGGTGGGCTTCACTGTCGACATCTCCAGGTGCCCAACCGCAACTTTACGGTCGGCCGCCGGGAGCGGTTCAGGATCGGAAAGCGGTCGGAACAGGTTCTGACCCACTCTGACCAGGTCGCCTGGCGACTGAGGTTGGACCAGGGCCAGGTTCTGCGCTCCGCTTGCTTGCTGCAGCACGCCCGAGTCGGAAATCTGCCACTGGGTGTCCCTGACCACCACCGGTGTTCCCGTGTCGTCCAAGACCGGATAGCCCTGCTGCGTGATCAGTTCACCACTGGAGGTCAAGGTGAAGTTTCCGGCACGAGTGAGGAAGATCTCGTCTCCGTTTTGTACCTGAAAGAACCCCTGGCCCTTGATGGCCAGATCGGTGGGGATTCCGGTAGGTTTCAAGGGCCCCGGCGAGTAGTCGGTTTTCGTTTCTCGAACCATGATTCCGCCGCCAAGGTCGTCAATCGAGCCCGTACCGGGCGGCGTCAGCCCTTGCTCGATGGCCTCGGTGTATCGTGCCTGGAGAATTGCCAATTCGCGCTTGAACCCGACCGTGTCGACGTTCGCCAGGTTATGGGCGATGATCTCCAAACGCGTGCTCTGTGCCTGGGCCCCTTCCGCCGACAGGTACAACCCGTAGGGCATGACTGCCTCTGCTGAACTCGAGACACTGCCCCGTTGGCTGCGCACCGTCGGTACGCATTCGACCGCTCCTCAATAGCAATCGGCGTGCCCGATCCAACGGTCGGCCCGCCCTGATGCTTCTGTTTCCCGGTCAAATGCCTGGTGAAAAAGGAGTTACGGAAATCGTTTTCGGACCGGTACCAGCCAAGGCGGGCCGCTGGCCGATCCACGTCGGTTACGATTGCTGCCGGTCGGGGGCGCAAAAGCCGCCGATTGGCGATCCGGGTTGGGCGAACAAAATCCTCAAGGGCCGCTCGATTAACCAAACTCCCGAGATTGGGCATTTTTGCTGATTCACCTGAATTACCGAGGCCGATGATTCTATGTGCCCATCCCTGATTCTCCGTGTCCTGAACAGGCCCGAAACCGTGAAAATCTGTACCAGCCGATTTGGTCGGATCGAAATCTATGCGGAGGACGTAATTCGTTTTCCGGCCGGCCTGTTGGGCCTGGAAGATTGTCGGCAGTGGGTCCTGCTCGCCGATCGCCGCAGCGACTCCGTGGCCTGGTTGCAGTCTGTACAGCGGACGGACGTGGCCCTGGCGGCGGTCAGCCCCAGGCGTTTTTTCCCCGGGTACCAGATGCGAGTTGCACGCCGGGAGCTGGCGGCGCTGGAGCTGGAAGACCTTCAATCGGCGAAGGTCCTGGTCATCGTGGGAAAAAGCCGGGGGGTAGTAACCCTAAACCTGAAGGCGCCGCTGGTGATCAACCTGCAGCGGAGCCTGGGACGCCAGGTGGTTACCAACGGCGATTTGCCCGTCCAGTTTGAGTTGGAAAGCCTGCCGCCCAGCTTCCGACAGAGTGCATAACGCCCGCAGGCCAGCGGTCCTGATAATCGGAAGGAGCCAACGATGCTTGTGCTGTCCAGAGGGCGCGATGAGAGCATCGTGATCGGGGACAATATCGTGGTGACCGTCGTCGATATCCGCAAGGACAAGGTCCGATTGGGGATCGAGGCACCCGGGGAAATACCCGTCCATCGCCGGGAGGTATACGAGGCAATCCAGCGCGAGAACCGCCGAGCCGCGCAGCTCGAACCCAAGGATCTCCCAGGCCTCTCACATCCACCCGCAACCACCACCGACGCCGAAACCGGCCCTTAGCCCAACACTGTTGAATTAGGGCCGAACCTGGCGTCAACACAGTGGCACCGGCGTCTCGCCGGTGTGACGGAACTCGCGGCAGCGCATCAACTTGTGCACCACCGGCGAGACGCCGGTGCCACTACCCTGCCG
>SDBV01003996.1_pt1 | contig 21361 bp, 16 predicted proteins | sample 2277081 | NCBI WGS metagenome assembly SDBV01 (sample SAMN10402039, study PRJNA504765) | marine sediment metagenome | isolation source: marine sediment core GS10_PC15, 223 cmbsf | place: Arctic Ocean: Southern Knipovich Ridge | collected 2010 | reverse complement strand
AATCGATCTACAAGCCGCTGCCTGCCGCAAGATGCATCCCGCAGCAGGCGTTCGTGTGCTACAATGAGTGTAAATCACTGCGCGATGGCTGCCTATGGTAAGATACTAGAGGAACCCGTACTTTTCCGGCAAGTGAATCTGCTGTCTCGCCGGGCAGCCACGAATCTTCCTGAGGAACCCCAAGAAAAAGGGGGGGACGACCTATGTCCGAATCTCGATGGCAAGACGAATTGGGCCCACTGGTGTTGCCGCTGCAAATCATCGTGGCCGCGCTGGTGGCCGGCACGGTGTTCTTTACGGTGATTGTGTTGGCCGTGCCGATCGACGTTGCGGATGCAGCAGCGGGGCCGCTGCTGAGCTACATCGCCATTGCTTTCGCCGTGACCGCGCTGCTGGCGCGCACGATCGTCCCCGGGATCCTGATTTCCCGAGGGCGGAAGAAGGTTGCCGAAGGAGAATGGCCCATCACCCCGAAACAGACCGCGCGACAGTGCGTTTCTCGGATGCAGAACGCCGGCGACGCGGGCAAGCTGTGGTTGCTCTACTCGACCATCACGATCGTGGCCGGGGCATTGATCGAGGGGGCCACGTTCTTCCTGCTGGTGGCCTACATGCTCGAGCGTTGGCTGCCCGGGCTGGTAGTGGCCATGGCGATGATTCTGACCTTGGCCGCCCACCTGCCGACCCGACGCCGAGCGTTCCAGTGGATCGAGGACCAGCTCGCCCTGCTGCAACAGGAGCGGGGGTTAGGTTATTAGGAGGTTAGGCTGTTAGGGTTGCGAGGACAAACCTAATCCCTAATCCCCTAACCTCCTAATCCCCGTTGCCTGCGGCCACCGGCATTTATTGCTCACCCCGGGCATGCGCGATGTGCAGGCCCACCAGCCGCGCGATCAACACGGCCAGATAGAGCTGCCCGGTGACCGCTTCCAGCCAGGAGAAGGTTCGTGCGGCCACCGAAACGGGCAGGATGTCTCCGTATCCCAAGGTGGAGAGCGTCACGAAGCTGTAGTACGCCATCACGGAGAACTGGGCGTGAAGCGAGTCCGGGCCGCCTTGGGACGCCCGGTCGAGCAGTTCGCCCGCGAAGGCCCCCGGCTGAAGTTGCAGGATCATCGAGTAGAGCAGCGTCCAGATCACGCCGAGCAGGAGGTACACGCACATCGCGCCGCACAGCCTGTCGGTGGTGACCCGCTCGCCCTGCATCACCTCGTACAGCACGCGCCCCACGACAAAGCCGAGAAACAGCAGTTGCACGGCAAGACGCCCGACGACCAAGGCGTCCCCGACGGCGTCGCCGGGCCCTTCCGCTCGACCGATCACCCACGTCGCGATCAGCGCCGGGACGCCCAACGTCAGGGCCAACAAGAACAACCGGCGTCTGCGGCTGACCGCAAAGATACCCGCTACGAAAACCAGGCACAACGATAAATCGAAAACGGCCGCGGCGATCCGTTTTCCCGGAACGAGAGGATCCAGCACGGCCAGCAGCAACAAGGCCACCAGCAGCGTCAGAAACTTATGTGGCCGCAATGCCGGCAGGAGACGGGAAAGATTCATGGGTTCTGGTTTGCAATGGGATGAAGCGCCACCTCGCCGGGGTTAAACTTGGTGGTTTTTGGCGTAGTCGAGTGGGCTCGCCGGGAGCATGGCGACCTCGACCAGGGGTCAGTTTCCAAAAGAAACCATGGCGTCGGCCTGGTCCTGGCGGATGTCGAATACTCGGTCCAGCTTGCAGACGCGGAGAACGTCCAGGATTGCCGGCGGGACACGGCAGAGTTTCATCGCGCCGCCGCGGGCCTTCACTTTGCCGTTTAAGGAGATCAGCTTGCCGATGGCCGCACTGGAAAAGAACTCGACTTCCGAGAAGTCCAGCACCAACTTCGGGCGGACCCGCTGCTCGATCAAGCGATACAGCTCCAGCCCCAATTGCTCGATCTCCCAGAGATCGTTGATGTGGCGCTCGCGGAAATGGGCCACCGTGACGATTCCAACTTCGTCGACTTCGGTTTCGCTGATTCTCAGTCGTTGATATTCGGCCATTTGGATCTATCTCGACCTGGTCAAGAACCCTAAGCTCCATTTTATTCTTAGCAGGCTTCTGCGGGCAAGCTCCTGACGAACCACCGCGGCCTGGTCCTGGTATGCTTGCGATTTTTGAAGCAACTTGGGACCGTCCTCCGCTGCCAGCGCCGCCGCCCTGCCGCCGTGCCGGGCCGCTTTTCTGAAGTACTTGTAGGCCCGGGGCAGATCGGAAATCCGCAAGTAGTCCGCGGCGGCGCCTGCGTAGAAATCTCCCGCACTTGCCAGGTACTGCGAAATGGCCTCGTCGGAGAGCTCTTCCGGCACGCTCGCCCCCGGATTCTCCCCGAAAAGCGTCTCTCGCGAAAGCCGGGCGCTTTCCGCACTTTGTTCGTTCAAATGGGCCTGGCTCAAGCAGTCGAAGATGCTCGAGGCGGTCGGCTTATAAACGCTCCTGGAAACGCTCGCCAAATCTCGCACCAAATCTTTGTAGGCCCTTGCTTTTCTGTCTCGTTGGGCCTTTTTGTCGAGGTCTGCCATGGGTTGGATACCGGCCGTCAGCCGGCCTTGGCGCGGGTCTCGGGCTCGGCTTCGGTGTGGCGGCGGAGCTTGATGGTCGCCCCGGGCGGCATTCGACGTTCGGGAGTGATGCCGCGGGTGGTGGTGGAGAGAAACTGGTAGAAGTCGGCGGCTGGGCCCTGGGAGAATTCGCTTTTGAGCCGCTTGAGCACTTCGACCCAGGTCAGGCCGCTGCGGTAAATCAGCCGGTAGGCGGCTTTCAATTGCCGTACCGTGGCCGCGTCGTAGCCGGCCCGACGCAGCCCAACCTGGTTCAGCCCCACCACCAGGCTGCTGAGGCCGTCGAGGGTCACGAACGGCGGTACGTCGCGATTGACGTGGGCCAGGCCGCCCACCATGGCCAGCGTGCCGATGCGGCCGAACTGGTGTACGGCGGACGCCCCGGAGAGAAACGCCCGATCGCCGACCGTTACGTGTCCGCCCAGCAGCACATCGTTGGTCAGGATGGTGTGGTTTCCCAGCCGGCAATCGTGGGCGACGTGGGAGCCCGCCATCAGCAGATTGTTGTCGCCGATGATCGTGGCCGCACGGGAAGTCATCGCGCGGTGGACGGTCACGTGTTCGCGAAAGGTGTTTCCCGAGCCGATCAGGACCCTGCCAGGATTTTGGGGCATGTTGACGTGCTGCGGCAGTCCACCCAGGACGGCCGCGTCCATCAGATGGTTATTGTCTGCCATGATGGTGCCGCTCTTGACGATCACGTGGTTTTCCAGAACACACCCTTGCCCGATGGCAACGCCGCCTTCCACGACACAGAAGGGGCCGATCCGGACGTTGCTGCCGAGGGTGGCCGTCGGGTCGACGGAGGCCAGAGGATGAATGCTCACAGAAGGCACCTCAATGCGGGACGGTGGGCGGGGGGGGAGGCATACCTGTTGGTCCTTATCGGTTAGACAAGCAAAGCCAATCCAACCCGATATACGGCTGATGATGCTTTCTATTGTTTTGCGGATGAATGTGACGCAAGGGAGGGGAATAACTCTACCCCAATGGTGTAGTTGGCGTCTGTCCGACGCTACGCGGGCGGCCAGCACAGGAGCCGTGTCGAGCGAGGATTTGACGGGCACTGGTTCCTTGGGCTTGACTCCGATAAACTGAATGGCAATGCGTGATTCCAGGAATCTGGCTTGTTTAGCCCCGGCGGCCACGCCGGGAAATCACACCGCGTGGCCGCGGCGGCTAAACGAAATCCTATTTAGACTTTTCTCTGCGATGCCTCTTAACACCCCCACGATAGAGTCGAATCGAGATGCCTAGCCCGGACCAGATCTACGACGAGGCCATTGAGTTGCAGCAGGCGGGTCAATTGGAGGAGGCGGTCGGCAAACTCCAGGAGTTGGCCGACCAGCAGCCCGATTTCGCCTTGGCCCACGCCGGGCTGAGTGCCTTTTACGGCAAACTGGATCGCCACGACGAGGCAATCGAGCACGCCCAAAAAGTTTGCGATCTGGAGCCCGACGACCCCTTCAGTTACATCGCCCTGAGCATGATCTGCCAGAAGGCCGGCAAGACGGCCGAGGCGGAGAACGCCATGACCCGGGCCATGGAGAAGCAGTGGTCGGCGGCGAAGGACACCGGGGGCTAGCACGAGAAGACGTCGGCCAACGGCAGACGGAAGCCGGGGAGCAGTTCGCCGCCGGTGAGTTCGTCGGTGTCGTTGCGGAGCACCTGGTGCTGCTGGCCATGGTAGAGGGAAACCGTGCGTCGCTGCGGATCGATCAGCCAGACGGCCCGGCATCCCGCATCGAGCCACTGTTGCACTTTGTCCAAGACCTCGCCGGCGCGATCGCCAGGCGAGAGGACTTCCACCGCCAGGTCGGGCGGTCCCTGGAAGAACCCCGGGGTCGGCCCGGAGGGTACCCGGTCCGCCCGGATGAAAGCCGCGTCGGGTGCCCGAACGGTGTCCGGGTCGCGGCCGATCTTGAAGCCGGTTTCGGCGCCGGTCACGCGGCCGAGATGATGTTCTCTGACAAAACCGGTCAGGAAGAAACTGATGTTGATCACGATCGACCCGTGATCAAATCCGGTGGGCGTCATCATGATCAACTCTCCGCGCACCAACTCACATCGCCCCAGGCCGGGGGTCTGCAGCAGGTGCTCGGCGGTGACGACTTGTTGTGGTGTGGTGGTGGCCATGGCAATGTATTCATGCTATCCGCGGATGACGAGGTTGTCAAGGCCCGGCCAACGGTCGCGGCTTGGTGTTAGATGGCCGGGCCGGTGAAGCTGGTCAGGGCCTTCATGTAGTTGCCGCGTTGGAAGGCGGCCGGATCGGGGCAGTTCTGGCGGCTCATACTGCCTTTGAGCTGCTCGACCGACTCGTACTCCTTGCGCTGCATCCACTCGGTGACGCCGTCGAGGATCTCGGTGACCCGGCCGACCCCCTCCTGGTAGATCGCCGAGGCGACCATGCCCACGTCGGCCCCGGCCAACAGGGCCTTCAACAGGCCGTGGCCGTCGTGGATGCCGCTGCTGGCGGCCAGTGAAGCCGAGATCCGGCCGTGGAGGATGGCGATCCATCGCAAGGGAACCAACAACTCCTCGGGCGCGCTGAGCACGAGCTTCGACGACATTTCGAGATCTTCGGTGTCGATGTCGGGTTGGATGAAGCGATTGAACAACACCAGGCCGTCGGCGCCGGCTTCGGCCAGCCGCCCGGCCATGTTGCCCATGGCGCTGAAGTACGGGCCGATCTTCACCGCCAAGGGAATCGACACCGACTGCTTGACCGCCGCCACCAGGTCGAGATATTGCGATTCCACGTCCCGGCCCGACGTCTCCAACTCGGTGGCCACGTAGTAGATGTTCAACTCCAACGCGTCGGCGCCGGCCTCCTGCATCAGCTTGGCATAGCGGGTCCAGCCGCCCTCGGAGGTGCCGTTGAGGCTGGCGATGATCGGGATCTCCACCGCCTCTTTCGCCTTGGCGATCGTCTCGAGGTACTCGTCGGGGCCGGTGCGATAATCGCCCGGGTCGGGAAAATAGCTCAGCGACTCGGCAAACGTGTTGGTGCCGAAATCCTGCACGTTGCTCAGCGCTACTTCCTCCTGCTCGATCTGCTCTTCGAACAGCGAGGGCAACACGGCGGCCGCCGCCCCGGCGTCTTCCAGGCGGCGCAGCCGGTCGACGTCCCTTGTCAGCGGACAGGCGGCGATCACCAGCGGGTTCTTCAGCCGGAATCCGAGATAGTTGGTACTCAGGTCGACGCTCATGCTTTCACCTCCTGTGCGGGTCTTGCTCGGTCGGCTGCTGCGTCGGACGAACCTTGCGACGCGGCCGCCTCACGGCCGATCGAGGCCAAGTCGACGTAGGACTGCCAGCGTTGGTCGATGTCCTGCTGGGCCAGCTCCAACAGCCGCTGGGACTCCTCCGGCTTGGAGCGAGAGAGCATGGCGAAGCGGCCTTCCTGCATGGCGAAGTCCCTAAACGCCCCCTTGGGCGGCTTGCTGTCGAGACGGAACGGTTGGGCCTCGTCTCGCGGGTCGAAGTGGTAAAGCGGCCAGTAGCCGCAGGCCACCGCTTCCTTCTGATGGTTCATGGCGGTGGTCATGTTGATCCCCTGCCCGATGCAGTGGCTGTAGGCGATCACCAGCGAGGTGCCGCGATACGACTCGGCGGCCCGGATCATCTTGATCGTGTGCAGCGGGTTGGCGCCAATGGCCACCTGGGCCACGAAGACCTGGCCGTAGGCCATGGCGATCATACCCAGGTCCTTTTTGCGGCTCGGCTTGCCGCCGGCGGCGAACTTGGCGACCGCGCCGCGCGGGGTGGCCTTGGAGGCCTGGCCGCCGGTGTTGGAGTAGACCTCGGTGTCCATCACCAGTACGTTCAACTCGCGGCCGGAGGCGAAAATGTGGTCCAGGCCGCCGAAGCCGATGTCGTAGGCCCAGCCGTCGCCGCCAAAGCCCCAGATGCTCCGCCGGACCAGGTAGTCGGCTGAAGCGACCAGGTTGACGGCGTTGGGGTCGTCGATTTCGGCCAGCCGCCGCTTCAGTTCCCCCACCCGTCGTCGCTGTTGGTAGATGCCCTCTTCGGTCTGCTGATCGGCCTCGAGCAACTCGGCCACCATCGTATCGCCGAGCTTGCCGACCAGGCGCTTCAGCAACACCCGGGCGTAGTCGGTCTGCTGGTCCACCGCCAGCCGCATCCCCAGGCCGAATTCGGCGTTGTCCTCGAACAGCGAGTTGGCCCAGGTGGGGCCTTGCCCTTGCCGGTTGGTCGTGTACGGCGTGCAGGGCAGGTTGCCGCCGTAGATCGACGAGCAGCCGGTGGCGTTGGCGATCATCATCCGATCGCCGAAGAACTGGGTGATCAGCTTCACGTAGGGCGTCTCGCCGCAGCCGGCACACGCGCCGGAGAACTCGAACAGCGGCTGCAACAACTGGGAGCCCTTGATCGAGTCGACCTTCACCAGGCTGCGGTCCACCTCGGGCAGCTTCAGGAAGTAGTCCCAGTTGGCCTGCTCCCGCCCCAGGTGATCCAACTTCGGTTCCATGTTGATCGCCTTGAGGCCGGCCGCCTGTTTGTTCTTGGCCGGGCAGACGTCGACGCAGACGCCGCAGCCGGTGCAGTCGTCCGGGGCGATTTGCAGACGGAACTTCCAGCCGGGGTATTCCTTGGTCTTCCAGTCGACCGTCTCAAAACCCTCGGGCGCGCCGTTCAGTTCGGCCGGATCGATGGCCTTCATGCGGATCGTGCCGTGCGGACAGACCAGCGAGCACTGGCCGCACTGGATGCAGACCTGGCTGTCCCAGATCGGGATGTCCAGGGCGATGCTCCGCTTTTCGTACTGCGTGGTGCCGGTGGGGAAGGTGCCGTCGGCCCGGAAGGCGCTGACCGGCAGACGGTCGCCCTGGTTGGCGATGATCGTGCCCAGCACTTCGCTGACGAACTTCGGCGAACCGGCCGGCACGGGAGGAAGCCGATGGTGGGTCGAGGTAACCTGCTGCGGTACCTGGACCTCGTGCAGCGCCCCCAAGGCCCCGTCCACCGCGGCGTAATTCCGCTTCACGATCGTCTCGCCCCGCTTGCCATAGGTCTTTTTGATAGCCTCCTTGATTTCGTTGACGGCTTCCTCCTCGGGCAGCACGCCGGCCAGCTTGAAGAAGCAGGTCTGCATGACCGTGTTGATCCGCACGCCCATCTGGGCCTTTTGGGCCACCTCATAGGCGTCGACCACGTAGAACTTCAGCTTCTTCTCGACGATCTGCTGCTGCATCTCCACTGGGAGCTTGTCCCAGACCTCGTCCGGTCCGTAGGTGCTGTTCAACAAGAAGGTGGCCCCCGGCTCGGCCATCGAGAGGATGTCGAGCCGCTCGGGGAAGTGCGACTGGTGGCAGGCCACGAAGTTCGCCTTGTCGATCAAGTAGGAGCCTTTGATCGGCCGCGGGCTGAACCGCAAATGGGAAGTGGTCAACGAACCGGCCTTGCGGGAGTCGTAGACGAAGTAGCCCTGGGCGTACAGTGGCGTGTTCTCGCCGACGATCTTGACCGAGTTCTTGTTGGCCCCCACCGTACCGTCGCTGCCGAGCCCGAAGAACACCGCCCGGGTCGTGTCGTCCGCCTCGGTGGAAAAGGTCGGGTCGTAGTCGAGGTTCAGGTGGGTCACGTCGTCGTCGATGCCGATGGTGAACTGCTGCTTCGGCTGCGGCCTGGCCAACTCGCTGAAGATGGCCGCGACCATCGCCGGGGTAAACTCCTTGGAGGCCAAGGCGAACCGCCCGCCGATCACCCGCGGTATCGCCGCCTGGCCCGTGCCAGCCGACCAGTCGGCCGCCAAGGCGGTGACCACGTCCTGATAGAGCGGTTCGCCGACCGAACCGGGCTCCTTGGTGCGGTCCATCGCGGCGATGGCCTTGGTCGTTTTAGGCAAGGCTGCGACCAGGGCCCGGACGTCGAGGGGGCGAAACAGCCGGACCTTCAGCAGACCCACCTTCTCGCCGGCGGCCGTGAGCTTCTCCACGGCCTCTTCCGCCGATCCCGCACCCGAACCCATCAACACGATCACCCGATCCGCGTCGGGCGCCCCCACGTAGTCGAACAGCTTGTACTGACGCCCGACCAACTCGGCGAACTGGTCCATCGTCTGCTGTACGATGCCCGGGGCCGCCTGGTAATAGGGATTGCACGCCTCGCGGGCCTGGAAGAAGACGTCCGGGTTCTGGGCCGTGCCGCGCAACACGGGACTCTCCGGGCGCATCGCTCGCTCGCGGTGGGCCCGGACCGCCTCCATGTCGATCATCGCCCGAACGTCGTCCTCGGTGAGCTGTTCGATCTTGTTCACTTCGTGCGAGGTGCGGAAGCCGTCGAAGAAGTGCAGAAACGGCAGCCGGGCCTTCAGCGTGGCCGCCTGGGCGATCATCGCCATGTCCTGGGCCTCCTGCACCGAGCCGGAGCAGAGCATCGCCCAGCCGGTCGTGCGGCAGGCCATCACGTCGCTATGGTCGCCGAAGATCGACAAGCCGTGGGTGGCGATGGTGCGGGCCGAGACGTGGAACACCGCCGGGGTCAACTCGCCGGCGATCTTGAACATGTTGGGGATCATCAGCAGCAGGCCCTGGGAGGCAGTAAACGTGCTGGTCAGGGCCCCGCCCTGCAACGAGCCGTGTACCGCCCCGGCGGCCCCCGCTTCGCTCTGCATTTCGGTGATGCTCGGCACGGTGCCAAAGATGTTCTTGCGTCCGGCCGCCGCCCAGACATCCGGCAGCTCCCCCATCGTCGAGGAGGGAGTGATGGGGTAGATGGCCAGCACCTCGTTGCACAGGTGGGCCACACGGGCGGTCGCTTCATTGCCGTCGACGGTTACGAAGCGTCGTTTTTCCACGGGGGGTCTCCTCAATCAAAATCAATCGGTGGGGAAGGTTGGGCGTTGGGTAGTTCTCTCAGCACGGCCTCGCAGAAGCATTCTCGGCCGGTTCTGCCGGGCCATGGTCGCCGAAGAAGTCTACACCACACAGAGGCGCCGCCGGGCCAAGGGGCACATGGTTCAGAATTGCTGCCCAATCGACTCGCTGTTGCCGAACGTCAACCCTGTAAACTTAACAGCGTACCGCCCCTGGCCGTTTTCCGCAAGCCGGTTGCGTGCCGGTGCAGGTCGGGCTATGGTATTATAATCGCTTCCGAAGCCCGATGGCCGGGACGTGACCTGGGTTTGAACTGATTCCGCACCATCCGAAGGAGACAAGCATGGATATCAATCGACGCAACCTGCTGGCCGGGGGGGCTGCCGCCACACTGCCTCTGTTGGGTGGCCAGATTTTTGCTGCCGAAACACCACACCGCGAGCTGGCCGAGGACGCCGTGGTCCTGACCGCCCAAGTCAAAGCCAAGCCGGACCAGGTGGACCAGGTCAAGGAAGCGCTGACCTCGATGGTCGAACCGACCCGCAAGGAAGAAGGCTGCGTCCACTACTTTCTCCACCAGGCGAAAGACGACCAGACCAAGTTCATGTTCTACGAAGTCTGGGCCAGTCGCGACGCCCTGAAGCAGCACGGCCAGACGCCGCACATGAAGGCCCTGGGCCCGAAACTCAAAGGCCGCGTCGACAAGGGCGGCGGCGTCACTTTCTACGAACTGATCAAATAGCGACGCGATGAACCTCTATCGCAGCGCTTCACACTCTGAGAGTCGCCGCTGGATTTCCCGGATGACCTGATTGTATTTCTCGCCCCCCACGCCGCCGTACTCGGCCTCCAGTTCGCGGTCGGAGATTCCTCTCGGCAGGTCGGCAGCCGGTGGAAAGATCTCATCGATTCTGAATCCGCCGGCCAAACGGTCCTGCATCCTTCGCGCCGAGGGCTCATCCCGGGTCGCGGCCAGGGCAATCAGCGTGCCGGCCCGGTCGGCGAGCAGATCGGCAAAGGAAAAGCCGCTGCCGCCTTCCCCGGCGTCGAGTTCCTCCTTCAGCAGGCCGGCCTCGTCGCTGAGCGATTCGTGTGACAATACCGCCAGCGCGGCACTGACAAGAAAATGCCTGGGCCAGTCGTGACGGCCCCGAATAGTAACCGTGCCGTCGTGGCGCTGGGCCGCCGATCGCAGATCCTCGTCCGTCACCCGTCCGACCAGCGTCTCGACCCGCCAGTGCCCAAGCAGGATGGCCAACGCCAGGATCGCAGCACGGTTCTCCAAAACGGGATCCTCGCGGCGAGAGCGGCTCCGAGCTAATTCAAAGGCGTTCTGAAAGAAGGCTGCAAACCGGTCGTCCCCCTGGTTGTCAGAGGTGGGCAACTTGCCGGCCGACTGAATCAGATGCCGCAAGTGAATCCGTGTTCTCATCACGACCTCCGGCTTTTCACCCAACCTGGCATGAAAAGACGCCTTCAGCCTTTCGCGGAGTTCCCCGGATCTGAAAACGGCCTCGACGCCGTCCCGCTGAACACGCACGGAATTGATCGCGGCGACAATCCGTTCCAATTCAGGGTCGTTCAGAACCGCAGAGATCAATACGAACGGAACCACGTGGAGGACGAGTTGCGGGATCGATAGGTCGCCGACGCGGCACTGCTTCAGCCGAATTCTCGGCCGACCGGCGGTCACCTCCGCCTGGCAGGTTGCATGGAAGTTGATATACCGGGGCGAGGCCGCCCAGCCGGGTACCCTCATCGACAGGTCTGCGGTAACCTCCCCCTCCGCAAGGGCAATCCTCGCCTTGCCCGCCGGACGAACCTGTGCCATCGACATCGCCAGCAGAAGATTGATGTCTCGTTCGGACAGCCGCAACCGTTGAAATCCGTCGGCCTCAGCAGCGCTGCCGCTGAGGATTCTGGCCAATCGTCGCTTCTCGGCGGAAGCCACCTTCGGCGGCTGGAAGGCCAGCGGCTCGTTCTCCATCGCCAGAAACGCAAGTCCTGCGGCGGATGCCCCCAGCGCCAGCACGACCAGCAACACCTTGGGCACAAGCCACAACATGGCTCGGCGTCCTCGCAGGCAGGTGAAGCCTACCCACACTCCGGCCAGGTAGCCGGTCAAAGGCAGCAAGCAGTGAAGCACGCTGGGCAAACGGCCCGACTCGGCTACCGAGAGCAGGGCCAACAGTCCCAACCCGAGCAGCAAGATCAGCAGCCACCTCCCCAGAGAATCGACAAAACGTCGAGGACTTTCCCGGGGCCCCGTCGAAAGAGCTATCAAAACACCCAGCAACAGAAACCGGACGCCCGCTAGCACGTTGGCCGTGAGGACTTTGATTGCCCATTGAAGGGGCTGAACCATATCCCCTACTTGCAGCATCGGCTCATGCCGGTCAACCAGCAGGGCACGAACGAGCAATACGGCGGCGTATCCAATCAGGATCGTGCGGACGAACCAATCCATGCGGCAGGTCCGACATGGCGAGGGCCCTTGTGGGGCCTCGGTTGCGCCACCGTGGGATACGACCTCTGCGTGGGGCTCTGGCATCAAAGTCGCTCAAACGGGAGACGGGAAGAAAAGGCCCTCAGTCCCCTCTGCAATGCGCCGCGTGGCCGCGGCGGCGAGACTTCACTCGGCCCGGGCCAACTCGCTGCTGAGGTATTCCACGGCCATTTTCAACTGGCCATCGACGAACTCGGGCTCCTCGGCTTCCTCAGTTTCCTCGGGCTCCTCAGTTTCCTCGGGTGCGTCTGCTTCCTCGGGTGCGTCTGCTTCCTCGGGTTTATCGGTTTCCTCGGCTTCCTCAGTTTCCTCGGGCTCGTCGGTTTCCTCGGCGCTGCCGGGTTCGTCATCCGGTTTATCCGGTTCCTCGCGATTCTCTTCCTGCTGCTCATCCGCCTTGGGCGAGACCACGTCGCGGCGGCGGCGCTGGCGGACCAGTTTCAGCATGTCGGCGTCGTCGAGCCGCAGCCGGAACCCTTCGTCGGGCATCACGCCCCACTCGTCGGTGTCTTTGGCGTCGGGGAAACGGTGGATGTTCTTGCCGCTGGGCCGAAGATAACTGGCCGTGGTCAGTTTCAACGCGCTCTTGCCGCCTTCCAGCTCGATCACGTTTTGAACGCTGCTCTTGCCCCACGATCGCTCGCCCATGATCACGGCGCGGTGGTGGTCCTGCAAACAGGCCGAGACGATCTCGCTGCCGCTGGCGCTGTAGCGGTTGACCAGGACCACCATCGCAAAGTCGTCGAAGGTGCCGGCCTTTCGCGCGTCCCACGACCGTGCGGGGCTGGCGCGGCCTTCGGTGCTGACGATGCGGCCCTTGGAAACGAACATGTCGCTGATTTCGATCGCCGAGTTGAGCAACCCGCCCGGGTTGAACCGCAGGTCCAGAATCAGCCCGCGCAAACCGTCCGATTGCAGCTCCTCGAGGACCTCTCGCAACTCGCGGGCCGTGTCGCGGCTGAACGCCGTAATCCGCACGCAAGCGATGCCCTCTTCGCCTTGGAGCATGAAGTCCCAGGTATCGTCCGGTTTGCGGTGATCGCCCAGCACCGTATCGATGTGGATTCTCTCGCGAGTGATGGCGACCTTCACCTTGTCGGTCAAGCCGAGATGGACGACGGTGAGATTGACCTTGGTGCCGGCCTTTCCTTTCAACCGCCGCACCGCCTCGTCGAGCGTGATGCCCTCGGTGCTCTCGCCTTCGATCTCCACGATCCGATCGCCGGCCAAGATCCCACCCCAGTAGGCGGGCGTGCCGACCAGCGGACTGATGACTTTCAATTGCCCGCGCTCCACGGAGACTTGGATCCCGATGCCCCCGAACTCGCTCTCCACGCCGCTGCGGAAGCGGGAAATCTGCTTGGGAGGGATATAACTGGAGTAGGGATCGAGCTTGCCGATAACCCCCTCGATGGCGGCCTCCATCAACTCGCGCCGATCGATGTCCTTGACGTAGTTGCGTTCCACCTGGTCCATCGTGTCGACCAGCAGCTTATAAAGTTCGTAGTACTCGTCGTTTTTCGAGGGTTTCGACGGCTCTGCACGTACTTCGGAGGATATAAATCCACCCATGAGAGCCATCACCAACAACAGCACTGGTGTACGGCGGGCCATAGATCAACCTTTTGGAAGGGTCCGGCAAAAAGAACCGGCCAACTGTGTCGGCCGCAGAAAGACGACGGCTATCGTCAACGATGCGCAACATCACAAGTATAGCCAACTCGGCGGCCTGAGGCAAGTCTACTGCGGGCGCCCCACTGGCGGACATGTGCCGTCAAGGCCGCGTCGCCGCGGCCCAACATCTGGGTCAGCCGAAGCGAAAGCGGAATCGCCGAACCGTCGCGATGTAGCTCGGCCAGGTAAACGTGGAGCAATTCGGCGTGCTCCGGCCCAGAGCCCAGCAGGAAATGGACCCAGGCCCACGACTCCGCGTAATCGTCCTGGCTCATGTCGAACGCCGAGGCCGGGTCCAGCCGCTCCAACCGCTCCAGATCCGGCTGCCACTGTCTCCGCTGGAGCCGGGCCAGCAACCTCTGAAGGTGCGCGCGGTTCAGACCGTTGTGTCCGCGGGGCACCTCGAAGTATTCGGCCAATCCCTCGTCCAGCCACAAGGGCAAGTTGGGGATCATCGAGTGCAGGTATCCGTGCGTCACCTCGTGCCGGAGGTCTTCCGCCACACGGTCTCCCCAATGGGCGTACACGATCAGGTGCGTGTCCGTCTCGACGAAGAACGCCCGGCGCTCGGGGAACTCGGGATAGTGCAGCCGCATGAAGGCTTCGAAGCGGTCGGCGTCGTCGAACAGGTAGATCTGAATCGGCTCATCGGAAAGCGGCAGCCCCAACGCCCGACTGAGATCGAACCGCCGAGCGGTCAGATCCTCCAACAGCCGATGCTGCGACGCCAAGGGGAAGTCGCTGTGGACGACCAGTTGCTCGCGGACCAGGGAGTGCCGCTCGGGCAGCGTCAATCGGCCGTTGAGCGTCCCCGTACAGCCGCCGGCGGCAGCCATGCCCGCCAGAACGATCAGGTTTTGAAGGCGCATCATTGAGCAAACATCCTCAAAGTAGCCGTCTCCCCGCAGCGAGATGAAGCTTCGTCTCGCGGAGCGAGACGGCTACATTGACTGTCGCCAACGGCCGCAATATGTCGATCGCCGACGGAGTCGCCTCCCGCAAGCAGGCCGCATGCCACGGCATGCACGACCTCGGCGAACTTCGGCCCCCAATCGGCCACGCTATATTGTTGCCCGACGAGTCGACGTCCGGCCGTGCCCAACTCGTGGCGCAGCCGGGGTCGGGCCGCCAGCCGCTCGATCGCCTCGGCCCATTGGTCCGGGGTCGAAGCCCACAGGCCGGTGCGACCGTCGACCACCATGCGGCGGTTCATGCCGATGGGATTGGCGACCACCGGCAGCCCGGCGGCCATGTATTGCAGGACCTTCAGGCCGCACTTGCCCCGGCTCCACGAGTCGTCCGGCAGCCAATTGATCCCGATATCCCCGTCGGCCAACTCGGCCGTCTCGGTCGCCGCCGACCAGCGACGCGGCGTCACCCGCAACGGCCCAAGCTCCACCGTCCGGTCGCAGATCACCCGCAGTTGCAAGCCGGGGAGCCGCCTGGCCGCCGCCGCCAGATGGTCCCGGGCACGGTCCAACGAGGCCAGCGTGCTGCCTTGGCCGATCCAGACGAGTCGCACGTCGGCCCCCGAGCGCCGGTGTCGGGCCGGCGGATACCATTTCGGCTCGATGCTGGTGGGAACCACGTGGATCCGCTGAGACGGGATGTAGGCCGCCGTGCGCCGTCTCAGGTAGTCGTTGCCCACGACCACGGCGTCGGCCGCAAACACGGTCGCCCAGAACCGGGCCAAGCGCATGTGGCTCGTGGGTCCCTTGCGGCTGTAGCTGTCACGGCGGAACAGGGCGTCGTCGACATCGTAGATCAATCGCCGGGCGGAGCGTCGCAGCAGCGTCAACTGCCAGATCGGCAGGAGTTTGCGTTGCAGGATCACCACGTCGGCCCGGCGGGTGCCGCGAAGTTGCCCCATTCGGCCGACCACGCTGCGCCGCAACGGCACCACCTCCAAGTCCAAACCCCGCTCGGCCAGCGCCCAGGCGAACGCCTCGATTCGATATCGATAGCAGACGTGATTCGGACCTTCGACCAGTGCCACGACCTTCATCGGCGATCTCCATGACGGGCGTCGGCGCGCACCGGCAGCGCGTGCGACGGGCGGGGATTCTATCAGAAACCTCCCGGGCGAGAAACAGCAAGATTTGCTGCGGAAAATGGGTTTGCACAAGAATGTTTAGCCGCGGGGAGTTCCGGCAACACGCGGCGTCGTGCCGGTGCAAAGACCACCTCGGCGCTGCCGGGGCCACACGCTGAAAGAACTGCAACAGCGGTCAGTGCGACAAACCAGAATCTTCTCTCGGTGAACATGGTCGGCTACTGCTGGCGCCATTGGTGAATTCCGGCCGCCCGTTTTTCTTGCCGTCGGACCTCGCTCCGGACGACGCCCATTCTAACCCAAATTGCAGACGCGCCGGTAGGGGAAGACAGCGCGAACAAAAGTCCGCCAGTCGTGGGCCATCGCAAAGAGGTGCGTCGACTTTTCTCGAGCCCGTCACTTTCGCAGGACCAGCACACCCCCGCCCCCTTTTCTTACCGGAGGAAACCTGTTACATTGCGGGGCGACGGTTGCCGGGCGCGACGGATTGAATTCGGGCGCGTGCGATTGACCGAACACAAGACGATGAAGAAACTTTGAATCTGACACGGATGTCAGTCTTTCGGAGAACAAATCAAATGGGCGCACCGAAGGACATTCTCGACCTCGTCAACCGCTTTCATGAGCAGTACGACAGTTATTGCTCGCCGTCGTACAATGAAGCTCAACTGCGGCAGGAGTTTGTGAATCCGTTCTTCAAGGCGCTCGGTTGGGACGTCGACAACGAACAAGGCTATGCCGAAGCCTACAAGGAGGTGATTCACGAGGATTCGATCAAGATCGGCGGCTCGACCAAGGTCCCGGATTACTCGTTTCGCATCGGCGGCGTGCGGAAGTTCTTTGTGGAAACCAAGAAGCCGGCCGTAAATATCGGTCAGGACGTCAGCCCGGCCTTTCAACTGCGCCGCTACGCCTGGTCGGCCAAACTGCCGTTGTCGATCCTCACGGATTTCGAGGAGTTCGCTGTCTACGAGTGCCGGGTCCGCCCCGACAAACACGACAAGGCATCGAAGGCCCGTACGCTCTACTTGAACTACGAAGAATACGACGACCACTGGGACGACATCGCGTCGATCTTCTCGCGCAACGCGATCCTAAAAGGTTCGTTCGACAAGTACGCCGAATCGACGAAGAAAAAGCGCGGCACCGCGGAAGTTGACGATGCATTCCTCAAAGAGATCGAACAGTGGCGCGGCGAGATGGCCCGCAACCTGGCGCTGCGGAACCCGGAGCTGTCGCAGCGCGAGTTGAACTTCGCGGTACAGAAGACCATCGACCGCATCATCTTCCTGCGCATCTGTGAAGACCGCGGCATCGAGCGGTACGGCGGGCTGCAATCAGTGCGCAACGGACCGAGGATCTACCCCCGCTTGTGTGAATTGTTCCGCAAGGCAGACGACCGTTACAATTCCGGCCTGTTCCACTTCACCAAGGAGAAGGACCGCAACGAAGAACCCGACGAATGGACTTTGGCGCTGAAGATCGACGACCGCGTGCTGAAGGACATCATCCGCAGGCTCTACTATCCCGAAAGCCCGTACGAGTTCTCGGTGCTCGGTGCGGACATCCTGGGCCAAGTTTACGAGCAGTTTCTGGGCAAAGTAATCCGGCTGACCAAGGGGCACCAAGCCAAGGTCGAAGACAAGCCGGAAGTCAAGAAGGCGGGCGGCGTCTATTACACGCCTACGTACATCGTGGATTACATCGTCGAGCAAACGGTCGGCAAGCTGCTGGAAGGCAAGACGCCGCACGAAGTCGCGGGCCGCACGAAAACAACGTGGAAGCGGTCCAAACGCGGCCGCCCGCTGACGGTGCTCGACCCGGCCTGCGGCAGTGGATCGTTCTTGATCGGCGCTTATCGGCATCTGCTTGACTGGTACCGCGACTGGTACGTCGAGCACGATCCGGCCAAGTACAAGGACCGCGTCTACCAGACGCGCACAGACCAGTGGCGATTGACCACCGCCGAACGCAAGCGGATTCTGGTCGACCACATCTGCGGCGTCGACATCGACCCGCAGGCCGTAGAAGTGACCAAGCTGTCACTGCTGTTGAAGGTGCTGGAGGGCGAAACCAAGGAGACGCTGCAGCGGCAACTGTTCGCCAAACAGCGGGCGCTGCCCGACCTGGCCGACAACATCAAATGCGGCAACAGCCTGATCGGCCCCGATTTCTATCGTGGAAGGCAGCTCGACCTGTTCGACGAAGAAGAGAGGCTACGGATCAACGTCTTCGACTGGCAAGCCGGATTTCCCGACATCATGCAGTCCGGCGGCTTTGACGCGGTGATCGGCAATCCGCCGTATATCAAAGAGTATACAAATCGCCAAGTGTTCCGCGACCTCAAGGAAAGTAACCTCGCAAAGTATTACTTCGGCAAGATGGACTTATGGTATGTCTTCGCTTGCCTAGCGATCGATCTGTTGCGACCTGATGGATTACACGCATTCATTGCTACGAATAACTGGGTAACTAACGCAGGTGCTAGAATCCTGCGACGGAAGATGGGAGAAGAGTGCCGGCTCAAGAAGGTTGTAGACTTTGGAGCCTTCATGGTTTTCGAATCGGCATCTATCCAGACGATGATCTATGTAGCCCAAAAGCAGTTAACGAATGGTGCTTACGCGGTGCCGTACAGCCGCGTATTGGACCCAAGAATTGCCGTTGGCGATTTGTGTTCGGTGCTATTCGATGGCAAGTCTTGCGAGTCCTTTGTTTCATTCGAAGCCAGCCTTCCTCGTTCTCAACTCGAAAGTTCCTTCAGGTTCGTTGATTGCCGTTACACGCGTGTGTTGGAGAAGATTAAGTCGTTTGGCACGTTTCGTCTCCAAGCTAACGAGATTGCTCAGGGAATCGTGCCGAATCCTGACGTTGTATCCAAACGTGTGTTCGGGAAACTTCCACAATCAAGAGTCAAGCATCTCGGCTTAGCGGTTGGTGATCCTGTTTTTATCGTGCCAAGCGATTTTGTGCGACGCCTTCCCGCTCATGAGCGTTCGTTCTTGAAACCAACCTTTGAGCCGTCCGAATTAGGCCGATACTTTATTCCAAAGACAGCTGCCAGGAGTATCATCTATCTCACCAAGGCAAATGATCCGGGACATCTGACTATTCTTGAAGAACATCTATCTCGCTATCGAGAGATCATGGAAGACCGTCGTGAAACCACAATGGGACGGATGCAGTACAAACATCTTCATTGGCCAAGAGACGAGAAGTTCTTTTCAGCTGGTCCTAAGGTGCTCTGTGTGCGGAAATGCGAGCGGCCGATCTGTGTATGTACCGAGCAGCCCGCTTACGTGATGATGGCGATGAATGTGATCCGTTCGTCACGAATCGAGATGACAACCCTCACTGCGCTATTGAATTCTCGCTTGGTGTTCTTTTGGCTAGACAAACAAGGAAAGAAGCAAGGTGATCAACTTCAGATAGATAAAGAGCCACTCCAAGGCTTGCCTTTGTTTAGCACGGCTTCAGCCTCTGTGACATCTCTCAAGACTGTGAAGCAGATTCAAGAAGCTGTGAATGCCATGACCGCGCTTCGTGAAGTAGCGCACACCACTCGTGATGTACATCAACGCACATCACTGACGCGTCAGATCGAGGCGAGGGACCGGGAGATTGATCGGTTGGTGTACGAGTTGTACGGCCTCTCGGACGAGGAAATCCGCATCGTCGAGGAGGCCACCGCCCGATGAGACTGGGTGGGGTTAGTGATCGGAAAACAAATGTGCGGATAGAGATGCGATATGCTGAAGCATAACCTACGTCACTGTTCGAGACGTGGCTGCTCGCTGTGTGCGTGTTTTTGGCTTTGACTTGGAGGAATGGGAATCCGAACTTGGGGGGGGGAGGTCCGTAGAAATGCTCCTATTCTGGCGAATCCGCTATCTTGACACCGGTGACAAGCAGTTCAAGGACCGCGACCTCTGGCTGGATGCCGATGAACTTGATCCTGCGACCAAGGCCGCAGTTGAATTGTGCCATAGTACCACTGAAGCCTCGAACGATCGCGGAATCCTGCGATACCGACATTTGTTCAAGGAGCAGGAGCACACTCCCGCCGAACTGGAGGAGATGTATCGGTGCTGCGGTGAAATGAGTTTCATGTCGATTCACGACTATTTCGAGGATGAAAACGGCAAGGAACTTACCGGCACCGAAATAGCGAGGATTCTGACTGGAAGTCCAACTGCTTTTATACCCCCAGCGGGAGCGAAGCAGCATGACATCGACTATATGTTGGCGGACAAGCCTCCCATGCCACTTGAAGAGTTGTCTCTGACGAACGAACAACTGACTTTGTTCGGTTACTTCGCACGGGATCTTCGAGAGATGTCAGAGTCCGCATTTATGAAAGACGGCCCTGGAACCTTAAGTGGAACTGTGGGTAGCGATCCGGCTTTGGAGACAGCGGTTACTGATGAGGAGATACGGTCGTTTGTGACGATCTTCCGGCGGCTCTACATGCAGAAAGAGGAGTTCAACTTCGTTAAGGCAGCGACAGCGGCCAGCGAGATTCTCGACGCCCATCCACTGGGCAAGTGGATCAAGGGAGCCGCGAGCGAGTACGAAGCAACGCTCAGCGAGAAACCTCACTTCGTTCCGTTTCTTCAAGGTGGGACATGCTCCTTCTCCCACAAACGACTTATCGACGTCTTCCTCTATACGCGGTACGTCCATCAGCCGAAAGTGGGAAGTATGCGGCAGTTCCGGGAGTGTCTGGCGGCTGTCGACAATCGGCGGGGGTTGCTGACCTGGCTGTTCCTTACTTCGCTTCAGACGTGCAGCCTTCGCATGACGGGTCCCGGACGAGTCATTGCAGGACTCTACAATCGCTATTGTGAACACCACGGCGTCACACCGGACATTCTTGAATCGGTTGCAAGCGATAATCCCGGCATTGGATCGCGTGAGAAGAGGCAGGCTCGAATTGAGAGAGTCCTCAGCGAGAAATCCGAGGAATTGGCACGTGCTATATGGGAAAGCAAAGGCCGGCCTGCCGGTGGGCACTCTCAGTTCCTGTCCGAAGCTCGTGATCAGCTTGAGCGTACGTTGGAGTAGGGGGGGCGGGAAAAGGTGACAGCCACCAAATCTGACAAACTTAGGGGGAATGGCTAAGAGTGCCGCAGGTGGCCCGGATGAGTTTCCGCAGTAGGCTTTCCACCGCAGAGGGGTTTTTCGGAAAACCGTCGCCGTTGCCTTGGCAACAATGAGGATGGCATCGGTCGCCCGGCGAAGGGATGATGCCCTGATGGCCAAACGGCCGACTTACGACGACGAGCTACCTGCCCAATTCGTGACGTTTTCCTGCTATCGCGGCCAGCGTTGCCCGAGGGGAGAATGCTCCGACGACCAGGCACCGGCTCCTCGCCCACCCGCACGCCATCCGCCTCGTCCATCGTCGGCGGCTCGCCCGTAGGCTGCAATCCTGTGCTCGCCTTCCGCGTCTTCTTGGCTGCCTTCTTTTTCGCCATCAGTCGTCACTCCCGGCAAGAAATCCAATTCGCCGCTTCTTCGGTGGATCAGGCGGAGTCATCAGCTCGCCAGTGGCATCAATCTCCAGGGCGATTGCGCGAATCTAGGTAATCTGATATGGTCTAGGCAAGGCGATTCGTTGCTTTGACCGGAGGGGTTCCGGCGCGCCGGGTCGCGGAAGACAAGGACCGTCGCCATGCCTACCAA
>SDBV01003995.1_pt1 | contig 21363 bp, 22 predicted proteins | sample 2277081 | NCBI WGS metagenome assembly SDBV01 (sample SAMN10402039, study PRJNA504765) | marine sediment metagenome | isolation source: marine sediment core GS10_PC15, 223 cmbsf | place: Arctic Ocean: Southern Knipovich Ridge | collected 2010 | reverse complement strand
ATATTTCTAACTATATCAGTTTCTATTCCCTTATCCATTAATGAAAGGATTCTTTTATTTGAAGATTCAAGCCCAAAGACCATCTTAAGACATCCAGCATCCCTGGCTTTCTGTTCTACGTCCTTCGTAAGCCCTTTATCAAATCTTACTCCTGCCATCCACTTTATATCATTACCCTCGGATATTACTCTAGAACTCCAACTATCCAATTCCCTTTCGTGCATACATTCGTCAGGTTGGAGGACGGCAACACCGCCCGAACCGACGATTTATGCGCGAGGCGACCTTTTGGCCGCGCCTGTGCCTGATTCAGATCGCGTCGGCGGACACCGAAATTCTCATCGACAGCATGGCGCCGGAGATCGACCTCAAGCCCTTTTTCGACCTCATGGTCGACAAGAAGGTCCTGAAAGTCTTTCATTCTGGCCGCCAGGACATCGAAATTGTCCATCATCTGGCGAGCGTCATCCCTCACCCGATCTTCGATAGCCAGGTCGCCGCCATGGTTTGCGGGTTTGGTGAGGCGGTGAGCTATTCCATGCTGGTGAAGCGCCTGCTTGGCCACAACCTGGATAAATCCTCCCGCTTCACCGACTGGAGCCGGCGTCCCCTGTCCGAGCGTCAGCTCACCTATGCCATTGGCGATGTGACCTATCTGCGGGACCTCTACCCCATGCTGAAAGCGCAGCTCGACAAATCAGAGCGCGCAAGCTGGTTGAACGAGGAAATGCGGGTGCTGACCAACCCCGCCACCTATGAGCTCCATCCGGAGAATGCTTGGAAGCGGCTCAAAATGCGTATCAAGACGCCCAAAGCCCTTGGCGTGCTCATGGAGCTTGCCGCTTGGCGCGAACGCGAAGCGCAGTCCCAAGACGTGCCCCGCAACCGCATCCTGAAAGACGAGGCCCTCTACGACATCGCCGGTCAGACGCCTCGGTCGGTGGAAGACCTTAGCTCGTTGCGCTCCTTGCATAACGGCTTCGCCCGTTCCACCCGTGGGCACGCCGTGCTCGAAGCGGTGTCAGCCGGGCTCGAACGCGACCCGTCGACCGTCCCGCCGCTAAAACGTGGCGCACCCATGCCGCCCGAAGCTCAGGCCGTGGTCGATCTCTTGCGCGTGCTGTTGAAGGCGACGGCGGGCCGCCATGGCGTGGCGCCGAAGCTGATCGCCACCAGCGACGATCTCGAACAGATCGCCCGCTCCGACAAGGCCGACGTTAAAGTGTTGCATGGCTGGCGGAGAGGCCTGTTCGGCGCGGACGCCCTCGCCCTGAAGCGCGGCGAGCTGGCGCTCGTCATCGGCAAGGGCGGCGTAACCGTGCTTGCGCCCGAGGCGATATCAGCTGCGGCGGAAAAGCCAAAAGATAACGCCTAGCACGACGGTCACGATGGCCGCCGTGGTGAACGGCAGATAGATCGCCGAGCCGGCAACATCGACAACGATGTCGCCTGACAGCCGGCCGAGGCCGTATTGTATGCTGGCGCCGGTCAGCAGAAGGACCAGCAAGACAAAGAAAATAACGGTTCCTGGGGATCGCATGGGTTAGCCCTGCCTGCCTCTTTCGATCCGTAGCCTGACGATGGTGCGGACCTCGGGTGGTAATTCATCGACGGCTTCGACAAAGCCGCGCAGCTCCGAGCGGAGCCCGTGGATTTGATCGATCAAATTGAGCAGCACCGGCACATCATCTTCGGCGAATCCAAGCTCATCCTCAAGATTGCAGATCAACGCCGCCCGCGCCAGATCGGCCTCGGAGAAACCTTGCCCCGTCGCGGCGACGGGTCTGATGAAACCTTGCGTCACCCATACCCGCAGCCGAGTGACGGTTAGGTGGTGAATCCTGGCGACGATGTCTTGTTCGCTCAACATCACGCCTGCTCCTTAAGCTTGCGCCGCGGGTCGTAGCCGTGGTCCTTGCGCCATTTCTCGGCGAAGCTCTTAAGGTCGTCGTCGATGGTTTCGGGTAGCATGACGTTCAAGCGAACCATCTGGTCGCCCGCACTACCCTTCGACTTCACGCCGCGCCCTTTTAAGCGCAGGGTTTGTCCAGTGTTCGAGCCGGGCGGCACCGTCACCGACACGCGGCCGGTAATGGTCGGCACCTCGATCTTGCCACCAAGAACCGCCTCATCGAAAGTGATCGGCAGCTCGACGGTGATGTCGTTGCCCTCGCGCTTGAACACAGGATGTGGCTTCACGCTGATCCCCACCAATGCGTCACCGGGCGGCCCCCCGCCCATGCCGGGCATGCCCTTGCCCTTGAGGCGCAGCATCTGCCCCTCGCTGACGCCGGGGGGGATGGTCACGTCGAGCGTGCCGCCGTCAGGCAGCGTGATGCGCTGCTTGGCGCCGTTGACCGCGTCAAGAAAACTGATGTCGAGCCGGTACTGAGCATCCTGGCCACGCATGGCGTATTGCCTGCCGCCCCGCGCACCACCCATGGCGGCCTCTCTGGCGAACACGTCGCCGAACAAATCGCTGAACGCGCCTATATCCTCGTAGCCCGCGCTCGAGTGGTAGCGCGCGCCCTCAGGCCCACCGGCATATTCGCGGTAATATTGCTGCTGTTGTTGTTGCGGGCGCTCCTGCCCGCTGGCGTCGATCTCGCCCCGATCGTATTTGGCGCGCTTATCCTCGTCGTCGAGAATCGAATAGGCGTGGGAGATTTCCTTGAATTTCTCCTCGGCCGCCGCGTCGCCCGGATTGAGGTCCGGATGCAGCTTCTTGGCGAGCTTGCGATAGGCCTTGGTAATGCCGCTGGCTTTTGCGGTCTTCGCTACGCCAAGTACGGAATAAAGATCCTCTGCCATCGGCCAATCTAGAGTTTGGGGTGAAGTTGAACCTTGGGCTCTTCAGAGCCTAGGTCTTGTAAGTCCAACGTTTTGCGCCGCCTGACGCTACGAATCCCTTAAGCCAGAATGATTTGGGGAGAGTCGCCCTCTCCGGCAAGTCAAGGCAAGGTCTTTTAACCCGCCGCGAGCTGGAATGGGACGCCGACGCGGATCTCACGCTCCTGGCCGACAAGATTGGCAAGCGCCTTGAAGCGGCGCTCGACCCGCTCGCCTTCGAGGTTGGAATAGGGGTCGGGCAACGTCCAGATGAGACGATTGCCTTCATAGCTGAGCGGCGTATTGGGCAGCACCCCAGGCCTCGCCGCGGAAACCAAATGGGCGACACGGAACGCGACGCCCAAAATGCGCGCCCGCTTCAAGGTGTCCTTGTCGACAAGCTCAACGAGCTTCTGACTTAAGCCGTCTTTGATGAGCCCTTCATTGCGGTAATAGGCGGTGAGCGCCAGGAAGGCCCGGCCCGCATGGTCGACGCCGACAAAGTCGCCATGAGCCACGAGGTTCAGGCTCTGAGCGCCGCGATAGTCGGGATGAGCGCGCCAGCCGATATCCGACAACAGGCAGGCCGCGTGGCGCAATCGCTTCTGCTCGGGCGTCTCCACCGGCCCCGGCGCACTGAACAGTGCAGCGGTCCAGTCACAAAGCTCATACGCATATTCGAGCGAGCGGGAGCGCTGTCTCGCCAGATTGGCGCAGGCCTCGAGCAGCGGGTCCTTCTGCTTCTCCTCATCGCTCAACAGGCTGTAGAGCAGGCCTTCGCGAATGCCGAGAACCGACATCACGATGGAGCGCGGCTTCATCTGCTTGATGAGACGTTCGAGCACGAGCGCCCCATAGGGCACCGTCTCCCGCCTGGCACTCGAAATGTCGCGGATACCGGCGAGCGAGCTCTGCGATTGGTGATCGAGCAGCGCCGCGAATTTCAACGCCTCGTCGGCGTCGATCCGGTAGTTGTGCATCACGCTTAAGGGATAGCCGGACTGGGCCATGTGCAGGCGCGCGATCGCTCGCCATGTGCCGCCGATCGCGTAGAAGTCGCGGCCCCTGCCCTTCTCCAGCCAGTCCACTTTGTCGAACTCGGCGTCGACAATCTCGCGCGCCTTTTTGAGATTGCCACCGGACTCATCGATCAGCCGCAAACCGCCAAGCGGCATGGTGATGGCGCGGGACAGTTTGCCACCGCGCACATCAATAAGCTCAAGGCTGCCGCCACCCAGATCGCCGACGAAACCGTCCGCCGCGCAAATGCCCGCGACAATGCCGAGCGCGGCGAGCTCCGCCTCCATGGTGCCGGATAGCACCGTGACCTTGCGGCCGAGAACGCGCTCGGCCTTGGCGATGAACTCGGGACCATTCTTGGCTTCGCGCGCCGCCGCCGTGGCGATGACCTCAACGCGCGTGACCTCAAGCTGGTCGATCAGCGCGCGAAATCTTCGCAGCGCTCGAAGCGCCCGCGACATGCCATCGGAGGCAAGCTTGCCGGAGGTGGCAATGTTGTGCCCCAGCCCGCACAGAACTTTTTCGTTGAACACCGGCGCGGGCGCCCGGCTGGCGTCATCGTAGACAATAAGCCGTACGGAGTTCGAGCCGATATCGACGACTGCAACGGGGGCTCGATCGTTGCTGGCAGCCATGGTGCGCTCGAACCTAACCGTTCTCAACCAAGCGCACGAAGCGCGGCGGCATGTTTTCGGTGAGTGCCGTGCCGCGGCCTGACAGGCTTGGATTGGTCATGAAATAATCTTGCACACTGAACGGCTCTTGGCCCTCAGAGGGCTCCAACCGCTCCGAACTGCCATCGGGCATCAACCGCCAGCTCTGGAGATTATCCTTGAGGCTGCCCACCATGATCTGGTCGAGCAGTTGTTCGTGCACCGTGGGATTCTTGATCGGCACCATGGCTTCCATGCGGCGGTCGAGGTTGCGCGGCATCAGGTCGGCGGAGCTGATATAGACCACTGCCTTGCGATGCGGAAGCCCATGACCGGCCCCGAAGCAATAGATGCGCGAGTGCTCCAAGAAGCGCCCCACGATGCTCTTCACATGGATATTCTCCGAAAGCCCGGGAACACCGGGGCGCAGGCAGCAAATTCCGCGCACCACAAGGTCGATGTCGACGCCCGCCTGGCTCGCCTCGTAAAGCGCATCGATGATCTCCGAGTCCACGAGCGAGTTCATCTTCAGCCAGATCACCGCCGGCCGGCCGGCCTTGGCGTGATACATCTCCTCGCGAATATGATCGAGGATGCGCGCCCTGATGCCATGCGGCGACACGGCCATGACCTCTAGCTCGGCCGGCTCCGCATAGCCCGTGACGTAATTGAAGATGCGCGAAAGATCGTTGCCGATGACGCGTTCGGCCGTGAAGAACGACAGATCCGTATAAATCTTCGCCGTCACCGCGTGATAGTTGCCGGTGCCCACATGGCAATAGGTGGCCAGCTCGCCGCGCTCGCGCCGCACAATGAGGCTGAGCTTGGCATGTGTCTTCATCTCGATGAAGCCGTAGACCACCTGAACGCCCGCGCTTTCGAGATCGCGGGCCCATTTGATGTTGGCCTCTTCGTCGAAGCGCGCTTTCAGCTCGACCACGGCGGTCACGGACTTTCCGGCTTCCGCCGCGTCCTTCAACGCCTCGATGATCGGCGAGTTCTTACCCGTGCGGTACAGCGTCCACTTGATCGCGACCACATCGGGATCCGCCGCCGCCTGCTTCAAGAACTGAAGCACGACATCGAAGGATTCGTATGGGTGGTGGACGAGGATATCCTTCTTGGCGATCGCCGCGAAGCAATCGCCGTGATGCTCGCGGATACGCTCCGGGAACCGGCTGACGAAAGGCTCAAATTTGAGGTCGGGCCGCTCGCTGACACTGAGCTGACTAATGTCGGTGAGCCCGATCAGGCCCCTCTGCACAAAGCTCTCACGCTCGGAGACCTTGAGCTCCTGTATGACGAAACGCTGGAGCCTGGAGGGCATCGTCGCATCCATCTCAAGCCTGATGACCGAGCCGCGCTTGCGCCGCTTCAGCGCCGACTCGAACAGACGCACCAAGTCTTCGGACTCTTCCTGGACCTCGATGTCGCTGTCACGCACCACGCGGAACGAACCTTGGCTGCGCACCCGGTAGCCGGGGAACAGACGCGGCACGAAGATGCCGACCACGGTCTCAAGCCGGATGAAGCGAATGCAATCCTTCGCGCCGTCCTCATCTGGCAGCCGGATGAAACGGTCGAGCTGCGGCGGGATCGGCAGCAGAGCATGCATGGTGCGGAGCGAGCCTTCGCGCACCAGCTCTAGGCCGAGGGTAATGCCGAAATTCGGGATAAACGGAAACGGATGGGCCGGGTCGACGGCGATCGGCGTCAAAATGGGAAAGATGTGGCTGAGGAAATGATCCTCGAGCCAAGCCCGCTCTTCATCGGCGAGTTGGTCCGCGTGGAGAACATGGATGCCGGCCTCGCCAAGCTGCGCCTCGATCGTGACCCAGTTCTCCTGCTGCCCAGCGGTCAGTTGGCCAACGGATTGGTTGATGCTGTCGAGTTGCTCGGCTGGCGTGAGCCCATCTTGGCTCGGCGACTCAATGCCGGCCATGACTTGCGCGCGCAAGCCCGCCACCCGCACCATGTGAAACTCATCGAGATTGTTGGCAGAGATGGACAGAAAACGCAGGCGCTCCAACAGCGGGTGGCGCAGGTTCTCGGACTCCTCAAGCACGCGCTTATTGAAGTTGAGCCAGGACAGTTCGCGATTGAAATAGCGGCCAGGTCCGAAGGCGGCGATACGATCCTCCGCGCCATTCGGTTCGACCTTTTCCGGCAAGTTCATCAGTAACCTCTTGAAATCCGGTGAGTTACACCTCCCTCGGGTGTCGACCGGCATCTTACGCTCCCAAACGTATCACTACCGTTACGGAGCGCCAATTCGCCCCCAACGCCTACTCAGCCGAAGCCCCCGCCTGGAGCGCGTCCACCACCAATTGGCGGGTGATCTTGCGGCCCGAGGCGAGCGCCGCCCGGTCCACCGTCTCGACTGCCGCGGCCGCGGCCGCAAATGAGCGTTCGACCCTAAGCGCCAGAAACTCAAGCACCTTGGGGTCGATATCGAGCTGCCGGTCGGCGAAATGCTTGAGCATCACTGTCCGCAGCAGGGCCTCGTCGGGCATGCCGATATCGATGACGGGGACCCCGTTCAGCCGCGACAAAAGGTCGGGCAGCACGGTCCCCCAACGGCTGGGATTCTCCCGCGCGGTCAGAAGCACGAACAGGCGCTTCTCGCGCGCCAGGTTGAGCAGGTGGAACAGGGCCTTTTCGTCGTAGCCGGCCCGGTCGGCGTCCTCCACCACGAGGGGCGTCCCTTCGGGCTGGGAATCGATGAACGCCATGTCGAAATTTTCCGGCTCAAGCGCCCGCGCGCCCGAGCGCTCCTGCCACACCCTGACGAGATGGGTCTTTCCGCTGGCGGCGGGCCCGGTCAGGAGTTGCACTTGGCCGGACCATTTAGGCCAAGCGTCGATCAGCTTGACCGCGGCGAGATTGCAATCGCTGACGAGAAAGTCCTCCGCGCCGAGAGCCGCGCGGTGAGGAAGGTCGAAGGTGAGCTGGGTGAGCATCACGACGGCTTGCCCTTGGACGCGTTGGCCTTGGAAATCTTGGCCTTGGAAACCTTGGCCTTGGAACGCTGGCGCTTAACCGGAGCGGATCTCTGGCGGCGCTGGGGACGCGGCTGCGGCTCGTAACTCGCCATGTGCTTGACCCACGCCCAGAAATAGGCGGCCCCCGAAACAATGGTGAGGCTTCCCGTCACCCAGATCAAAATCCAAACGAGCCGTCCGAGCCCGAGGCCGAGCCCGAGCTCCGCCAGAACCAAGCCAGCGAGCAGGATCTGCGAAAGCGTATTCGCCTTGCTGACCAAGAACGGCTTCATGACGATCGGGCGTGACATCATCCAGGCGAGCAGCACCGCGCCGACAATGAGAATGTCGCGGCTGACCACGGCGATGACGAGCCACACGGGCAGATGCCCGGCCAGCCCCAGGGTCACATAGATCGTGACCAGGAGCGCCTTGTCGGCGATGGGATCGAGATAGGCGCCAAGCTCTGTGTGCCAGTCATAGCGCTTGGCGAGATAGCCGTCGGCGGCATCGGAAATACCGGCGGCCATGAACACCAGGAAGGCCGCGAGCATTTCCTGGCCGATGATCAGCCATACCAGGAGCGGCACGGCCAAGATCCGCGCCAGCGTTATCGTATTGGGGATGTTCACCAGCAACTCTCCCAGTGGCCCCTTGCCCGCGCGAGGTGACCGTCGGGCATGGCATCTAACAGATTCGGGGCTCCAAAGGGCCCAAACTGAACCCTTCCGGCGTTACTGGGACCGGAGCACCAACGTGCCATCTCTCTCATCGAGTACAAATCCGTTCTGGCCGAGCGCTGCCTGGAGACGATCCAGTGGCCCGGCGAATTCAAAGCTGATCGCGGCCCTCCGAGCCGACAGGGAATCGATCTCCAGCCCCTGGACGCCCGCGATCTGCGTCAGCCTGGATCTAATCTGTTGCCAGTCCCGCAGACCTGAGAACTCGACCAGGGCGACGACGTTCCGGGCCACCTCTTTCGGCGCCGCCGGCTGCGCGGTCTCCGTGCCCGTGATGGGCGTGCCATAGCCTGCCGGTGCAGATGCCGCCCCTCCAGACTCCGTCTCTTTCCAGCGGTTCTCCAAGGTGGTGAGGGAGATGGCGGCGGCGGCCCGCGCTGCCGTCTTGGCATCGCTGCCAATGGCATCGCTGCGATTGAACGTGACCATTCCCACGCCGTCCTCGCCGGCCAGCGTCGTTATGAACTGGCCGTCCTTCACCTGACCCACGGCGACAACCAGCCCACCATCGCCATAGGCAGCCTGCAGCACGGCCAGCGCGTCGCCGTCACCGGAGATCGCGGCCCTGACAGTGGCGGCATCGAGGTCGGCCCGTGGCCGCAAGATCGTAGCCGGGGTGATGCTGTGAGAGAGGTCGAGCCCCTCCCAGGCCTTTGCTCACCCTTCCGGCGCCTCGGCGGCCACGCCGTCGCCTGACAGCATGAGCGGCAGGATGGAGATCGATGGCGCGCGACCTTCGCTGAATGGAATGCCGTAGGTGGTTAGGAGCTGCTTCACCGAATAGGGGTCAAAGCGCACGTCGAGGAGCGCGATATAGCGCGTGGTCGAGGCCTGCTCCTTACGGATAGCCATACCGTTGACCAGAACCTCGACTTCTTCCTTGGTGAAGTCAGGCAGCTGGTCCTGCATGTTGAGCGGTACGATCCGCCCCAGCACGATCTTGAAGGCCCGCATTTCCGCCTGGGCCCTGCCGGTGGCCCTGGCGGCGACGGCGTTCTTGGCCTTGATGTCGACGGAGACCTTAGCGACGTCGTAAAGGCTCTCGGCCGCGCCCGCACCGCCTGCCATGGGCCCGCAAAGCGCCATTGCCCCAAGCAAAACAAGGAGACCAAGTCTGCGAGCCAATGATTCTAGCCTCCTGAAACCCATGCCGAACTCTACCGCGATGCTTGACCCCGGCGCCCGCTGCCCCGGCATCTTCCCGTAAACCTCTGGAATATGGCGCGCCTACGGCCTTTCCGCCTTGACGGGCCTTGCCCGGCACGATTGTTATGCCAATTCCTTCGAACTTGCACCCTGAGTGGCCAAGTGCCTCCGAAATCCCCAACCTCCGGCGAAACGCCTCTGACCTACCGCGAAGCGGGCGTCGATATCGACGCCGGCAACGCTTTGGTGAAGGCCATCGGCCCGCTGGCGGCCAAGACCATGCGCGCCGGCGTTCTTGGCGGCATTGGCGGCTTTGGCGGCCTGTTCGATCTCAAGGCCTGCGGCTATGACGATCCGCTGCTCGTCGCCGCGACCGACGGGGTCGGCACCAAGCTCAAACTCGCCATCGATACGGGGCTGCATGATGGGATCGGCATCGACCTTGTCGCCATGAGCGTCAACGACCTCGTGGTCCAAGGGGCCGAGCCGCTGTTCTTTCTCGACTACTTCGCTTGCGGCAAACTCGAAGTGGACGTGGCATCCCGCGTCGTGGCGAGCATCGCGGAGGGCTGTCACGAGGCGGGCTGCGCGTTGATCGGCGGCGAGACCGCCGAGATGCCAGGGCTCTATGGCGAAGGCGACTACGATCTGGCTGGCTTCGCCGTCGGCGCGGTCGAGCGCGACGGTCTCTTGCCGCGCAAGGATCTCACCATCGGCGATAAGCTCATCGCACTCCCCTCCTCCGGCGTCCATGCCAACGGCTTCTCTTTGGTGCGCCGCGTGGTCTCCGAATGCGGTCTCGATTGGAACGACCCCGCGCCCTTCGCACCCGACACAAAACTCGGCGCCGCATTGCTCACCCCCACACGCGTCTATGTGCGCCAGCTTCTTGAAACGATTCGCGCAAACCCCACCGCCGTGAAGGCCCTGGCCCACATCACTGGCGGTGGGCTGATCGACAATCTTCCCCGCGTGCTCCCCGACACTCTCACCGCCATCCTCGACCAGAGTGCGTTCCATCTGCCCCCGGTGTTCGAGTGGCTTCAGGTGGAAGCACGGCTCGACGACCGCGAGATGCTCCGCACCTTCAATTGCGGTGTGGGCATGGTGGTGGTCGTGGCTGCGAGCGACGCGGGCGCCGTCATCAAAGGTCTCGGCGCCCTCGGTCAGGAAGCCATCGACATCGGCACGCTTGCGGCGCGCGATGACGGCGAGCCTGTGCGCCTCGAAGGCGGACCATGGTCGGCATCATGACCGCGAAGAAGCGCGTCGGCGTCCTCATCTCGGGCCGTGGCAGCAATCTTCAGGCGCTAATCGACGCCGCCCAAGCCCCGGACTATCCGGCCGAGCTGGTGATCGTGATTTCGAACGTGCCGGGCGCGAAAGGTCTCGATCGGGCGGAAACCGCCGGCATTGCGACCTCAGTCGTCAACCACAAGGACTTCGCCTCGCGCCAGAACTTCGAAGCCGTGATAGAGGCCGCGCTGAACGAGGCAGGCGTGGAGCTGCTGTGCAACGCGGGCTTCATGCGCCTCCTCACGGAAGGCTTCGTCACGCGCTGGCTGAACCGCCATATCAACATCCATCCCTCGCTCCTGCCCGCCTTCAAGGGCCTGCACACCCATAAACGGGTGTTGGAGACGGGCGCCAAGATCACCGGTTGCACCGTCCATTTCGTCCGCGCGGCCATGGATGACGGCCCCATCGTGGCCCAAGCGGCCGTGGCCGTGAGCCCAGACGACACCGAAGACAGCCTCGCCGCACGCGTTCTGAAGGCCGAACACAGGCTCTATCCTCACGCGCTCAAGCTCGTGGCCGAAGGCGCGGTGCAGGTCGAGGGCGAGCATGTGGTCGGAATCACCCAAGGAGAGGGCCGAACCGCCCTCTTTTCGCCCCCTCTGCCCGTCACGCTTTGATTGAACGCGCTAGCGGTCGTAAGATCACCGCTCGGGCGGCGCAGGTTGACGCAGCGCAAAGTGCGACGCCGCCAACCATGGACAATACTGAGGGCCGGATGTTAGGAACTGGCCCTTATTCGAGGCAGTCTTCGCAACGGAATTTTGAGGCTGGAATTTCCCAGTCCGAGCGATGCGGAAGACAGTTTCCCGGGCCTGACGGTCCTATTTCCGGGTCCAAACCCGGCACCAGGACCCAACGATCAGGTATTTAGGGGGAAGGCGTAAATGGCGGACATGTCTTCTGTCGCCTATTCATCGTCACATGGACTCGGCGAAGAGCAGAGCATCTGGTTCAAGCTCACGCCGCTTTTGAACCAAGAGAACCCTATGCAGGTTCTCATGGCTCTCAGCGAAAAATATTCCGGCGTAATCCCGATCAATCTGAAGACCCAGCGCATTGTGCTGCTGTCCGAGCCGGCCCATGCCGAGCGCGTGCTCGTGACCAACGCCGACAACTACACCAAATATTTCGACGGTCTCCGCCCCGTGTTTGGCCGGAGCATGATCACGATCGATGGCGCGCTGTGGCAAAAGATTCGCAGGCCGCAGCAGGCTGCCTTCCACCCCAATATGTTCGAGGTCTACTTCCCCTATTTGATGTCGGCCATCGAGACCAAGATGGCGCGCTGGGCGGAGTATGCCGAGAGCGGCGAAACCGTCGAGATGGTGGAAGAGACCTGGACGCTCGCCGCCGAGATGGTGTGCAAGGCGCTGTTCGACCGCGAGATGCCGTTCAACCCGCATTTCGTGTTCAAGCAGGTCAAAACCTACACCGACGTGATGAACCACAAATCCGTTCGCTTGAAGAGCGTGCGCGGCGAGCTCTCCGAGATCACCCAGGAAGAGACCGCCAAGGCGATGGAGATCTGGGGCTCGATCCCAGAGACCGTGATCGGCGCCGACATCGTCGACCACCGCGAAAAGACGCTGCTCAACATGATCCTGGAGGCCGAGGCGGACCCCGACTTCCCGGAGTTCGATCGCCAGCAAGTGGTCGACGAGCTGAAGCAATATCTATGGGCCGGCACCGAGACCACGGCGCTGACGCTCGCTTGGTCGCTCTATCTTTTGTCGCAACATCCCGAGGTGATGGAGCGCATCCGCGCCGAGGCGCGCGAGGTCTGCGGCGACGACGATCCCAGATGGGACCAGGTGCAGCAGCTTTCCTACACGCGCATGGTGATCCAAGAGACCATGCGGCTGTTCCCGCCGATCTGGGCGCTGATCCGTATCGCCGCTGGCGACGACGAGATCGGAGGCCACAAGATCAAGGCCGGCGACAAGGTGATTATCCTTTCCTATATCGCCCATCACAGCGTGAAATATTGGGACGACCCGGAGAAGTTCGATCCGGAGCGCTTTGCGCCCGAGCGAGCGAAGAAGCGGGTGAAATATTCCTACCTGCCATTCGCGGCCGGTAAGCGGGCCTGCATCGGCGGCGCCCTGTCGCAGATCGAGAACACCTTGGCGCTGGTGCAGCTGCTGCGCCGCTTCACCCCGGAATATACCGGACCGGTGCCGGCGAAGATCCACGCCACGGTGACGCTCTGCCCGAAGGGCGGCCTGCCCTTCCGCATCCGCAAACTTTAGCGAGCTACGCCTCAGCGCAAGCTGCGTTGCGTCACCATCGGACAACCGAGCGTCTTATCGAGCGCCGCGGCCAGCTCCTCTTCCGTATCCACTTTGATGTAGAGGCCACCGGTTTGCTCGGCGAGGCATTGCGTTTGGACGATGCTGTTCTCGCCGGTCCAGCTCAAGCCGCCCTTCACCCGCAGACCAATGACGTGGACGGTGAGCTGGAACGCTTCCGCGCGAAGCTGCTTGCCGAGCACGCAGGGGTTTCCGCCACAGGTTTCTTCACCGTCGGTCAGCACCACGATGACGCCAGGCTTCACCGTGTAGTCGAGCACCTCGGCAGCCCGCGCCACCGCGTCCGACAACGGCGTCTGGCCTCCCGGCGTCAACCCGTTCACCGTGGAGAGGATTGGCGCGGAGGCATTCGCCGTGGGCAAGAGGTCGAGTTGCACGTTGCATTTCTGGTAGGGCCCGGGCCCATAGGTGACGAGCCCGACGCGGCGAAAACGTGCGGCCCGGGGCAAAATCTTGGTGAGCGCCGATCGCACCTTTTCGATGCGGGTGACGGCCTTAGGATTCTCGCTGCCATAGCCCCAGCCATTTCCCGCCATCGACCCCGGAGCGTCGAACACGAGCATGGCGTCGTCACTGCAAGGCGGGCGCTCCGCCGCGCGTGGCGCATCGATGGCAAAAATGGCCCCAGCCGCCAGAGCGGCGGCGGCATATCGAGCGGTTTGAGCGAACGACATCATTGGCGTGGCTCCTGGGCTCTACCTTAACCCAAGCTGGCTCGTGCGACATCGAATTGTCCGGGTACTGTAGCTAATCGATCATCTGCCCCTTCTGATCGGGCTCGTCGGTCTTGGCCGCTCCACCATCCTTCGCGGCCCCACCACCCTTGGCCGGCGCATCGCCGCCATCCACATCGGGGAAGCCGGCGCGCAGATAAGCGACGATCCGCCAGATCTGGTCTTCGGAGAGTTCGTTTTTGAACCCCGGCATGGCCGTGCCGAATTGCTTGCCGCCTTCGGAAATGCTCCACAGGAGATATTGGTCGACGGCGATGGGCTGCTGCACCATATAGGCCAGCAACGCCGGCGACGGCGTGAGCGCGTAAGCGAGATCGCCATTGCCGAGCCCCGTGTCGCCATGACATTTCCGGCAATGGGCGATGTAGAGAGGCCCGCCTTCGGCGATTGCCGTGATCGTGTAGCCGACGCTGTTCTCAGCCTTCAGATAGCTTTTCGGAATGCCCTGATTGATGAATGTGGAGAAACGCAGCACGCGTTGCTGCTGCTCGGGCTCAAGATTTTGCAAGCTCCAGCCGATGGCCGGATCTTGCGCCATCAGCCGTTCTTGCACCGTGGGGCCCCCGTTGGCGTCCGCCGGAACGTCCCCGGCAAATGACGCGGTCCCGGGCGCGAGAAGCGCGAAAGCGAATATCAGGGTGGCAACAGCAAGAGATGGCGCGCGAGGCATAAGCGAGGTCCTTCCGGCCTGAAGTCGGCCTTGAGCCCCAAAAGCTCCCATCAAAGACGCGAACCTGCCTTATCGCAGATCAAACGCTAAGGAGAAGGCTGCCCCTAGCCGACGATCTCACTCTTCTTGAAGCATAGCGCGATCTCGCGCTTGGCGCTCTCGGGGCTGTCGGAACCATGCACCGAGTTGCGCTGCATGTTGACGGCGAAATCCTTGCGGATGGTTCCGGGCGAGGCATCGACGGGATTGGTCTTGCCCATCGTCGCGCGGTTCTTGGCAACGGCGTTCTCGCCCTCCAGCACTTGGAGAACGAGCGGGCCCGAGGTCATGAAGGCGATGAGACCTTTGTAGAAGGGCTGGCCCTTATGCGTCTCGTAGAATTTCTGGGCGTCCTTCTTCTTCCACCACACACGCTTCTGGGCGATCACGCGCAAACCCGCTCCCTCGAGCCGGGCAACGATCAGACCAGTGATATTGCGCTCGGTCGCATCGGGCTTGATGATTGAGAGCGTGCGTTCGCTAGCCATACCTAAGTCCCTCTAGTCTCTAGAATCTTTCCGGGGCTTATAGCCGCCAGGCGTGACAGCCACAAGGCGATCAAGGTAGACAGCTAAAAGTCATTAAGGATGCCAAAGCGCGTCCACCGCGCCGATTTGGAGGGTGAATCCGATGCTCTATGCCACGCTGAAGGTCCTATTGACGAGCGTTCTCGTCGTCGCAGTGTCCGAAGCCGCGAAGCGGAGCGTGCTTTTCGGAGCCATCCTCGCCTCGATCCCGCTCACCTCGGTGCTGGCCATGGTCTGGCTCTATGTGGACACCGGCGATACGGAGAGGGTCGCACGCCTGGCGACCGGCATTTTTTGGCTGGTGCTCCCCTCGCTCGTCCTGTTTGTGAGCCTGCCCGTGCTGTTGCGTAGTGGCGTCGATTTCTATGCCAGCCTCGGCGCTTCCATCGCGCTCACGATCGGTGCCTATTTCGCCATGCTCTATACGCTGCGGCTGACCGGCATCGAGATCTAGGCGACATCGAAACTGAGACGGCGTGGCCTCTAGGCCTTTTTCTGCCAGCGCCCGTCGCCGTCTTGCTGCCAATAGCTCACGGCGTAGCCCTTGTCTTTGGCCTCGCCCCAAGCGGCGCGCGCCCGCGCTACTGCCGCCTCGTCATGGCCGTCGAACACATAGACGACGCGCGTGTAGGGTGACGCATCTTCGAGCGTCGCTCCGTCGACCAGAAAGCGGACAGCCGCGTCATTGGGATTGTCCGCCTCGTCGGTGAGGAAGATCGGCTGTGCCGCGGCTAATCCGTCGCTCAAATCCCCGTGGGGCAGAAAACTGTCTTCGCGGTAGGTCCACAGCGCCGTGTTGAGCGCCTCGACCCGCTCCTTGCTCGACGCCTGCACCACCGCGCGCCAGCCGCGCTCGATCGACCGTTCAAGCAGCGTAGGCAGCACCTGCTCCAGGGTGCGGCTCTCCAGATGGTAGAAATAGACTTCCGTCTCGCCGCTCATGGCGCCTGTGACTCCCAAAGCCCGGTTGCTCAGTCCTTGGCGTATGGGTTCTTGCCCTTACGCATGTTCAGCCGAATGGGCACGCCAGGCAGATCGAAGCTCTCGCGCAGGCCGTTCACAAGATAGCGCGAATAGGACGTCGGCAACCCCCTCGGCTGCGAGCAGAACACCACGAAGGTGGGCGGCCTGGCATTGGCTTGCGTCATGTAGCGAAGCCTGATGCGACGCCCCGAAGCCGCCGGCGGCGGATGGGAGTCGGTCACGGCTTCGAGCCATTTGTTCAAAGCACGCGTTGGGATCCGGCGGTTCCATAGCTCGTCCGCCGCAAGCACCGCCTGCATGAGTTTGTCGAGCCCCTTGCCGCTCATGGCCGACACCGGCACCAGCGCCACGCCTTTGACTTGCGGCAACAGTCGCTGGCAGGCTTCGCGCAACTCGTTACGGCGTTTGTCCCGCTCAACCACCAGGTCCCATTTGTTGACGGCGATGACGAGCGCCCGGCCCTCTTGCGCGATCAGAGACGCAATCTGGAGGTCTTGTTTCTCGAAGGGCTGGTCCGCGTCGAGCAGCAAAATCACCACCTCGGCAAAGCGAATGGCTTTCAGCGTGTCGCCGACGGAAAGCTCCTCCGCCTTGCCCGCCACCCGCACCTTCCGTCTGAGCCCGGCGGTGTCGAACAAGCGCAACGGCCGGCCCGCCCATTCCATTTCCGACGCGATGGCGTCACGCGTGATGCCCGCCTCAGGGCCAGTGATCATGCGCTCCTCACCAAGAAGCCCATTGACCAGCGTGGACTTGCCGACATTCGGCCGCCCGACAATGGCGATGCGCAGCGCATGGGGGCCTTCGTCTTCCTCGGCGCTCTCCTCGTCTCCCGCTCTACCGGCGGCCTCCTCGCAAGCCTGCTCGATGGCCTCCCACACCTCACCGACGCCAATACCGTGCTCGGCGGAGATCGCCAAAGGCTCGCCGAGGCCCAGTTCAAAGGCTTCGTAGAAGCCGGCTTCCGCCGCGCGCCCTTCCGACTTGTTCGCGGCCAGAACGACCGGCCTGCCGGAGGCACGCACGAGCTCGGCGAACATCTCGTCGGCGCCGATCACGCCCGCCCGCGCATCGATGAGAAAGAGGATGAGATCGGCCTGTTCGATGGCCGCCTCGGTCTGCTCACGCATGCGCGACGTCAGCCCCTCGCTACCGGTTTCAAGACCGGAGGCATCGATCAAGGTGATCGTGTAGTTGCCAATCTCGGTCTTGGCTTCCCGCCGGTCCCGCGTTTGACCAGGCTGATCGTCGACAAGCGCCAGCCGCCGACCCGCGAGCCGGTTGAAGAGAGTGGACTTGCCCACATTGGGTCGTCCGACGATGGCAACAGTGAAGGACATGAATTCATTCGGAGTGGAGTGTGGACGGGCTGCCCGGTCCGCGTTTTAACGCGCAATCAGTTAAGAGCAATCAAGTCGGCATCGTCGGACAGGATATACATCCGGCCGCCAGCCACAACGGGGGTGACGAACACGTCGGTATTGAGGTCGATCTGGCTGCCGAGATCCCCGGTCCGCGCGTCGGCACCCACCAGTAGACCGTCGGCGGAAACAACCCACACACGGCTGCCAGCCAGCACCGGTCCGCTCCATCGCGTACTCTCTGGCAACTGGGACACCCAGCGCACTTTCCCGTCTTTGCGGGCGAGCGCCATGAGCCTGCCGGCCACATCGACCACGAAGATATTCTCGCCGGCGATCCACGGCATCTGCGTGCTGGCGAGATTGCGCGTCCACACCCGTGCACCCGTCGACGCCGACGTGGCGATCATCCGGCCGCCATGACTGACGGCATACACCACGCCGCGATCGACCACGGGCCGCGCCGGATCGCCGAGAATGCCGGAGGCCGAAGTTTCCGATGTCCGGCTCAGCGAGTCGGTCCACGCGGGCTTGCCAGTGCCGGCTTGATACGCGGCGACATCACCGGCGGGAAATGGCGCCACCACAAGACCGTTCGCCACCGCAGGGCTTGCATTGCTGAGCAGGGTCGCGTTCTGCGGCAGACCGCGCGCCTTCCACAATTGTTCGCCAGTGGAACCGTCGAGAGCGTGGAGCGTGTTGGCGGTTGAAACGAAATAGACCTTGCCGCCCGCCGCCGTGGGCGAGTTGCGGATCGGCTCACCCATGGACTTGTTCCACTGAACCGTGCCGCTGCCCGCGTCGAGCGCAACGACGGTGCCATAGCCGGTGGTGACATAGAGCCGGTTGCCCTCGATCGCCAGACCGCCGCCGAAACCCTCCTTGCTGCTCTCGTCCTCGGGCGTCAGGCTGATCTTCCAGACCCTGGCGCCGCTGCCGCTGGAAAATGCCGAGACATTGCCCGCCGCATCCAACGTGAACACCTTGCCTCCGTAAACCAGCGGCACCGCGCTCAACCGGCCGCTCGACGAGGAGCCGGTACCGGCGTCGACACTCCAGACCTTCCGCAAGGAGCCGTTGAGCGCCAGGTGACCGAGATTGTTAGAAGCCACACCGCCAGGCTGCGACCAGGAGGCATTCGTTCTCGCCGCCGGGAGCGAGACGGGCGTTGAGGTGATTTGATCGGCGTTGAACTGACCGGGATCGGTGATGACGGCAATGCGCTCGCCGGGAAGAATTTCCTCTTTCTGGGCGAACGGATTGGAAATGTTAGAAAGCGGCCCACCGCATCCACCAAAGGTTACGGCGACGGCGGCGACGAGCGCCGCGCCGACAAGGCGAATGCCTATTCTTCGTGCCTTACCCCGGATCACGGTCCGAGCCACCCTTTGATATCTTAGCCAGCTATTTCGCCGTGGCGCCTGATGCCGCAAGACTTCCCGAGATGAGCGCGAGCATCACGTTAGCGCGTTCCCGCAAATTCCGCGGCGTTCCCTGATCGCTCAAGAGCACGGTGAACTGTGCCTGGGCCGCGGACAAGTCGTCGAGCCGGTAAGCCGAAAGGCCAAGCTGTTCGCGCGCCGAGAACCGCCAAGGGCTGTCGGTGTCGATCAGCCCCGTCAGGCGGCGCTCCATCTCCGCATAGTCGGCGGTATCGATCCTTAAGCTAGCAGCACGCACCGTGGCGAGGCCTTGAAGAATGGGATCGACCTTGCGGTCGGTGGAAAGCGTGTCATAGGAGGCGACGGCCTTGTCGGTCTCGCCGGCCTTGGCTTCGTTCGCCGCGAGTTGGAAACGCGCAAGCACCCGGTAGCCGCTCGGGCCACTTTTCGCCAAGGATGAAAATGCTTCGCGGGCTTTCGCCTCGTCGTTGCCGGTCTCTAACGTCAACGCTTGCGTGAACTCGGCGCCGGCGTCTTGCGCCCGGCGCTCCTGCCAATAGGTCCAGCCTTTGTAGCCAGCGACGCTGGCGATGATCAGCGTGGCCCCGACGAGGATGTAGACCCCGTATTTGTCCCACAGCGCCTTAAACTTGTCGTGGCGGACGGCTTCATCCACCTCGCGAAAAAAACTGTTGTCGCTCATTGGGTTTGCGGGCTCTCGTGACGTTGACAGAAGGGACGGTCCGGCAGGGGCTTGTCGTCGTCAGCCCCTTCCTCCCCGCCGTATAGTGAAGGCCACTTGCTCACGCAAGGCTGAAGCCCTGCCATGGCACAGCAAGCATGGGAAAATGCATCAGCCCTAAAGGGCTAACCGCCTGTCATCTTTGACTTTTTCGTGGCTTCGTCGCCGTCGTCGAACATCGGATAGGTGTTGGCGTCGGACGGGAAGGCGCGGGTGCGGACTTCCGCTGAATAGGCCTTGACCGCGGCTTCGATGGCCCCGCCGAGATGCGCGTATTCCTTCACGAACTTCGGCACGCGGGGCGACAATCCGAGCATGTCCTCAAGCACGAGGATCTGCCCGTCACATTCCGCCGAGGCGCCAATGCCGATGGTCGGGATGGAAATCTGCTTGGTGATGCGCGCCGCGAGCAGCTCGGCCAGCGCCTCGATCACGACGGCAAAGGCTCCCGCCTCGGCGACGGCCTTGGCATCCGCCTCGTACTTCGCCCATTCCGAACGATGCCGGCCTTGGGGCTGGAAGCTGCCGATGACGTTAACCGCTTGAGGCGTAAGGCCGATATGGCTCATCACCGGAACGCCGCGGCTGGTGAGATAGCGGATGGTGTCCGCCATATGCAGGCCACCTTCGAGCTTGATGGCGCCGCAGCCGGTCTCTTTGAGCACGCGCGCGGCATTGCGGAAGGCGATCTGGGGGCTCTCTTCGTAAGAGCCAAAGGGCATGTCGACCACGACCAGCGCTTGGCTGGAGCCACGCACCACAGCCTGGGCATGCATGATCATGAGGTCGAGGGGCACCGGCACGGTGGTCTCGTAGCCGTGCATCACCATCCCGAGCGAATCGCCCACCAGCATGATGTCGACGTGAGGGTCGACGATGCGCGCCGTATGGGCGTGATAGGCGGTCAGCGCCACCACCGGCGAGCCGCCCTTGCGCTTGGCGATATCCGGTGCGGTCATCCGCTTTGCGTGAATGCTCTGCGACACGATCTAAGCCTCGCGGTCAGGAATTCTGAGCTTCTTATGACAGAAATATGAGCTTTTGTGCACTGCAAAAACGGTTGCAGGGCGTACTTTAGGACAGCACAACCGCTCGACCAATCAGGAGCGGGTGGAGCCAGACGAGGAACACCACGTAGGCCAGCACGCCAAACACCACCGCGATCATGTCATTCCGGGTCGAGCCCTCCCCTGGCGTCTCGACCAGGGCTGTGGGCTCCCGGCCCTTGAGCGCGATCCGGTCAACAACCGCATAGGCCAAGAACGCGCCGAATAGGATGATCGAGGCCAGATCCCCATTGGCAATCAAATGGGCCAGCGCCCAAATCTTGATGGCGATGAGAAAGGGATTTTTCACCCGTGCCTTGATCCGCCCGGGCACATAGGCCGCCACCAAGAAGATGAAGGCCGGCAGCATCAGGATGATCGCCACCCACTGGGTCCAGGGCGGCGGTGACCAAATCTGAACGACCGGCGCGACCGCGAAACCCCACACCAGCAGAACGAAGCTCGCCAGCGACAGGACCGAGAACAAAGCTCGGTAGCCGTTCTTGCCGAGACGCTCGATCAAGCTCTCGCGCACCTGCGGAAACGCGGGCAGCAGATGGAGCCCGAGAAACACAACGATGCCGACAATGAGTAAGGTCATGGGCTTAGCGAAATCCTATGCGTCACTCCCACTCGACAACCTGCGGGCCGAACCGGTTTGGCCCTGGCGTCCCTTTCAGAAAGCCAAGCTCAATGAGCAGCCACACCGCGCCGATGATCGGAACGAAGCCGATCAGCACCCACCAGCCGGACTTGTTCCGGTCGTGAAAGCGCTTGATGTAAATGAGGATCGTAGGGATCAGGATGATCAAAACCCAAACACCGCTCAACAGGCCTGCTCCCGAAGTGGGGTCCACCGTGCCGATGGCCGCGTCGGTGATCCCCAGCACGATGCTAATCG
>SDBV01003994.1_pt1 | contig 21366 bp, 16 predicted proteins | sample 2277081 | NCBI WGS metagenome assembly SDBV01 (sample SAMN10402039, study PRJNA504765) | marine sediment metagenome | isolation source: marine sediment core GS10_PC15, 223 cmbsf | place: Arctic Ocean: Southern Knipovich Ridge | collected 2010 | reverse complement strand
ACCTACTGCATATCTGAGGTGTCTGTAACATCAGCCAAGGCCACTTCCGACATAATCCACTGCACACCTTCCCCAGTAGATTCCATTGCTATAATAGCACCTAAGCGCAGAGATCCTCCTACGCGCGGGCGAAACTGTTTAAACCTAGCTGCAGTCCTGGCAACTCTTCTAGCTGATGTCGTGGCTGTTCTGGTGGCCATGGTCGCCATTTTGACCGGTGGAAGGAATGATAAGGCAAGCTCTGCAGAGTTTGTTGCAGTCAACCAAGCCATGTTTCTATCAAAAATCTTTTCAGACACTACAAATGCATCGTTACGTACCTGTTCCAGCTCTTCCGGAGTCATATTTGGGTTCTTCTCAACTGCCTCAGCAATAGCCTGCTCAATAGCCCCTCCAGCTTCAGATGCTGACTCTTGGTATGAACTTATACCGGTACCAGCAGCCATACCTAAGATAGCTCCGGGAATAGCACCTACACCCCCCTCAGGTATCGTTGCTGCAGCACCAATTACGGCGCCGGTTAATGTGGTAGCAATAGGTATTCCCATTAATCCAGCTACCTGGCCTACAATTTCCGGAATAGCAAAAGTGAAGAAATACTCGGGATCGTTCCATGCATCAGAGAATTGTAATGGACGCCTTTCAAATTCCGCAAGAAGTTTACGCTCATTTATCCTGATCTGCTCTTCATTTTCTTCAATACGTCCAGGAAGGAAGTCTTCACCGAATGTACTGGCCATCATAGAACCAAGGCCAACACCCTGCTCAGCATCAGCTTGCATTTTAATCCAAAAAGATTTATCTATTTGATCCTTACCGAGCGCAAGGGCTGAAGAAACATTTGAAGTAATAGATGGTTCAGGTTGGCCTAGAGTGGGGATACGATCTTTAACACCGAGAGCAGTAACCGGTTCTTCCTTGATATCAGGATGTGCGCGTAGAACTAGCTGTTCTAAATCATCAGGAGCGCCTTTTGAAAGAATAACATCCTCTGCCTGTTGTTCTAGTTGGGATCCTGTAGACTTTTCATAGAGTTCAAGAAGCTTGTTACCGTTGGGCATTTTGCTGAATCTTAAATAGTTCGTCAATCGCTTGTTGTTGCGACATATTCTTTCTGACCATCAATTGCTGAATAGCATCTATTACCTGACCTTCTCCGAACTGACTAACTAAGCCACGAACTTTAGGGATTCGTTGCAGATCACCTATTCTATAGACCGCATCTTTCTGGCCCTCCATCTTGACATTAAACTGATTCTCAAATGTCTGATTGTCTTCCACTGGACTGTAGAGAGTGATATTATAGAAGTCAGTATCTTCTTTGTCTTCACTAATAACATTAGGGAAGAATCCTTCTCCAAGATCTCCGTGGTCCTTAACAAACGGATTGCCAAAGAAATCTACATCATTAACAAGTCCTCCATCAATAAGCTCTTTAGCCTGAGTACCAATATCCTCTTTTGGCACTCTCAGTACATATTGCAGATACTTAGTTCCTTTAGCTGTTGGATTTCCCTGGGCATCCAAATTCACATAATGATTTGTAGCAGCTCCTTTATAGAACTTATTAGGCAAGTTCAATTTAATATTTCGAGACTCAGATTGGCCGGTTGATTCATTAACAGAGTTGAACAAAATAAATGTTTCGTTATTAGGCTTAATCTCTCCAGCTCCATTTGTCACAGTTAGATTCTTAGATAGATCAGCTGGCAACATGCCCTGTGGAGTATCATAAAAATCTCTCCATGGATTGTTAAATCCAATCTGCCCACCTCCAGCTCCTCTACCGGCTGTTTGTGGAGCAAAGCCTCGTTGATATTGATCTTCAATGAATGGGCGTATCTGTGCTGCAGTAAACTCTAATGGTGTCGCATATCCAGAATCAGCACCTCCAAGTTCCCTCCATCGATCTTCTATTGCCGCTTTGTTATCTCTATAGGTAGAAGTAGCTGCTTTGAGTAGTGATACTTGATTCGGATTACTGACTACCGTACCATCACCTTTCTGAATAAAGTCAAAGTCACCAAAAGCAGATCCTGTGTTTTGGAAGATCTCTGAAAGATTAACCTCATCTTGCGGAGCGGACCAAATGAACTCTTGTTTATTACCAGTAATGCCATCAATGCTTCCAGTAGCTACATAATTAGCATATTCAGTTCTTTTCTGATTTAAATGATCTTCGGCGCCAGGAAATAGGTTCTTGCTATTTGAAGCCCACTTATTCATGTTGTCTCTATGAGACTTGATTCTCATTCCTTTCTGAACAAACTCATTATCAAGTAAGTTCCTGGTCATGTTATTGTACTGAATGAATAGTGAAGGATCTTGACGGAAGTCAGGATTTTCAGAAACGAATTTTCCTATATCCTTGAATCTCTTTTGGTAAAAGTTCTGAAGTTGAGTATTGTCCCAGGGATTAGAAACTGCAGTAGTCTCAAGCTCATCAGCGAATAGCTTTGCCCTATTTGAAGCATCTAACTTAGATTGCCTATCAAGCTGCTCTTGCGCTATTAGATTGCGTCGCTCAGCGTTCCAGTCATGACGATATGCAAGACCTGTCGCAGTACCGAAATCAACATCTCCGAATAATGCCATCTAAAAAGTATTAACCCGTTGATGCTAACGGTGCGGGAAAATTAATTACTATGGGCCGATCTTTCCTCAGACGTTCTCTTCTTCTTGCCTCTTTGAGTTGTTGACTTCCAACAATATTAGAGATGCCAGCATTAAGAAGATTTGCAGAAGCCGCTTGATTCTCTTTAAAGGCAGTTAGTTTATCCTCGAAGAGCTGACGTTTGGATCTTTCAACACCTTGAGCGAGATTAGCAGCAAGTCCTAGTTTGCGAAAAGCAAATTGATCAGCAACCCTTCCCTCTGCAAATGCCTTTCTTTCACGTAATGAAGCTTTTTGTTTCTGTGCCTGGGCACTGGCTATAACAGACTTAGCAAAGATTCCTCCAGTAGATCCACCACCTGTTTGCACAGCAAGTTCTTTCAATGATCTCTCTTGTGATGAGATATCTCTCAATTCTTGCTGAATAGGAAATTCAAATTGAGACTCCAAGCCTTCAATCTCACCTTGTATCCTTTCAAGTTCAACAGGTCTTTTTCCTACTGGTCGTGTTCCCTGGCCAGCTAACTGAGCAACACCTAATCCAATTTGTCCAATAGAAGCAACATCGGCCAGATTCAGTCCCTTTGGAGCACCAGCCTCTTGTTGCTTTAAATCCTGAGCCTGGCGTTGCTTAACGTCCTCAACAGTTTCAGTAGGATCAAGTACTGTTTTCTCTTGTGGAGTCAATGCAGTTTCAACAGCGTCAGTAAGAGATCTAACATCGCCTGCCTTGCCTCCCTTTAATTCTTCAAGTGCTTTTGCATCTTTGGCTATTTGTGAAGCGCTACGCCTTCCCGACGTAGTTCTTTGTGTACTAGTAGTGGTCGTAGGAACAACAGAAACTGAAGGCTGAGCCAAATCATCTACCACTTCTTCAGTACCAGTAGTGGTAACAGGAGCATCACCTAACTGTCCTCTAAATCTCTTTATGTTTTCATCAGAAAAGACCTTTTCCTTGGCAAAACGTACTCTTTCACCTCCACCAAGTGGTCGTCTTCCCACGCTTGCATTTAAAGCTTCTTCTTGAAGATTCTTGGCAGAGTCTAATTGCTTTTTTATTCTTTCCGCATTTGCAACATTTGTAGTTGCTTGCAATTGAGTATTTAAATTACTGACTCTGGTAGCAAAAGCTTCATTAATGGCCCGAGTTTGTTGTTGTCGGAAAGTGGTTTTAAGAGTTTCTAGTTGTTGTTGAACTTTTTGAGCTTCTCCAGTCTTTCCTTGTGTATTCAACAATTTGATTCTTTGCTCAATTCTATCAATGGTAGATTGTTCTATCACAGTTCCACCTTCCTGGAGGCTTAACTTACTATCAGCCTTTGGAGCAAGTAGATTTAAATTAACACCGGCTTTAGTGATTTTCTTAACTTCAGCAGGACTGAATACATGCTCTCCATTACTAACACTTACTTCAACGCCACCACCACCTCGTAACTTAGCTTTCTTGTTTATCTTACCAAGTATTTCAGTTCTGATCTTCTCAGCAATTCCTGCATTCCTGGCGGGAACAACAAAACTTCCAGCTCTAAGCTTTCCATGAATACTATCAGATGTTCCAGTACCTTTACCAACAATCTTACCTCCATCAACAAATCCAAACCCTTCAACGTTTCTGTTCTCCTGGGCAATCTTTTTCTTCAATCCAGCTATTTCTGTTCTTGCTTCCTGTGAACGTAATGCCTCTCTTTGTTTTGCTGACTCAGATGCAGATACTCCGCCAAAAGCCCCAAGTAAGCCACCACCAATACTTCCAATAAGAGCTCCTATTCCTCCACCAGAACTTCCTCCAGCACTTGCGCCCGCAGATGCGCCCGAGAGAGCTCCCAATCCTATAGTCTCTCCCTGATCAAAATTCTCTTTGAAACTCCTGCTTCTAATAGCTTCTTCCTTTTCGAGTTCAGCTAAAGTTTTTAAACTAGAGGTGCCAGTAATATTGATACCTTCAATATCGGTTTCAATCTTTTCTCGCTGTTCTCTTTTCTTCCTTGCTTGTTCAGTAGTTATAAGACCGGCGACTGCAGAACCAATACCGCTAATAGCAGCGGGATCAAAATCAGTATCATCTCTCTCTTTCTTCTCTTTATCAGCATCGATAACAATTGGCTCATCTTCTACAGTGGGATCAACCTCTCCGGTGAAAGTTTGTTCTCCTAGGAAACTCTCCTTTTTTGATTCTCGAAACTCTACTTGACCGGATTGATCGTCTGGATCCTCGAGAAGGCCTCCTAACTGTTTCTTGCTAGGTTTCCCACCACCAGCAACAAATCCAAAGAATGCTTTTTGCTTGGCTGTAATTGCAACACCTCTGATCTTACCATCTCTTAGGATTTCCTTTGCCTTGTCTGCAGTAATGGCACCACCGGCGCGATAAGGACGAGATTTTTTCTTCTTTTTGTGATCAGCCATGTTACTTTACTTCTCGGTAGTCGGTTTTCAAAGATAGCATTTTTATCTTTTTATTAGAACTTCGTGTCGGATCCCCATTAAATCTATTGTCTTTAATGAATCGTATAATCAGATAAATGTCTGTCATACGCCCAGTATCATCTTCAGCAATACTGCCATACCATACTCTGTTTCTAAGTTCATATTCTTGATTGTTTACAATATCTAGATCCGTGGCAAATTGAATTGAATTTGAGTACTGAATTTCTGTCCAAGCATTGACGCCATTATTACTTCTGATATTATCAAAGACCTTCTCTAATGAAACATCTGGATTAACAACCATTTCAATAATGGTATCAGATACAACTCCGAAGTACTTAGCTATATCTCCTTCATCAAATACATATGCCTGTCTCAACTCACTTACCTTCCTGAAATGTATCGTGTCATTTTCTGGCTGAACAAATCCTGATTGAAATGCTGAGAAACAAACGTAATTATTCCCATCAGTTGAAGTATACACCTCTCCTACATTAATAGTTACGATGTTCGGCAATACAGGAGCTTTGTGAGGCATGGCCAACATGTAGTCCTTAAATCTCATATACATAGAAGGTACAAAAGAATGAAAATCTATAAATGCATTTCGCAGATGGTAAAAGGATAAGGTGATACCATTGTCAGTTTGAGATATTAAAACAGTTATTGTGATAACATCATTTTGCTGCATTTGACGACCTTCAAAAGTTTCAGCTCTCAAGACTGAAAAGAAATTATTGGTAGGATTAAGTGCATTAGTCTGCAGAGTAACAACTTCATTTATTGCCCTATCAAAGAAAGTGAGGGTAACGAGATCTCCATCACTGAGCGTTAATGCACCAGTTGTAAAGAATATTCCATCAACAACACTTACAGTTGGACCCAAGGAAAGACCTCCATCAACAACTACATTATTATTCTTGAATGACTTAAATGTGATATAGGTATTCTTTGTTCTGGCACAATAGATTCCAACTATACCAGTTCCGTCAACAGGGTTATCACCTGGCACTGCTTTAAGTATCCTATCAAGGAATGTCATCAATCCCTTTGCAGTGGTAATCTCAATAATGCCTCCACCATCTTTCAGATTAACCAAAGCACGATTATTTACATCTGGCCATACAAAGCCTTCAGGAGTCTCTATAAGTCCATGTTGGTGCTGATTTCCATAGAAGTCAGTACGTTCGTCATATTGCACTAGAACGCCACCTACGCCAAGTTGTACAGGTTCTCCAAAGGCTCCAGCGACCAATGCACGTTCATTAATGGGTAAATAGCCAATTGCCTTCTCTTGCCAGTAAAACAACCTTTCGCCGCGTATTCGAAGATTTGTGATCCTTCCATCCTTGATATCAACCTCCAGGCGATCATCTAACAAGAATCTTCGGAAGTTGTCAATAGGTTCATTAGGAATTTTAACAGGAGAGTGACGAACTCGATTAAAGAATTGCTTTTTAGGAATGAGATCCAGGGGAAGCGCAGGATACAAGACATTACTATTTGAATGAGAATAAGCCTCATTATAGATAAAGTCTTCTAATTGTATAGGTTCGCTGAAACTAATGCCGTTAGGATGAATACTGCCTTCAGTTGGAGAACCTTGATCGTCCAGGAATCTATCCTTCGCTGCATGCCTCCCTTGACGCAAACCAGTATTGATATTACTCTCACAAACAAAAGTTCCACTTATGCCGATACCAGGATTAGGACTGCCAGATAACTCTCCAATAGGAGCCATCCTACCAATATCAAAGTTGTTAATAAAACAATCTCCACCCCATATCTCTACATTATCAAACTTCCAACTGTTTCCATTCAATGCATACACATCTAGATTTATAGGCTGAAAATGACCAACGGTAACATAGTTTGTCTTCGCCAGGGATCCTTTGCTCTGACCTCCATATGGGTTGTTGTTGGCTTTAACCATATTGACGAGAGGAATGTCTATATCAATACCGGTCCTTGTATCACCGAAACCTTGTGCTTGTGTTTCTCCATTGCTTAGTAATACGATCGATGATTCTATGCCAGCTCCATAATTCCCGAAAGCACCAGGTGCAGAATTACTGGCGCCACCTAAGCTTCTATTTGAGAACAAACGAAGACTATGCTCTACGTCATAGCCAACAATATTGACATCACCAGCCTTAACATTTAACATGGATTTTATTCGATTCCTTGTTCCTATGACTGGAGCTCCACCAGTAACACCTGCAGATCTAAAGAATAGTTGAGTAAAATTGCTAGGATCAGATGTTCTAAATCCCGGAGCTGCATTAGGAGCTGGACCTGGATCTAAGTAATCAATGATTCTCATATCAAAACCATTGATCTTTTCGGGAGATAGAGTATCCGGAAATCTGTTTTTGAAGTTAAAAAGATGATCAGGACTATGAAATAAGTACACAAACTCTTGCCTTACAGCATCTTGACCTTCTACAGAGTTTTCCCATATCCTGTTGGTTTGCATAGGAAAGGTAGTTCCCAACTCCAAATCTGAATTACCAGTTGGGATTCCTCCAGTTTCTGAAACTCTATGAGTTGGCCATAAAAGGCCTTGTGCGCGTATGCCTTCATCACGAACAGCTCTTACAATACGAAAGCCAGATATGTGCTTAACCAGGTCTTTCTCATCGGTTAAGCCCAGTTGTGCAACTAATGGAGTTAAATCTATGTTGTCCATGGCAACACCTAAATGTTTAATAAACGAACCAACATCACCAGGTTCATGCAGAGATGCACTATTTATCAATCCAGGACGTGTCGTGTCTTCAAATATTTCAGGCATTTTGTGATCTGCTATATGAAAAGAGAAAGTAGGCCTTCCCTTTAAATCCAACGCATGTATAGCCCATCGATAAGTTTCTCCACGCCAATGACCTCTTACATATCCACTATTGAATACGCCTTTGTGATCATACCAATCTGAGTTCCGACCTATGCTCTTAAACTTATCCTCATCTGTATCAGCAAGAGCACCAAACTTCTGAATTCTTATATGTGAAACTACTTTAGGCACACCACTGATGATATCAAAAGTCTTAAATCCAGCCTGTCCCTGAAAGTACTCTCCGGAACTTATAATCGGACCAATACCTGCAGGATACCTAATAGAACTACTAGGAGTTACAACGCGATACCACATATCCCGAGGATTGGTTGTAGCAGTATGTCCTACGATATCTCCACTTTCAACACCAGTAGATCCTTCAAGAGCTGCTATACTTCCAAAGAAAGCTTTCTGGCCAGGAGTTTCAAAAGTGGGATGTCCACTTGCTGGTTGAGTGGGATTTACACCTAGTTTTATAGGTGTGTACATTCGATAGGTCCAAGTACTGATATTTATTTCTGCAGCAACATCAGTAAGATCTACTTGTTCAACTTCTGAAATGTCACCTATTATCATTCGATTCTCATTGCTAGCAATAGTGCCAACAGTATCAATTCTGGCTTCAGTTACCAATACGTCAGCTGGGGTGACTGTTCCAAAGTTTTCACCGCCTCTATGCTGAAAGAACATTTGGGTACCAGTAATATCTTCCCTGGCAAATATTATTCCATTGGGATTCAAGTCCACACCATCATAAAAGAAGAAAGCAACTTCTATCTCATCATAAATTTGATCTATATTATCAATTACGAGACTTGCGGCCTTGGTAGTCACTTCTTCAAAAGAACCCCCTTGGAAGGACTGATACAAGTCAGGACTTGTATATATGTTTTGACCTACATCTTCTGGATTTATGAAGATAGGAACAGAAAGTTGAGACCAGGTTGTTACAACAGCTGCCTCGCTAGATCTAAGTCTATATAGATATCGATTGACTCCAGAAACTAATTCACCGGTAACATCATGAGTATGAAATTTATCAACTGTCTCCAATTCAACTGTAGAAGTAACTTTGTTTGGAACTATATCTAACAAGTTTACATCTAATGAGCCAGCATCAGGATCTGCTACATTGAGAACACGAAAATTATTGAACTTGTCGGTAAAATAGATTCTCTCAATAACATCGCTTTCTTTGATTAGAATCACCTCTTTACCCATTATATGCTTAGTAGTAAAATTGAGATTGGAGTCTTCATATACAATCTCTGCAGTAGGAGTAACACCAAGGCCTGTTTCCTGGTTAAGATCTATGCGACTTATAGCACCTGGTCCACCTTCCTCACTAGAATCATTTGTAGAGAGTATATACAACCGGTCAAGACCTTCACCCCATCCAATTCCTTGATGGCCAACTAGTGTTGGATCCAAACTGAAGCTTAATGTATTCCCGTCTGCAGAAGTGAAGATGTAACTATCGTTGCCAGCACTTACAAGATATCCATTGAGACCATCACGGTAAGTATCTTTCGGTTGTAGGGCAGGATCAGCATCTTGGTTGAGAGCCTTATGTACGAACTGATCTGTTTCCATTCTTAGTACGAATAGTTCTCATATGATGAAGGTAATAGCATTCCATGACCAGACAGAGGGTCGTTTACCATTTGAGCGATTTCAGCTCTCTCTGAAGTTGAAGGACGAGAAGTGGTAGCCCGGGCATCAGAACATAGTCTATGCCATTCATTAAGAGAATCATTGATATCAGCACGACTAAATTTGTCACTTCTACCTTTGGCCCATCGACTTCTTTTCATCAATTTATACTCAAGATACTGAGCGACAGCCTCAACATTGTTCTCATTGATCAATGGAACTCCATTAGCATCTAACTCATACTGCAGGACTTGAACCGTAACTTTCTGACCATCAAAATCATTATCCAGGATAATACTATTATTCTGAACTTCCCAACGTACAGTACTACAACTCGGCTCAGAAGAAGATTCTAAATCAATGGCTAGAAATCCGGAAGTTGTTTCAACACCAGTTTGCTTGTCAATAAAGTTCAAATTGAGTTGATTGAACGCGAAATCAAAACTAACCCCACAATCACAACCAGCATCTCCAAGAATAAGACCACGCACCCATACAACGCCTGTAGGCAGCTCAACGATACATCCTTCTGCATCTAAGACGTGAATTTGTTTCTTCCAATCTTGCTTAGCACCAATACGTCTGTCAGCATTAATAGCCCACACCTTAAGTACTGGGATATCATTAGTATTCTCAGATCCTACATCGTCAAGGACCAGATTAATCGCATTCATTAATGAAACCTTAGCATTCATATCGGTAGTCTCTTTTCTTAGATTTAACCATACTTTCCACTTCCAACCTCAGCTTATCAGCCAATACTAACATCATTCCGTTCTCATCCAGGAACACAGATTTTAACAATCCAATGTAATGGAATCCCAGCTTTGGCTGAACTATTTTCTTACGAACAGAGAGCAGCTTTAATGTCATGGTCTTCTTCACAATCATTATTTCTCCAATACCCTTTGAGAACTCCCAGGCATAACCATTCAATAATGTCTTAGCCACAATTCGCAAGTATTCTCTAATTACCAATGCATATAAATTGAATGGTACACTTCCACGACAGTTCTCAATAACATCAGTATATGTTATGTTCTTGACCATAAATGCATCATTCTGAAATTTCTTTCCGTTAGCTATCATGACTGTGATTGTTGTTGAAGGGCCACTAATGCATCAGCTGCATCATTACGCAAGTCTGCAGCAACCTTAGCCTCTATATTGAAGTCTTGGGTTAATATCTTCATAACAACGAATTCCGCCAATGTAAAGCTCATTGGATACTCATCAGTAGCCGAGATCCCAGCATCTAAAGGATTGTCTAGAATTAGAATCAAACTGATCTTTTCACGTAGTGGAGTAATATAAAGGATATCACCCATTCTGAAATAATAGTTATTGCGCGCGCGTGAACTCCCAGGAACCAATTCAAATATCCTATCAATAGATATAGGGAAATATTTTTCTTGCCGGCTAGCCATGGAAACTCTAAAGATGCCATGATCATTGGGTCCATTAAACACTGGAGGTAATGATACAATAGGTGGAAGCTTAAATCTACCAAAAGGACAATCACAACCCTGCAGGGTGAGATCATCGGCTGAATTGGTCTTGGTGAATATTGAATGTGGCTTATTAACAGTAGTTGTAACACCAGCTACTTGAGTAGTTACTGGAGTGGTCAATGTCTGTAGCCATATCGGTTCTATTTTACCGGTTTGTCTATAAGTTTCCTTTATTCCCTCGGCTCGGTATTGGTGAATCTTGTAACGTATATGCCTTTCAGAGAGTCTTGAATCATCTACAAGGTTACTCTTTTGAAGTAATCGGAGAATGTCTTTTGCTATTTCCTGTAATGTCATATGCTAAGAAAAACGAAAGGGGAAAGAGGTTTCAATCCCTTTCCCCTCGCATCTGTTCAACAAAAGATTTACTTATCGCTTAAGAATATTCGCTATAGAGAAGAACTTCTTAAGAATGGTACCAGGATCACCTGCTCCAGCATTGATCTCGTAAACGAAAGGAATCAATACCTCTCCAGCATCAAATACAAACGGTACGGCTTGTACATCAGACACATCTACGTCATCAATCAAGAACTGAACAACTCCATCAACACCCACTCGAATCTCCCATACATGAGTTTCCCCATCAGCAAAATTCTGTAACGTATCCGTAGATATCGTTGCTGCATTGTTTAAGATTGACTGAATCTTAACATCAGCAGGGTTAGCAGATACATCAATAGCTAACGAAGCAAGTTCATCATAGTCATCCACAGCTGCTTGGTATGCTTCTTTCTTTCTGAAACCTATTGCTAGATCGTCAGTATCAGAAACATCAGCCATAGAAAATTCAACTCTCAACGAGCAAACATCCTGACCAACTACATACTGAATTGGACTAATAGCCTCAACTGGCGCTGAAACTTCAAGACCTTCATTATCAGCTGCATCCTGAACAATGTCAAGTCCATTCGTAGTCCATGGTGGATAAAGAATTGTCTGACCAGCTCCCAATACATGCTGATCGAGAGTACCATCCTGGAAAGTAATAAGGTTCTCATCTCCAGTAACGCCCGTAGACGTTCCTCCAGCCTTAGCATGATAAATAGGATTGTTATCCAAGAATAACACCAATGCATTCGGATCAACATTATATGGTAAGAATATAAGATCCTCAAATGCCCTCAAGAAAGCGGCATGACCAGCTAAGTTGGTATTAGCAACTCCAAGACCATCATCAACAAAAATCCGTTGGTGAAGAATCTTGTCAACCCTCAAGCCAGCAAGAGCATTGTTGCTTACGCTTTTTGCATGTGAAGTGTCAAAGGTTGAATAGAACTGTCCAGCGACAGCTCCGTCAGGAGTGTCAAACTCACCACTGGAAAGGTTTCCAGTCATTGGATCCAATACTGGAACATCAGCAAGGATTCTTGTACCATCGCCTACTTCAAGAACAGGAGCAACAGTCTGTACAAATGTGGTACCGCCCGAAGCCTTAAGTCCATCAATAGCACTAAACTCAGATGGTCCTGTTCTCGCAGATGGTCGTGGAGGGTAGTATCCAGCATCGTCAGTAATGGTCATAGTGTCAACGCCAGTCTTAACAGCCGCAAGGAAATTGTTGGCTCTGTCGTTGATTTGCTGCACAAGGAAGTCGATTATAGCTTCAGAAGTCAGTGCGCTTATGTCTTCTGGAGATCTGAAACGGTATTGAATCAGCCTGGTAGTGTTGGCCTCTTGCTCGTTTCTAACATTTCCTACTAAAATAGTGTAATTGGTACTTGCCGCAAATGTTAAACCTGAAACGTCGAGAGTTAGAACCTGCACTACTTCTGCTCTATGCACAAGGTGATCAGCTGCTAACAATTCATCGGTCGTAAAGGGAAACAAATCGGTGATGGATACCTTGCCACCACTGCGTATGATATCGCTCACTGAAGAGCTATTCAATAACGCGGACTTGCGTGTCTTGTCGTCCATGATAATTGTTATTTAAATTGTTAATTAATGATTAGTTGAGTTCAAATGTATAAAAAAAATATTGTCCAAAAAAATTATGCTTCTAAAGCTTCCTGCTTAAGGAGCTTATAACGATTGTAATTTTGTACTGTTCCAGCAGCAAGTTTAGCCGCAAATTCTATCCATTCATCGTGAAGATGTCCAGGCAGTTCACTAGTTTGCCCTCCAGCAAGATCTATAATCAATGGGTCCCTTATGAAGAACAATTCTACTAGTGAAAGAGTTCCGGTTATTCCAAAAAGGATCTCAATTCCAGTCTGCGCTTCAATACTCTTCGGGAATTCAGGTACGGGTCGTTCAAAAGGATCGTCATCTATTATAGCCAGTTCATCATATGTAATTGGAGGTGCAGATTTGATGAAAGTATCAATAGTTGTTCTTAATAATAAAGCGTGTCTGTAATTATTAGGATAAGCAAATATATTGCCACTTACTACGGAAAGAGGAGTAGATCCTACTACAATAGTTCGGAGTTCGTCACGTACTCGTTGAAATGCTTGAAATGAGTAATTCTTTTGCTGTTTAAAGTTGTCGTACCTATCCTGGATAATAGCGTCCTGTGCGAAGTTGAGGAAGCGATCTATTTTAACATCTGTCCAACGTGGAGAAGCAACTCTGTCAACCAATAGTCTAAAATCAAAGTGCGCCTCTTGGACTGTCCTAAACATATTGCAATATTAACGAAAAAAGGGAATAACTACAAAAGCTACTCCCTTTTAACGCTTATATTAAGATTAGGTTACTCCTGTGGAGCATCACCTGGATCAGAGTCTGTTGGACCACCACTAGCACCAATTACTGCCTCATCTTCGAGACTCAGTCCACTCCCTTCTTCTGAATTAAGGTTCACTTCTTCCGCACCCCCTGGTATATCTGCAGGAAGATCTGTTGGACCAGATTCTAACTCTTCTTGTGGATCTTCTTTGAGTGGTTTTTCATCACCAACCTTTGGAGTAGTCTCAAGGACAGTTTCAGTTGGCTCTTCCTCCACAACTGGTTCTTCTGGAACTTCAGCAACAGGCTCGGCTGGGGGTGGAATCGGTTCAACTGGAACCGGTTCAGACACAATTGGCGCAGGCGTAGGCTTTACAGGTTCTGGCTCTTCGTCAACTTTCAACAAAAGTTCCTTTGACTCTAAATCTATTGAAGTAAGAAGATCAGTATTACCACGTATCTTATTGATAGCAGCTATCTCAGATCCTCCCAATGGTAAACCATCTTTGTAAACATAGCCACCTTCAAGTGTATAGGAAATCAATCCCACAGATTCAGCTCGCTTGAAAGCCATAACGATATCTCGATTACCATCATGATACTTAAGCATAAATACCTTTGGCTCTCGCAATGCCTTTTCAGCCACAAGCTGACTAACAACTATTTCGTTATTGTTATCAGTTGTAATTCCAAGTACTCTTGCGAAATCCATCAATTCTACACCGCTAAGTTCCTTTCTTGCAATATGTACTGCATCTGCACCCAAATCAATGTCTTTCAACTTATTTGTAGCGATAGCAACAACATCATGGACCTTTATTAGTGGCTTTCCGAATGTTTTGTCTTTACTTGCGAGAAGGGAACCCAACATAGCTGGATGCCTCATTATTACAGCAAACTCTTCCGCGTCTGCTGGATATTCTAAATGATAGGTTCGCTTCCCTGCAATAGTAATACGTTTAAATGTTACACGACCAGTTAGATGATCAACACCCTCAGGAATTCCATACCAAATATTGGTCTTGGAATCTTTTACACATCTAAAGGAAAGATTAAGTTGTTTCCTATCGTCGAGAGGAACAATCTGGATTTCTCCGGTTCTTTTAATATGATCACCTTCTAACTTGAAGACGAGCATGTTCCCCATTTTTTCATGAGGAGGTAGGACTACTTTTACCATAATTATTAATTGTTTTTAGTTTTTACTACTAACCGCATATACCGCGGAATTAATTAACCAAGAAAAAAATGGAGAGAGCCGAAGCCCTCTCCAGTAACATCAACAATGCTTATTAGGCAGCTGTCTTTCGGATAATACCGCTTGTACGAGTATTATACATGAAGATACCGTCTTGCTTCAACATGTTAAACTCGATTCCATCAACTGAAGTAACAACAGCTCCTTTCTTCATTCCAGTCATTCCGTTCAAGTAAGCACTTACCATTGTACGGTTGATACCGTAAGCCCCTTTACTGAGGATTTCAATGTTAGGTGTACCAGAAGCGTCTTGAGCTAGATCAAGGAAGAAGATCTGTGAAGACTTCAACAGCTTTCCATCAGAACCACGTTGCGTGAACCTTTGGTTGTCATCAAATAAAGGATGCTTTACAAAGATCACCTGGTTTCCATTAATGTTATAGGTATTGAAATTATAACCTACTTCCAACTTTGGACCTCCAGGTTGCTTTGAACTGTTCTGATTAATAGTAATATGGTGAATATTAGAAGCCTTTTGCTCCAGAATTCGCTGAGCATTGTTGTATCCGTCAGTACCGGTAACAGCGTACCATACTTTCCCTTCAATGACATCAGAATTCTTTTCCAGAGTAGTCATCATATCCTCGTAATCATCGAGTGTAGGATTACCATCTGTTCCAGAGCCGAACAATTCATTTCCACCTTCAATCTGTGGTTCTAAACCATCACCAATAACAATCTCATTCCCCGTTTCAGGATCAATCAATCGCGATCGTGTTAGCAAAGTCCCATCAGTGGCTTTCATGGTAGATTGTCCGAACCATTTCTGGTACTCATCTTCCATCATAAACTGCAGGCGAGCTTGAGCTTCCTTCATAAACAACCAACCCTTACTTCCTTTATACTGATACCAAAGTACATCAGTGTTAGCGTCACCACTAATACCAACAGTCTTTCGTTGTGTAGTCATATGGTTAATGAATACATCAGAGAAGTGACTTCGTCCGTAGCCTCTTAGCGATTTCTCACCGTAAGCAGAGGTACTACCAAAGCATGTCTTCTCACCACTTTGAGGAGCAACAGTCGTAGCAAAACTAAACACAGTTCCGCTGATTGTTTGGAAGTTATAGATGAAGTTACCAGCAGAACCGGTTGGATCACCCATGACACGAGCTTGCAGCTCTTGTCCATGAAAGACAGCAATCATACCGTTGTATAGGTAATTGTCCTTCATCCTCAATGTAAACTCTCCGTTAGGTCCAGAAGCACCAATCTGCTCGATGATAACAGAAGCTTGCTGGATTCTTCCTTGAACAGCATATCGATAACCTGCGCTACCTACTTGCTTGTCTTTTGGAATCTCGCCGATCTTTGTGGGGATCTTGCCAATGGATTGTGCATCCCTGGCTCCCGCCACGATCAATGTACTAAGCATCCGTTGCTCAGCGTACATGATCACATCCTTTATCGCAGGAAAATGCGCCTGATTCTCAATCAGGTTCGATTCGAGGGTACAAGTTTCATCAAACTTACCCTTAACGATTTGAATTTTCATGACTTTGTTTTAAAATTTTAATACCAATTTAGCTGTGTGTTGTTAGCTATTCCTGCATCTCTTCTTTGACATTACCCCAACTTTCAAAGTTCTTGCCTCCTTCTCCACCCTCCGGTTTCGGCACTCTACTTGACGAATTATCATGTACCGGCGGGACATTGTGAAGATCCTTTTTAGAACTATCATCCCCTTTATTAAATGATGCTGTTTTCTGGTCTTTAAGCGCCTGTTCACCAAATACAGTATACAGAACAAAGTCTGTTACCATGTCAGGATTTTCGAACATTTTATGGACTTCTCCCTTATCCCATAAATTCTTTGCATACGCTTTAGCTTCATCTCCCAATGTTCCTCCCATATACTCGTTAACCTTATCAATAGAGGCATTAAATGCTTTAGTTTGGTCGGCCGCTTTGGTAAGCTGATCCTGTTCTGCATCCACTATAGCATTTTGATTTTCTTGAATTATTTGTTGCGACATGTTCTGCTTTTGGCTGTGAAGGTCTTCACGAATTTTATCCGCTTCAAGGCCAATCATATCGTTTTCTTCAAATTTCGTGATCTTAGCATCTATTTGCTCTTCGGTGTACAACTTTACACCAGGAGCCGATTCCATAGATTTAAGATTTTCTTTCACAAGGGTATCGTTATCATAAGCCAAAGCCTTATCGAAATGTGCCAATGGCGCCATGAGAGCAGCAATATCAGTATTGCCAGAATTGGCAAGTTTGATCAGGTCTCTTGTACCCTCACTAACATCCTTGAGAAGTTCATCAGGATTTTCAAGAATCTCTTTTTTTGCTGCTTCGTAAGCCTCTATCTTGATTTTATCGTTGTTGGCTTTTACAGCAGTTTCAAGGTCTTTAAAACTTTCACCTTCAAACTCGAGACCGAGATCTTTACCAGCATCTTTCCAAGTATAGCCTTCGCCATCACCTGGGTCACCCTTGGACTCAGGAACCTTTAACTCAAATTTAGGTTCTTCCTTTTTTTCCTCAGGCTTTTCTTCTGGTTTCCCTTCTTCTCCTTCGGCAGGCTTTCCTTCTTCTCCCTCTTTCCCTTCTTCTGGCTTTTCCTCCTTTTTCTCTTCAGCGGGTTTCCCCTCTTCGCCTTCTTCTTCTTCGTCACCTAAGTCAGCGGTAGAAAAGTCTTTGAAATCAACTTTTGGTTCTTCCTTTGGTTCCTCTTTGGGTTCCTCCTTAGGTTCTTCTTTGGGCTCTTCAGCAGGAGCTGGCGCACCTTCCTCAGCACCTTCTTCAGCTGCTTCGGGTTCTTGTTCGTCTAAATTCATAATCTATAACTGTTTACTAGTTAATATATGTGATTACTTTGATTAATTATCTTACTTAATTGGCTCTTTGTAAGCCGTAACTTTTTCAACCTTAAATCTTGCAGATCGCTTTCCTTTATCTGGTTCATGTTGATTTATCTCATCTGATATTTGAGTAACATCAATAACGATCTGATATTTTCCACCAACTTCCCAGTCTTTAATTTGAGGAAGTTCATCAGCACTAAAGGAAATGTTCTTTCCAAATCCGTGCTTATCTTTTTTGATGTCTTTTGGTGGTGGTAATTTACCTGGTCCTTTGTGTGCCATGTTATGATGCTTTTTTAGATTTTATATTAACAAATTTTCCATTAACAAACTTGACAGCGCCGGCACCGCCTATGTGCTTTACGATACCTCCGCCTCTAAATGTTTCGATTTGTTTCTTAATACTTTCCGGTATTATTCCAGCAATGCCTCCGCCTCCTTGCAGTGACTGACGCTTTCTTTGGTCTCTCACTTTTCTTGACATCTTAGCTACTATTCCACCTCCCGCACGATTCAATCTTATATTAGCTTTTGCTGCTTTCTTCAATGCTTTTTCCATTCCAGGTATATCTTGCAATCTCTTGGTTGGATTTGCTTTCTGGAATTCCTGGACAGTTAATTGCTTGCCTTGATGTTGAATTTTAATGCCAGCAAACTTATCGATAGTCTTCACTTTTGGTGAAATAATCTCCTTTTCAATAGGCGAGGTTGGTATTGGTCCAGCTGGAAGTACCGGAATCTTTGCGGGGATGGTACCACCATTAACCTTTAAATGTGAGGAAAGTCCTTTGCGAGATGCTCTAGTTAGTCTGGCCATTGAAATTGAAATTCGGTGCTAATATATAAAAAAATTATTTTACTGATTTAATTGTGGTGGGCCTGCGGCTTGTTCCACTGCACTTTGATCAACCAATAATTTATTGAGACCCTTCTGATTTTCTTGTAGTCCTTTAGCGCCTGCGCTTATTAGTGCCAGGTTGGTCTCGTGTTCTTGTGTATCCTCTCTATCTTCAATAGCACCTTCTCTTTGAGACTTTAATTTCTCAGTATTAGATTGTGAACGAATCTGATCGGCTTGTATTCTGGCCTCTTTAACATCCTTCCATCCTTTCTTTAATACTTCCTGTGCTTCAGCCAATGTATCTGATAACTGAACTCCAAGCCAATCTTGAACTCGTAACTCCTTAGCATTAACAGATACCTCAGACATCTTATCCAATGCTTCACGAATTATTGCTTCTTGTCGGCCATCCAATATACGGGCGCCATAATCATCATTAGATACATCTCGAGTGCCTTTAAAGAAAGCAACACCTTCATCACCTAAGATAAGATCAAGCTCTTCGGAGCCCATCACTCCAATGGTAACTTTGTACGATTCAACAATCTTAGTCATTACCTCTTCGGTGAATCTTTCCATGAAAAAGAACATTGGCTCACTTATAGTCCTGGAGGCAACAATATTGGATTGAGCATTTGTAACAGTAGAGCTCGCAGCGATCTGTCCTTCTCTATTCTCACTGATTCCACTTATTCGATCTACCATGGCCTGCAGATCTAACTTAGTAGCAATCAATTGAGAGAAGCTGTCACTAAGTCCCAAATCAATTTCTTTGATCTGTCCAGATATTTGAACATCTCGTCCAATCTTATTTCCGTCCTGAGAGCTATTGTATAGATAAATAGCATCATCAACCAGGTTGTGCATAACATCCTTTATACCAAATCCTCGAGGAAGATATGCCTCATCATACGCAATTACCTTTCCCTTTGATTTAGCAAGTTCTCGGTTGATCTGCCACATAACTACATTGTAGAGAAAAGAAATATCTCCGATAGTTTCCTGCAGAGAGATCCTTACTCCATCAACAGTGTTAAAAAGAAGACTAACATAAGTTCCCTGGGGATCGTGTGGTCCATCAACTGAGCGCATTTGATATTTCAAACGTTCACATTTGGAATAGATATCGTGACCAATTTTATGGGCCTCCCATAACTCAACTTTATAGAGTTTACGTAACTTGAACTTTCCATTCTTTTCATCAAGTCTGATTTTAGACTTGTTCTTTTCATAAGATTCTGGAGAGATATCAACTTGCCGGCCATTAGGGAACATCTTAGTATACACTGGTCTTGAGCTGGTGAACTCAATTCGAATAACCTCAACACCCAACTCTTCACCCATCATTCTATACATCTTTCGATTGTGATAGCTTTTGTTGGTCATCGTAGATGCCTGACCTTTCATTTGATCCAGTTTATCACGATCATCTTTGCTTAGTTCATACTCATTCATAATGTCGTGAATGAACATCCACTTGCGATGACCGCGGATAGGGCTGGTCTTCAAATGATCATCATCGTAACCTTCTATATAGATTGCATCTTCCGGACGGATAATTTCATAGTGTACCGTTCTATTTGATTTGATATATACGCGCCCGTGACATTCAGCAACATTAACGACATCAAAAAAGTTCTTGGATAACATTCCTTTCAATCCCTTTCTATTAATATGGTCCTTTAAAACGTGAGACATGAATATCTCATTCTTGGTCTTAACATTGATATTGGATCCACTAACTCCTTCTTTTTTTGTGGGGATATCCATTCCAGAAAAGGCATCAAATCCCATTTCCTGTTTTATTTTATCGAGCTGTGGCTGAGCCTCACGCATACCAATAGCAGTATATAGCTTGTCAAGCTTCTTAGCTTTTGCCTCTCGATTTTCAGATCGAACCTCTGAGTTCAGTTTGCGTTTCAACCATTCTCCAACGAGAAGATCTATTTTCGGCTTACCTAGTCTAAAATCGATAAACTGACCTTTGATGGTCTTTCCGTAAGTTTTGGTGAGATATAAAATTCTTCGTTTGTCCAGGATACCATTGTAGGAATTACGCATCCTTTGCATCTTTGACAGTCTACTGGTAGTGTCTTTATCATTCAGAATGGAAATGGAATAGTCCAGGAATCTATTGCACCACTCTTGGGTTTTCTCTGTTTCCGGAATGTCGTGTCTAGGTAAGCTGCTGGCCATATTATCTTCTTGCTAGATTGTTCATGATTGCACTGTAAATTTCTCGGTCCCATTCAAGGAAGAACTTTCGTATAGAAATGTAGATTACTATTTGGCCGGTACTTGCTTTGTGAGCTGAAGACACATCATCGAGAGCAAAACCAAAGTCGTCTATTTCATACTCCTCTTCAGGTAGGTCTATGCCCATTGCCTCGGCTTGTTGGATCTCAGCATAGTTTGTAAGGAAGGATGCTTTCACAATCGGCATAGTGAAGCAAAAATATAAAAAAAATTCTATCTGCCTAACTCGCCAGAGTACATCATCTTTAAAAATGGATCAGAGATGCCTTCAACATCAACCTGGGATCGCTTCATGACTAAGTTGCCTTGTGGATCTTCTGACCATTCCGGAAGTTTGTATGGATCTTCCTTTGCGTATTGATTATCATCAATGATTCTGGAACTCATATCGGCATCACGCATCAATGCAATACCAGTTGAATCTGCGGAATCCCAATCACTATCAGTCGTGGATTCATCATAGTCCATAAGATCCTGCAGTATT
>SDBV01003993.1_pt1 | contig 21369 bp, 25 predicted proteins | sample 2277081 | NCBI WGS metagenome assembly SDBV01 (sample SAMN10402039, study PRJNA504765) | marine sediment metagenome | isolation source: marine sediment core GS10_PC15, 223 cmbsf | place: Arctic Ocean: Southern Knipovich Ridge | collected 2010 | reverse complement strand
TTACTACACTGTCCTCTTATACTGCAATAAATTTATACATTAATTTTCATGCTTTGTCCAGGTAAGCTTCGTTTATTATCCCCATTATCTCCTTGCTTACGGATCTCATTTTTAAATATATAGCGATGATATTCATCTGAAGGTTAGCGATCAGGATCTTCTTATATTTATCATTTTCGTCTTTATTCTTATTTATATCCTTCTCGATTTCCTGTATTTTTTTATTAAGTTCATCAATATGCCCTTTAAGTTCCTTGCTTTTTTCAGCAAATTCAGCTTTTTTTGCCGGTGATATTTTGCCCATTTTTTACCCTTTTAATTTAAAATTCAGTAATTAATTCTCCTGATTAATCACATGAAAGAAAGTTTATTAACAGGTCCCAAGTTTTATTATGCACTGGTATCAACCTGTGTGCCTTTCTGATCTGCAGCTGCCTGTGTTTCAGTGTTTTCTTCAGGCTGCTGGGGTGCAGTTTCAGGGCCGGCAATAGACTGTCCTCTTACTTGTTCAGCAGGGACATTATTATTAGTGTTTATTGCATCCATATATATAATATAACACATAAAAATATTTTTTCAATCTTTTTTTTCGTTTTTTTTCGTTTTTTAGTAATGGGTCATTTGTAGGGGACAGGTCGGAGACCTGTCCCCTACAACATAATTAAATAATATATTTATCATAATCTTATCATAATCTTATCATAATTATTGGAAAAATAAAAATAAAATTTTTCTTGACATTTAAAATCAGAATATTATCTTTTTAGTAGACTTATGGTTAAACTTATTTTATATTTTAATGGTTTTAAAAAAGGGAAAAAAAAGGAAAGGAGTGAAGGAAAGTAAAGTTATAAAATAATATTCCCTGAATTATAAATTAAGTAAGTAAAAAAAAATTAAGAAAGGAGAAAAATTAATGAAAAAACTATTATTAGTTAGTTTTCTTATTATTGCAATGCTGGGTATAGCTAATGCTTCTCAATCAAGACTTCGTGGATTGAATACTCCTGCATGGGCAACACCTGATGACTGGGAATGTATTTATCTTTCACCTGCATTTGCAACAAGATTGGAAAAATCAATGATAATATTTGATTTAAACTTGAATGTCCAGTCAAAAGAATTTCACATAGAAGATTCGAGACAAAGGTGTTCAGGTGATTATTGGGATGTTAGTCAAGAGGTACCATGGCCAGGGGGCACGCAAATGACTCAGTCTGGAGTTGTGGCGAAAAAAGAATATTTAGAATCTGAAGATGGTACAACTACTTTAACACCATTGCTGGGATATATTAATGCCGGAGGAGACATGGCTTTTGGTATTTACTTTAAACCAAAAATCAAATCAAGGGAAAGAACCATCAAAGCGGAAGTTAACGATGCTAATACCACTATAGAATGGGACTGTACTGAAACATGGGACTATTCAAGTATGCTTAATTTTGGAGCTCTTTTTGCAATGAAAATGGGTACTATGGACCTTGGTATAGGCGTTAATATTTCTGGAGAAGGAATGGAAGGCGGGGGTGATATGGACTCTGTAGTTTATGAAAAAGAAGTAATAACAGATGGTACTGTAGAGCCTGCAGATGCAGATAAAGAAGAAAGAAGTTTTATGTTAATTGCACCTCAAGTAGGACTGAATTTAGGAATGGGCGATAGTCTTTTAGGTTTTGTAGTTGGAATAGGCCTTATTTCCGGAACGGATGAGGAAGATTATCTTGCAGGACTTGCACCTGGAGATAGATATAGAGGTAAGTTAGATATAAGCGGTATGAATATTGAAATTTCTGTTTTACCTGAATTGAAAATGGGTGCTGATCAAATGTTAAAAGCAATAGCGAAAGTTGAAATAGGAAGCCTGGATAAAAAATATGTATTTCAGGGTCTTGCAACAGATATTGGGTATAAAAATAAGGGAGATACAGAAGAAATGAGTAGTTTTGAATTAACAGTAGGCGGAGCATTAAATTCAAAACTTACTAAAGATTGTAAGTCTATTTTAGGGTTATCTCTGGAGAGTTCTTCAGCAGAAATAACCGGGATTGATCTGCCTGATACAACTGTTCCTACTGCATTCACTACAACAGTAATGAATTTTAGTGAGCTTGCAGTTAAATTGTTTCTGGGGCTGGAAAATGATTTTTCAGAAAGTATTATTGGAAGAGTAGGAATTGGATGTGATGTGATTAATTCAGAATCGCAAGCAACTGTTACTACACCTTCTATTCCTGCAATAGCTACTCGGGATGATGAAAATTCTGATTCTACTGTCTTAGGTAATTGGATATGGAGTGCAGGTTTAACTGTACTTCCTGCAGAAAATGTCAGTATTGACGGAGCTTTTTCTGCAAAGCCTGTTTCTTTCGGATTCGGTAGTAAGGTTGATTATAAAGATAATATTGCTCCTGGATATCAGTCAGAAAATACATCCAGCTCAACAGAGATTAATGTAAGTTTAGCTGTTACTGTTAAGCTGTAATGTAAGTATTTAAGATTAAGTAAATAACAAGCCGGGGGCTGTTCATTCAGCCCCCGGCTTTTTTTATGGCTGCATGTTTTTTTGGAATTATAAACTGTTGGATTTCTTATGGTAGTCGCGGGCTTCAGCCCGCGCGGATATTATTATTATATTGGATTCCTTATGGTAGGGGCAAGATATATCTTGCCCCTACAAATAAAATTCTAGAACCTGCGTGGATAATTATAAACTATTGGATTTCTTATGGTAGTCGCGGGCTTCAACCTGCGTGGATAATTATATGATATTGAATTTCTTATGAAAGCCGCGGCCCTCTTGGTGCCACTCTTTGGTGGTGGGTTTCTGAACCCCGTCATTTTAAAGAATTTTAGTGATTTAACGGGGTCAAGGAGACCCCTACACTACAACTAAACACAAAATATATGCTTAAGTTTACGATAATGGGATATATCCTGCCCCTTTTTTTATGGCTTTAGGGTTTTAAAATGTAGTGCGACCTTTTAAGGTCGCCTCAGCGAGGCTAAAGCACCACCAAAGAGTGGCATCAAAAGCCCTCGCACCATATAATTATGACACAACCTCTTTTAGCCCGCGCGGATATTATTATTATATTCCCTCAGAAAATAAGTGAAATGGGATAGTTACTGGGGGCATATCAAGTATTTATTTTCTGTCATTCCCAACTTGATTGGGAATCCAGCGGATTAATATAAGTTCCTGGATTCCCCGGTCAAGCCGGGGAATGACAGGCCCCCAGTAACTATCCTATTACAAATAAGTGAAGAAAAAGTTGAAATTTAAATCTGTTTTAATATACTAAAACAAAAGGTTTTCAAAATTAACAAGAAAACCATTAAGGATAAAGGTTATGAATGCTGTAGATGAAGCAAAGAAAGTTATTGAAAAATTACCAAAAGACAGTTCATGGGAACAAATAATGTATAAGATTTATGTAAGGCAAAAAATCGAAAAAGGGCTTGAAGCAGATAATAATGGAAAACTGATTTCCCATGAAGATATGAAAAAGAAATTTGGTGTTAAATGAAAATAAAGTGGACAGATCCTTCTGTAAGAGATTTGGAAAATATTTATGAATATATAAAAAAAGATTCAGAGTATTATGCTGCTATATTTGTTGAAAAAATAATTAAGGCTCCTGAGATTTTAGTTAAATATCCTGAAATAGGAAGAATTGTTCCTGAATATGAGGAAGAAACCTTAAGAGAACTTATCATCAGCCCTTACAGAATTATTTATAGAATTAATATAGATTTCGTTTCAATTTTAACGGTAATACATTCGTCAAGGGATTTAGAGCAGATTGATTTAAAGGAATAATCATAGTAGGGGCAAGACCCCCGGTCTTGCCCCTACAGAAGAATTAATTCCCGGATCAGGCTTTTATGGGATTATGCTTTTAAGCCATTTTAATTAAAAAAAATACTTGAAATTTTAATTATATGAACTATATTATAGATTATAATGAACTATTATTTGGTTCACAAAAGGAGGATCAGATGAAATCTATCACGATTCATAATTTAGATGATTCACTTGATACTGAAATTAAAAAACTGGCTAATAAAAAAGGAATAAGTTTAAATAAAACAATAAAAGATCTGTTAAAGAAATCTACCGGCCTGGATAAAAAAAATAGCTTACGCAGGGATTTTGATGAATTTTCAGGCATCTGGTCAAAAAATGATGAGAAAGAATTTAATAATGCTATAAAAGACTTTGAAGTAATTAATTCAAAGGAGTGGAAATGAAAAAAATATTATTAGATACAGATGCTTATAGTAATTTGTTAAGAGGAGATCATAATGTTTTAGATAGTCTGTCAAAGGCTGATATTGTGTATATGTCAATATTTGTTATAGCAGAACTTTATACAGGATTTAAGGGCGGAAGCAAAGAAAAAGAAAATAAAAATATCATGCAGGCATTTATTGATAAACCAACAGTCAGCATAATAGAAGGCTCTCTGGAAACTTCTGAAATTTTTTCTGAAATTAAGCATATATTAAAATTGTCCGGGAATCCTCTTCCCATAAATGATATCTGGATTGCTTCTCATGTAAAAGAAACAGGAGCAGTTTTAGTTACTTATGATGAACATTATAAACTAATTCCAGGACTAAGATTATGGGAACATTATTATAGGAGGAATTAATTTATGCCGTCCTTATTATTAAAAAATATTCCCAAATCTTTGCACGTAAGATTAAAAGATGAAGCAAAAAAACATAGAAGATCCATGACACAGGAAACCATTACAATATTGGAAGAGAGTTTAGCCTTAACACCTCATGAGTTCCCCCGGCCAATTAAAGGCCGGAAATCAATTAATCAAAGTATTTTAACAAAAGCTATTAAACAGGGAAGAGAATAATTGTCGTCCATCACCAGATGGGATAATGCTCCATATCATAAAAATATTAATACATTTCCTCATCATAAACATACTTCAGATTCAATAGAATCGAGTTTTGAGACAACTTTACAGGATGTCTTAAAAGTCATAGAAAAAGAAATTAAAAGTAAAACAAATCAATCATAGAAAAAGAAATTGAAATATTTCCTGACGAGACCGTTGCAAAATTGTTAAATAGTCAATTATCTTCAAAAAATACTTTTTAAAATGACGGGGTTAAGGAAACCCCTTCACTACATTTTTCTTAGATTATGTCAAGTTTGAATCTATAACAATTTTGCAACGGTCTCTTCCTGACATACGGTATAATTTCACTATTTCTCTTGACATGGGAATAAAATAAGTTAATATATTTCACTTATGATACCGGTAAACAAACCAACAATAATCAGAAAAGACCTTGAATATGTTCTTAACTGTTTAATTACCGAGCGCCTGGAAGAAGGTGAATTAGCACAACAATTTGAAAAAGCAATTGCTTATTATTTAAATGTAAAATATTCTCTTGCTACTGGTTCTTTTACATCAGCCATGCATCTTGCCCTGCTGAGCCTTGATATTACAAATGGAGATGAAGTGATCATCTCTTCTTATTCTCCTGCCCCCCTTTTAAATGCAATTAAATATGTGAATGCCCGGCCTGTGCCGGCTGATATTGAGATGAAGACTTATAATATTGATTTTAAACAGGTGCAGAAACTTACTACTAAAAAGACCAAAGCTGTAATTGTTAGCCATAATTTCGGTATACCTGCTGATATTGATCCTTTCCTGGGCCTGGAAGTGCCCCTTATTGAAGACTGTTCTTATGCTTTTGGAGCTGAATATAATTCAGCAATAGAAAAAGAGAAAAATAAGGCCGGTAGTTTTGGTATCATCTCTGTTTTCTCTTTTGATACTGATACTGTTATTACAACAGGTAATGGTGGAATGCTTGTATCCCAGAGAAAAGATTTTATTACAAAGGCAAAAAACTGGAAGTATAACCCTTTATCAGTTGGGAAAGAATATCAGGTTCAGCATGATTACCGCCTGGCTGATATTTCAGCTGCCCTGGGTTTAAGCCAGATAAAAATAATAGAAAAGCTGCTTGAGAGGAGATTAGAATTATCATCTTATTATAACAAGAGGTTTAAAAGTTCCAAATATAAAGTTTATAACCGGATAAACAACCGGAAAAATGTATATTCCAAATATACCGTACTTTTAGAAGGGAATCTGGAAGAAGTAATATCACATTTAAGGAAGAATAAGATCGATGCGGCGCGGCCAATTGGAACTCCGGCCTTTCAACTGTTAGGCCGGGATGAAAAAGATTTCCCTAATGCTTCACAATGCTATAATAAGCTTATGGAGATACCAATCTATCCTTCTTTAAAGAAAAAAGAAGTTGAAAAAATAGCCAATACACTGTTGGGGACATTATAATGTACGAACTGGCCATAGATGATGGTTTTTCTGCTGCTCATAATTTAAGAGGTTACAATGGTGACTGCGAACAGCTCCACGGGCACAACTGGAAGGTTCGCCTTATTATTCAGACAAAAGAGTTAAATTCAACAGGCCTGGGCATTGATTTCAGGGAATTAAAAAAAATTTTAAAAGAGTCTTTATCATTGTTTGACCATAAACATTTAAATGATCTAAAAGCTTTCCAGGAGGATAATCCTTCAACCGAGAATATTTCAAAATTTATTTATATGGCTATAAAAGAAAAGCTTAAAAAACATAAAAATATCAAATTAAAAAAGGTCATATCCTGGGAAGAAGACGATGCCAGCGCTGCGTTTTATGAGGATTGAAATATAGTTAATATGTATATAATTTTAATTTATTAGTTTATTACAAGTATATAGATTTTTCCCTCGGAGGGTCACATGGATGTGACCCGAGAATGAGAAAAACGAATATACTTGTGATAAACTAATTGGTTTGCGAAAAAAAAATTGACAACATAAATATTTCAATATATATTTAAGGGCATCTTGAAAAACTATTTTTTTTAAAAAAAGTAGTTTTTCAAGGATATATGCCCGAATGGGGATCAACTTATAAGGTTAATCGAGATCCCCTAAATTAATATTATGGAATCACTAAAGATATTTTCAGGAAGAGCTAATTTGGACCTGTCAAAAGCTATTGCAAGGAACTTGAACATTGAACTGGGTAAGATTTCCATTAAAAGTTTTGCAGACAAGGAGATATATGTTCAGCTTCAGGAAAATGTCAGGGGCAAGGATGTCTTCCTGATCCAGCCTACCTGTAATCCGGCTAATTATAACCTGATGGAACTGTTGATCATCACTGATGCCCTGAGACGTTCATCTGCAAAAAGGATCACATTAGTTGTTCCTTATTTCGGATACGCGCGGCAGGATAGAAAAGACAGGCCGCATGTTCCTATTACTTCAAAACTGGTTGCTAATTTAATGGTCACTGCCGGTGCAAACAGGATACTTACAATGGACCTGCATGCTACACAGATACAGGGCTTCTTTGATATTCCTGTTGACCATCTGTTTGCTTTGAATGCTTTTTTAAATTATGTAAATACATTTAAAAATATTAAGGATTATATAATAGTATCTCCTGATCCCGGGGCCATATTCAGGTCGAGATTCTTTGCCCGGCAACTGGATACAGAGATAGCTGTTATTGATAAGAGGAGAACAGCTAATAATGTGTCTGAAGTAATGAATATAATCGGTGATGTAAAGAATAAAAATGTTATTCTTGTGGATGATATCGTTGACACTGCAGGAACATTATGTAATGCTGCCGGGGCATTAAGGGATAATGGCGCAAAAGATATATATGCATGCATCACACATCCTGTTTTATCAGGAGATGCTTATGAAAAGATTGAAAAATCTGTTATTAAAGAGCTTATTACAACTGATACTATTCCTTCAAGAAAAAAGAGTTCTAAAATAAAAATAGTAAGCGTTACAAAATTATTTGCTGAAGCAATATATCATATCCATATAGAGAAATCCCTTGGAGAGTTATTTTTAGAGTAATATAAAAAACATAAAAAACCACAGACCCCCGGGTGCAATTCTGATAGTAGCACACAGAGTAATTTTATAATTATTATCATATTCTCTGTGTCCTCTGTGGTTTAATTATAAGGAGAAGAAGATGAAAGTAGTAGAAATAGAAGCAGAAAGCAGAAAAGAGATCGGCAAGAACAAAGTAAAAAAATTAAGAAAAGAGGATAAAATACCTGTGGTTATATACGGCGAGGGCTCTATACCTTTGACCATTAAGGCGAGTGATGCTTTGAAATTGTTTAGTCTGCGTCATGATAAATTCCTGATTAAATTAAAGATTGACAAGAAAGATGAGAAAGATGCGTTGATGAAGGATATTCAGCTCGACCCGGTTAAAAATACTGTTAATCATCTGGATTTTCTGGAATTAATTAAAGGCAAAACCATTACAACAAAGATACCTTTAATATTGAAAGGTGATCCCGAAGGCGTGAAGATGGGCGGAATAATCGAGCACTTTTTGTGGGAAATAACAATTGAATGCCTGCCAAAAGATATTCCCGAATCATTTGAACTGGATATTTCACAGCTTAATATCAGTGATGCCCTACATGTGAGTGATTTGAAAGCAGTTGAAGGTGTAAAGATACTTGATAAGGATGAACAGGTCATAATGATGGTCGGATTACCTACAGGTGTTGGAGAAGAAGTAGAGGAAGAAGAAGCCATTGAGGGAGAAGAAGGCGAAGCAGTTGAGGGTGAAGAGGCAGTTGAAGGTGAAGAAGGCGAAGCAAAGGAAGGCAAGGAAGCAGCAGCCGAGGGTGAAGAAGGAAAAGAAAAAGGCAAGAAGATGACACCTGAAGAAATGGCAATGGCGCGAAGGGAAAAACGGAAAGAAGATTTTGCAGGTAAAAAGAAAAAATAACCAGTCAGGTGAGACAAATTGGATTATTTAATTGCCGGCCTGGGGAATCCCGGGAAAAAGTATCATTTTACCCGTCATAATATCGGGTTTCTTTCCATAGACGTATTAAGTGAATATCTTGATATCCCTGTTGAGAAAAAATATAAAAAGTCTTTAATCGGGAACAAGTTCATTGATGAAAATAATATTATTCTCATGAAGCCTTCAACATTCATGAATTTAAGCGGCAAAGTGATTCTAAGCGCTCTTGCCAGATTCCGGATCTTACCAGAAAATTTAATAATCATATATGATGATGTTGACCTGCCCTTAGGGAAGATCAGGATAAAGAAAAACGGAGCTTCAGCCGGGCATAAAGGTTTGCAGTCAATAATAGATTATATAAATAATGGAAATTTCATAAGGATACGGATAGGAATAGGAACAGAATCCATGAAAGATCATTCAACAGAAGAATTTGTACTGTCAGAATTTTCAGATGAAGAGGTAAAGGTGCTTAAAAACAGTATAAAAAAAATTCCTGAGATTATTAATATAATTTTAGATGATTCTGTTGAAAAGGCAATGAATGACTACAATTAAAGATAAAATAATAAAAACTGTATTAGATACTATTAATGAGTATGATTTAATAAAAAATAATGACAGGATAATAATAGGAATATCCGGGGGAGGGGATTCGACTGCTTTATTTCTTATCTTAAATAAATTAAAAAAAGAGTATAATTTAAAACTGATGCTCGCGCATTTGAATCATATGCTGCGGGGGAAGGAATCGGATAAGGATGAAAAGTTTGTCAGGAGCCTTTCTTTAAAATATAATATTCCTTTAAAAGTAAAGAGAGTTAATATTCCGGGGATAAAAAAGAAGAAGAGGAAATTCTCGACAGAAGAGATCAGCCATATGGAGAGGTATGATTTTTTTCAATCTTTACTGGAAAAAAGTAAGTTTGATAAAATTGCTGTAGGCCATAATCTTAATGATAATATTGAGAATTTTTTCTTAAGATCGTTAAATGGCGGTTCGATCAAGTCTCTGGCCATAAAACCGGCTGAAAATAAGATTATCAGGCCGCTTATTAAATGTTTTAAGAAAGATCTTGAAACATTTGTTTCCCAATACCGGGTCCCATTCAGGCATGATATGACTAATAAAGATGAATCATATCCAAGGAACTGGATAAGGCATAAATTGATCCCTTATATTAAAAAAAATTATAAACCAATAGACAGCAGTATTTCAAACCTTATAGATATTATATTTCATGAGAATAAATTCATAGAAGATATTTGTGAGCAATTTATAAAAAAGAATGTTATTTTTAATGAGAATTTTTATACAGTCCTTATTAAAGCAGATGGATCGTTATCCACAGATGGATCGTTATCCACAGATGGATCGTTATCCCCGGGCCTGTTAAGAAGGATTATTCAGAGAATATTCCAGAAGCTTAATATCGAGTATAATTTTTATATCATAGATCTTCTGGCCGTATTTATTGTGAAAAATAATAAAAAGAGTATCCAGATCGGAAAAGATCTGTTCGTGTGGAGGTTTAAACGAAATATTTTAATGAGCCTGAAGAAATATATGCAGAATTATACCTTTAGGATTAAGAATGTTAATGATAAAATAATTATTGAAAATTTAAATTTATCTGTTAAAATAAATGAAGTAAGCCGGAAAGATTTTGCTTTAAATGCAAATTCATTATTTTTTGATAAAAGTAAATTAAATAAAATTATTATTAGACAAAAAAAAACAAATGATTATATTATACTTATGAATACAGGGTTTAAGAGTAAATTAAAAAAGTTTTTTACTGATTTAAAATTACCGGTTCCTTTAAAAAAGATGATCCCTGTTGTTGTGAGTAATAATGAAGTTGCAGGTATTTATGTTAACATTTTTCCTGTTTTTCTTACAAACCGGGTCAGTGACATGTGTAAAGTTACGGAAAAAACAAAAAAAATAATTAAAATGGAGTTTACCAAGTGGCAGCCAAGAACCAATCAAAAAAATATGCTTTAATCGTTTTAATTCTGATTATATTAGCTTATGTTTTTTATTTAATGCCCCAGTTGACAAACCGGTCTAAACCGGAGAAAATTTCGTATAGCGGGTTTTTATACAAAGTACGGAGAGGGGTGATTAAAGAAGTAATTATTAAGGATATTTATATTAATGCTAAATCTAAATCGCGCGAGCCTAAAGATTATTATACGATCATACCTTATAATGATCCCAAGCTGATATCCACTTTGCAGAAGTACGGAGTTAAAGTCTATGGGGAGCCAAAGAAAGAGGGCAGTTTCTGGGGCAGTATGTTCAATATACTTCTTATAGGATTCTCCCTGGTCCTGATTTGGAACCTTTTTTTCCGCCAGTCCCAGGGCGGCCCGGCAGGCAAGGTGTTCTCTTTTGGAAAGAGCCGTGCAAAGATGCAGGCGCCCAAGACATCTAAAGTTACTTTTGCTGATGTGGCCGGTATTGAAGAAGCAGAGGAAGAAGTCCATGAGATCATTGATTTTTTAAAAGAGCCCAAGAAGTTCACCAAGCTCGGCGCAAGGATACCAAAAGGAGTTCTGCTTGTCGGTGCACCCGGTACCGGAAAGACCCTGCTTGCAAGGGCTATTGCCGGTGAAGCAAATGTTCCGTTTTTTAATATTTCGGGTTCTGATTTTGTTGAGATGTTTGTCGGGGTAGGCGCCTCGCGTGTAAGGGACCTGTTTGAAAAAGGAAAGAAGAATGCGCCCTGTATTATTTTTGTTGATGAGATCGATGCTGTAGGCCGGTACAGGGGTGCCGGTATCGGAGGCGGGCATGATGAACGGGAACAGACACTTAATCAGTTGTTAACTGAGATGGACGGCTTTAATGATAACCAGGGGATTATAATAATTGCAGCTACTAACCGGCCGGATGTTCTTGACCCGGCCCTGCTCAGGCCCGGAAGGTTTGACAGGCAGGTAGTTATTAATGTCCCTGATATTAATGGCAGAGAAAAGATTTTAAAGGTTCATGTAAAAAAGACTCCTCTTGGCAAGAAAGTAAAACTGTCTACTATTGCAAGGGGAACACCCGGTTTTACCGGCGCGGATCTTGAAAACCTGGTGAATGAATCAGCCCTCCTGGCAGCGAAGAAGAACCGGCAGGTTGTTGGCATGGCGGATTTCGAAGCTGCAAAAGATAAGATATTAATGGGGCCGGAAAGGAGAAGTCTTTTTATTAATGTCAAGGAGAAAGAGATCATTACATACCATGAATCAGGGCATGCTCTTGTAAGCAAGCTGCTTAAAAATACTGACCCGATCCATAAAGTAACGATCATTCCGCGCGGTATGGCTCTTGGCCTTACCCAGAGCCTTCCAATTGATGAGAGACATAATTATATAAAAGAATACTGGGATGACCAGCTTGCAATGCTTCTCGGCGGGCGTGTGGCTGAAGAATTGAAGTTTAACTCTATTTCTACGGGCGCAAAGAATGATATTGAAAAAGCCACACAGATTGCCCAGAAGATGGTCAGGGAGTGGGGTATGAGCGACAGGATAGGGACTGTATCCGTGGCTGCTGAAAAAGAACATATATTTCTTGGAAGGGATATAGCACAGCATAAAGATTATAGTGATAAAACTGCAATGATAATAGATGAGGAAGTGAAAAAGATCATTTCAAAAGCTTATAATAAAGCAACAAAAATATTAAAACAGAACAAGCCTCTTTTAAGTAAAATCGCCAAGGAATTATTAGTAAAAGAGATACTTACAGGTGAAGATATCGATAAGATAATGGGTGAGAAGAGAAAGAAGGTTAAAACATGAAAAAAATATTTGAAGAAGATTTCCTCGAGAATAAATCTGAATTCCTGCATGCCCTTGCCAACCCAATAAGATTGATGATATTATCCCTTCTGGAAGATAAAGAAGTCTGCGTGAGTGACCTTTCAAATGAAATGAAGGTTAAACAGCCGAACATTTCCCAGCACTTGAATATCCTCAGGAATGCCGGTATTATTAAAAAAAGGAGAAAAGGAAAAACCATCTGTTATTCTGTAATTATACCAAAGGTGTATGATATTCTTAAGAATGTAGATAATATGCTGAAGAAGTGAAAAAGGTGTTTTAAAGTTTTAGTTGACATCGTTTTAAAATTTTTTATAGTTTATAATAATAAAAGATTTTATTAAATTTTTTATTTTATATAAATGAGAGAAAAAATTTTAAAAGGAGATATCAAGAATATGAAATTAAGAAACATATTCATTTCATCCATTTTAGTCTTATTAATTGCAATTGCACCTGTTTTAGTACGGGATGCAGGCGCTGAAGGAGAAGAAGACAAGACTTTTTCAATGACACTTTTTCCTGTAGGTTTGGCATTTAGTTATTATTCATTTGAGCTTGAATATAAATTATCACAGAACACGTCAATACCTTTGGAAATAAAAATCTTTTCACCTGATGTTACAGGCTGGGATTTAAGTTTCCTTTCAATAGGCCCGGGATTCAGGTATTATCCTGCTGGTGAAGGAATGCAGGGTGTTTTTGTCGGCCCGTATGTCAGTTTCCTTTCATATAGTATGAATTATGAATACCGATATGCTATTGGAGATATAAGAGAAGTCAGCGCCTCAGCAGCAGGAGTTTCTATAGCAGCATGGTTTGGATATAGAGTATTAGCAGGACCTGTTGTAATTGAATTCTCAACTGGTTTTGGCTTTTATGCAATTTCCGGCCTTGAAGTAGAATATAAGGATTCTCTCGGAGTTACACATAAACAAGAATTTACCGGGACAGGGGGTTCTGGATTTGGATGGAGTGGAATAGGCCTTGGTGTTGGTTTTGCGTTTTAAAAAAGTATAAAAAAATATTTTATTAAAACTCCCTATATAGTCTTTTATAAATACTGTATAGGGAGTTTTTTTTATTTTTAAGAATATTTAAGGCTTGACCCCAGAGCCATAAAAAAAAATAAAAAGCTTGAAATTTGGTATATAAAATATTAATATAAGATATGGTATCCTTTCGGAGGCTTTATATGAATATGCCAAAGATCATATTAGTATCTTTATTGATTAATGTTTTTTCAGCTTCTAATGCAGTATCTGCCCCTAATGTAACACCTGCTGAAGATATTAAATACGAGATCAAACACTTAGCTATTACAGTTAATCCGCTTACCTGGTTTTCCCTGGGTTTTGATGTGCAGGCTGATATCAGACTGAGCTCTATGTTCAGCGCTCAGATTTTAGCTTCTTATGAAAATGATGATTTTAATATTCCTTATAATGAATTTACATGGGCAGGTATTGGTGCAGGAATAAGATATTACTGGGAAGGGAGAGCTGTTAATGGGTGGTATGTTGGCCCTTTCTTTAGTTATAATTTCGTGACAGCTGTGTTAACAAAATATTATAGTGTTGATGTTACTTATGAAATTAAAGCAAGCATAAAGACTATTAATTTTGGCGGATTCTTTGGATATCAAACTATCTGGGATAATGGAATTACACTTGATATTGGTATTGGTATGAATATAACAGCTATACCTGATATTAAATACGAAGGTGAGAATCCTGCAGGGGAAGCTAAGGAATGGACGCAGCCAGGGGAAACACCAATTGACTTTATAGTTCAAATAGGAATTGGATATGCATTCTAATATTGGATTTTTTATTTCCAGAGGCAATAGATAGCAGAAAAATTAAATAATGCGGGTTACATTTTCTTCTCTCGGTACCACAGGTAATATTTATAAAATGAAATAATCTTTGTAATATTGTTCAGCTTCAGAACCATCAATCCTGTAAGGCCGTCTAAGAATCCCAGCTTAAAGACAAATCTTGAGATAAATTTTTTACATGGTATGAAAAAAATATGATAAAATAGAGTAAATGGATTTATTTTTACTTTCCTGGATATTAAAATATTTTTTTCAAGGTCTGTATATCTTATGAACCTCTTAAAATAATCATTAAGGTTTGTATAGCTTAAATGAAGCATGGGATTTTTTAAATTTAATACTTTCCCTTTAACACGGATACCTTCATGCACAGGTACTATTTTAAATCCCCCGTATTTTTTATTAAAGAGGCGCAGTTGATAATCCGGATAGTTCCCGCCCCATTTGACCCATTTGTTGAAATAAAAATTTTTACGGGGAATATTATATCCTGCATGATCTTTTTTACTGCTTAAGATATGCTTTATCTCCTGCTCCAGTTGGGGAGTGATCCTTTCATCAGAATCTACACTTAAGACCCAGTTATTTTTTGTTTTTTTTATTCCAAAATTTTTCTGTTTGGAATATCCTTCCCATTTGCGTTTAAGAATCTTTATTTTTTTACTGAATTTTCTGCAGATTTTTACTGTATTATCAGTGCTGATCCTGTCCACAACTATTATTTCATCTGTCCATTTAACAGTTTCAAGGCATTGGCGAATATTGGCTTCTTCATTGAATGTAATAATAACTGTGCTTATTTTTTCCATATTATTTTGTAAAGAATTGGTTTATTGCTTCGATCACTATATCCTGCTTTTCGTCTGTCATTTCCGGGTACATAGGCAAAGACATAATCTCATTTGATATTTCTTTACTATTGGGGCAATCCCCCTCTTTGTATCCCAAATTTTTAAAACATTCCTGCATGTGGATCGGCCTTGGATAATGGATAGCTGTTGGAATGCCGTTATCATTTAAATGCTTCATAAGTTCATCCCGTTTTTCTGTTCTTATCGAGTACTGGGCATAGACATGTTTATTCTCCTGCTTTTTAAAAGGAGTTGTCACCCAGTCTTTCAGATTATCATTATATCGGTTGGCAAGCCTTATCCTGTTATCAATCCACTGGCCTAAATATTTCATTTTAACAAGCAGTATTGCTGCCTGGATAGTATCCAGCCGCGCATTTGTTCCTGTTAAAGAATGCACATATTTTTTTGACTGCCCGTGATTCCTTAATGCTATTAATTTTTCAGCATATTTCTCATCATTAGTAATGATCATACCGGCGTCACCATAGGAACCGAGATTTTTTGCAGGGAAGAAACTTAATGCCCCGAAATGTCCAATACTGCAGGCTTTCTTGTCCCTGTATTCAGCTCCTATTGCCTGGGCAGCATCTTCTATTATTATAAGGTTATTTTTTTCAGCCAGTTTCATAATTTCATCCATATCAGCCATCTGGCCGAATAAATGGACAGGGATGATCGCTTTAGTTTTAGAATTGATCTTATCTTCTATCATATTTACATCAATATTATAAGTCTTCTGGTCAATATCCACAAAGACCGGCTTTGCCCCAAGCAAAGCAACAACTTCTGCTGTGGCAATGAATGTGAAGGGAGTAGTTATAACTTCATCTCCGGGGCGGATATTCGCAGCCATTAAAGAGAGCAGTAGTGCATCTGTTCCTGAAGAAACACCTATGCCGTATTTGCTATTACAGTATCCTGCCATTGCTTCTTCCAATTGGCCAACCTGCGGGCCATTGATGAACCGGCAGCTTTCCAGAACTTCTTTAATAGCGCTGTCTATTTCTTTTTCCAGGTTTTTATATTGAATATGCAAATCAGTAAAGTTTAATTTTAAGTCAGTCATTATTACCTCGCTTCTGAAAAATAATTATTTAATTAATCTATTTTTATTATAAAGTCAATTGAAAAATGAGGAATAAGCCAGTGAACCACATTTTTTTTAGCAAGTGGCCGGCTTGTCAGGCTCGAAGCTAAAAAAAATGTGGTTCGCTGGCTTGTTAAGTCAGCTATCTGCATTTTCTTATGGAAAAAGTATTTTAAATCATTAGTATTTAGCCTTATGCTTTTACACCTTTTAAAGATCAAGATAGTAGTACTGTTGATTATTTTTCTGGCATCATCTTTACTTTTTAATGGTCCGAATAATGAAGTTTATGATGAAACTTATTTAAATGGCATCAGGTATTATTCTGAGAAGAATTATTCAAAAGCTCTGGAAATAATTGATAAAAGTAAAAGCAGTTCTGATGCGGCAGTATATTTAAAATACAAATCATATTATCATTTAGAAAATTATAAAAAAGTAATTGAGCTGTCTACTAATCAAGTGAAGAACAAATACCTCAATGAAATGAAGAAAGTTTATTTGAGCTTATCCTACTATGAGCTTGAGGATTATGCTCTATCAATTAAAACAGCCGCAGCAATAAAGGAAAAAGACAGGTATATTAAGTTTTTTAAATTTAAAATACTGGCTGATTCATTTTACAGTAAAAAGGATTATAAGAATGCTGTTTTAAACTATTTAAATATAATAAATAAAACTTACTTCATGAGGGGTCATAAGGTTAAAAATGAGTTTTTAATAAAAAATTTTGAAGAAAATATATTTCTTAATCTATTTTATTCTTATTATAATTTAAATCAATTTTCAAACTGTATTTCAGCCTTTAATAAGTATTTTTCTTATATCAAGAATGAGAAGAAGAAAGATGAGATCCTTTTATTAATGCATGAGATTATTCAGGCAAATAAATTAAAAATAAAGAACAAGACACGATTTTCTCTTGGCCGGGGATTGTATTATACGGACAAGAAAAAGATAGCAGGCAACTATTTTAAAAAACTGATATCTTCTCCTGATAAAAGCAGTTATATTTTAAAAGCTTATTTTTTTTTAGCCCTGATCCATAAAAAAGACGGGCCGTTATTTAATAAGTATCTAAAAGAGATGTTAAAAAAATTCAAATCATCAGACAAATCATTATATCATTATGCCCGGGCTCATTATTTAGTTGGAAAGAAAGATAAAGCATTTAATTATTATAAAGACCTTATTTCTAAAGGAAAAGAGATAAAATCAGTTAAATCAGCTTATCTGGATTTAATTGATAATTACAAAAATAAAAAAGAGCATACGGAATTTATAAAGAAATTTTATCTTAAATTTAAATCTGACACACAGGCCAGCTGGCTTTATTTTGTATTGGGACTGGAAAGATTAAATGATGGTGATATAATTTCTGCCAATGAGATATTTAAAAAACTGGATGACAATAAACATTATTCCATCAGAAGCACTTTTCTCTCAGGAAAGATCTATTATAATCAGAAAGATTATAAAAATGCTTTTCAAAATTTTTTTAAGGTCATTGAAAAAGCTGACATGGGTTTTTATTTCATAAAATCAATTGAATATTTCAAATCACTGGATAAGGATGATATTAAAGCTGAAATAGTAAAAAAAATAGAAAAATATAAGCATAACAAATTAAAATATAATCTTTTATTATATATTGTTTTGGGAAAAGAGGAACACAAGAAAGAAGTTCATAATTTACTGGATAAAAAAAGTAAAATAAAAGGATTGGTATTTGGAGAAGATAAGAATAATTTAAAAAATGACAGGATTTTTTCTGATTACCTCTTTTTCAGGCGGAACGGATTATATGATGAAGCTTATTTATTATACAGGATTTTAAGGAAAAAGTATAAAACAAGTGTAAATTTTTATTACAGCATGTTATTTTATTCTGTTAATAACAACTGGCTTGGAAGCAGTTTGATATTTAGAAATTATATTCTTTACAGAAAGAAACTTTCTCCATATTTAATATGTATTGATAAAGAATATTTAGATTATTATTATCCTTCTCATTATAAGGAAGAGATAAGTGAAGTGATAAAAAGCAGAAGTATTAAGATTAATAAGAATTTAATATTTTCATTGATCAGGGAGGAGAGCAGGTTTGACAGGCTTGCTCTTTCACCGGCTGATGCTATGGGCCTCTTTCAGATCATCCCTTCAACTGCTGAATGGATTAAAAAGAAGTTAAAACATAAAACTGATGATACTATTTATAATGTTCATCTTAATACCCTGTTCGGGATCTATTATTTTAACAGTTTACTAAAGAAAGATGATCCGGAGAATATTATTTATGCCCTTGGCTCCTATAATGCAGGGTCAAGGAGAGTTTATAAATGGAAAAAAAGATGTAAATACACAGATGATTATCCTGAACTCTTTATAGAACTTATACCTATTAATGAAACGCGGAATTATGTTAAAAAGATATTAACTTCATATTATATGTATTCTATAAAATAAAAATGGGGGCAGATTCCTAAATGCCACTCTTTGGTGGTACTCCAAATAGTCAGAACTATTTAGAATCTGACCTCAAATATGCCGGGGACGGGACTTGAACCCGTACAGGATTACTCCCACATGGCCCTCAACCATGCGTGTCTACCAGTTCCACCACCCCGGCTGTTAAAAAATAATAATAATTCTTTTTTTAGATTAGTCAACTAAAAAATAGGAATAAAAATATGAACCTTTTTTAAAATTTAAAAGTATTAATCAATAACTTGACTTTATATATATGTTTATTATTCTATTTATGAGGAGATATATATGTGGATTAAATTTATTCTAATAATAGGAATTACCAGTTGGATGCTGATTGTAATTCATAGTACATTAAATCTTTTAGAAAAAAGATTTGAAAAAATTGTTAGTCAAAAACTTCAGCTCCCCCCCTCTAGTTAAAATGGCAGATAAAATTTTAATCATTCTTGGGACTTTAATAATTGCAGTATTACTTACAATACTATTATTAGATTTTGAGGGTGAATATAAAATTCTTGTTAATATACTTTCTATATCCGGTTTTATAATAATGATTGTTCAATATTTCTATCCAAAAAAATAAGAAGATATTAAGAAATAGTACCCTTCCAATCATAATGAAAAAAACCTTGCCAAAGAAATTAAGGGAATTATATTATATATATTAAAGATCAAGGGTAAAAAAATATGAAATGTGACATCTGTAAAGATAAAGAAGCAACCATACATATACAAGAAGTGGTTAACAATGATATAAAGTCTATGCATATATGTGAAAAATGTGCTAAAAAATATGGTTTTAATAATGAACTCATTGATATTGGGTTCCATCTGATGGATTTTCTGCATAATTTCAAGCCGTTGAAAGCAGATAAAAAGAAATTAAATAAGAAAAATAACTATTCGATTATTGAAGATGAGAATATGATTAAATGTTCCCGATGTAATACGACATACAATAAGTTCCTGGAAACAGGTAAATTAGGATGCGGTTATTGTTATACTGCCTTTAGAGAACATATTAAACCTATTATCAGAAGGATTCACGGAAAGACCATACATAAGGGAAATGCTCCGGAAAAATATAAAAAACAGTTAAAATCTATGAGGGTTATATTATCGCTGAACCATAGATTAAAGATTGCTGTTAAAAAAGAAGAGTTCGAGACTGCAGCAGATTTAAGAGATACAATTAAAAAGACTAAGATCCGGATGGAGAAAGAAAATGTCAGAATTTGATCTGAAAAATAGAACCATTCCAAAATGGCTTGCAAAGAAAGATCTCTCATCAGATATTATTCTTACCTCAAGGGCGCGTATTGCCAGAAATATAAAGGGATATTATTATCTCCATAAATCTACTGATCAAGACAGGGAAGAGATAATTGATCTTATAAATAATACAATTAAAGCTCTCACCTGCCTTCCTGATACACTTATCTATGTGAAACTTGGTTCTCAATCTCAGAGGTTTAAACAATTTTTAAAGGAGCGTTTCCTTGTTACAGATTATTTAATAAAAGGGAATAATAAAGAGATTGTCTTTGACCGGAATGAGTATCTTAACATCATGGTTAATGAGGAAGACCATTTACGGGTTCAGGCTATTTATCCCGGTTTAAATATTAAAAAGGCTTATAATAAAATATTAAAAATTGAAAAGGAGTTTGAAAAGCATATAGAGTTTGATTTCAACACGGAATTAGGTTATTTGACTTCCTGTCCCACAAATGTAGGTACAGGCTTAAGGATATCTGTTATGGTTCATTTACCTGCCCTGGCTTTATCAAATAAAATAAAAGAGATCATGGATAATTTGATTGAATCAGGATTTGCAATAAGAGGTTTTTATGGCGAAGGCACCGGATTTTCAGGTGATCTGTATCAGATATCAAATCAGACCACACTGGGAGTGAAAGAGATAGATATAATTAATAAGGTTGAAAATATTGTAAAGCAGGTAGAGGATTTGGAAAAAAAGGAAAGGAAGAAATATTCCAATAATAGAAAGATTTATAATAAGATCATCAGGAGTTACCTGCTTTTGAAAAATACTCATTCTATTTCATTAGAAGAAGCAATGAAGCATTTATCTTTTTTAAAATTAGGGGAATGGCTTGAATATATAAGGATATCTGATAAACAGAATTTCAACAAGTTACTGATCATGATACAGCCAATGCATTTAATTTATTTAAATGGGATGAAAGAAGAGACGATAGGTAGCATTAAAGAGAAGAGCTTAAGATACAGGGTTATAAAAAAGTTTCTGGAAAGAGGAAAAGTAGGTTTGAAAAGTTTACTGCCATAGCCCAGCAGATTAGAAAGATTTGCGCCCAGTAAGAAGCAAAAAGATTAAACCATGATATAATACAGGTAGAACCTATTTTTTTAGGACTCCTGCGGGAAGGCGAAGGG
>SDBV01003992.1_pt1 | contig 21371 bp, 12 predicted proteins | sample 2277081 | NCBI WGS metagenome assembly SDBV01 (sample SAMN10402039, study PRJNA504765) | marine sediment metagenome | isolation source: marine sediment core GS10_PC15, 223 cmbsf | place: Arctic Ocean: Southern Knipovich Ridge | collected 2010 | reverse complement strand
GTGCAGATATTCCAAGAGTTGGAATCGGGCTGCTCGGCTGCGGTTTTATAGGAAGAGTACATTCGAATGCGTATTTGAAAATTCCATTTACCTATCCGACTCCCCCCGCCCGGCCTGAGCTTGTAGCGCTTTGTGACAGTGCAGGAGCGGAAAAAAAAGCGAAATTGTTTAACTATAAGGGATACTACACGGACTGGAAGCAATTGATTGCGGACCCGAATATTGACATTATCGACAACTGTACGCCGGATGACGCCCACTGTGAGCCGACGGTGGCAGCGGCGGAAAACGGCAAACACGTTATATGTGAGAAACCGCTTGCAATGACGGTGGATGAGGCCAAAAGAATGATGGAGGCGGTAAAAAAAGCAGGCGTCAAAGGCATGTGCTGCCATAACTATCGGTTTATACCGGCTATGAGACTGGCTCATGAGCTTATAGAAAAAGGCGCCATTGGGAAGATCTATCATTTCAGGGGATGTTATCTGCAAGAGATAGGTCACGACCCTCAAGCACCGGTGGAGAACCTGTGGTATGCCAGTGGAACAAAATCAGGCGTACTTTTGGGTATTGGCAGTCATGTTATCGATACAGCCAGGTTTCTTGTTGGCGAGATAAGTGCAGTGAGCGGACTTGTAAAAACATTCAATACGTCACGGAAAACAGCATCAGGGACAACTGTAGCAGTCGAGGCCGACGAAGCTGATATTGCGTTGCTGGAATTTGACAATGGAGCGATTGGCACTCTTGAGTCCTCGGGTGTAGGCACCGGCAGAAAGAACAGCCTGACATGGGAGATTAACGGCACGAAGGGAAGTATAGCATTTGACCTGGAGGATTTGAACCATCTGCAGGTTTATATGGCTGATGCGCCAACAAAAGAAGCCAACGGTTTTGCAAACGTATCTGTAACCGAATCGCAACATCCCCTTCAGGCGGCAATACTGCCTCCGGGCCATAATGCAGGTTGGGAATATGGTCACCTGCATGCGTTGAATCACTTTATTGACTGTGTTGTCAACGATAAGCCGGTCGAACCTTATGGCGCCTCCTTCGAAGATGGGTATAAGAATCAGGTACTAATGGAGGCAATCAAGGAATCTTCTCGCAAACGGCAGAGAGTGGAAGTGAAGTATTAATTCGACTATTGCCTGTGAACCATCCAATATGATCGCCAAAGTTTAGAGTAGGGATTTGAGGTGCTGGACGCTTCTTTGGGCCTGGTCTATTGTTCCGCATTCTACGCTCATTACTATGTCTCGGGGGGCCTTTTTGCAGAGAGCGATTATGGCTTTCCAGTCGATTACTCCTTCGCCGCAGGCACAGCCTACGGGGGTTCCGGTTACTTTTCCTCGTTCGTCTTCGGACTGGGCGATTGAGATGTCCTTGGCGTGTAGGTGGACGAGGCGGTCGAGTACGTGCTGGAGCCACTTGACGGGGTCTTCGCCGCTGAGGTAGGAGTTTCCGGCGTCGAAGTTGATGCCGATAGCGGGCGAGTCGACGAGGTTGTAAATGCGGTCGAGGCCGTCGGGGGTCTTGCTGTACTGCTGGTGGGGCTCGATGCCGATGAGGATGCCGCGGCGTTCGGCGACTTTGGCGGCTTCGGTGAGCGTGTACTTGATCAGGGTGTGGTCTTCTGCTTCGGTGGTCCAGGGCTGCTTGGGGCCCTCGTCGGTGTTGACGACGGGTGCGCCGCATTCGGCGGCAAAGCGGATGGCCTGCTTTAGGCACTCGACGCCGACTTCGGGCTTGGTCAGGGGGGTGTGTGCCGAGAGGCCCGACATCTTGATGCCTGCCTTTTCGCAGACGTCCTTGAGGCGAAGGGGGTCGTCGAGCATCGATACGCTGTGGAAGTAGCCGGCTTCGCTCAAGGGTTCGCGGCCCCAGTGGACCATGGGCTCGACGTATTCATAGCCCAATTCGGCGGCTTTGGCGCAGGCGAATTCGAAATTCTTGTCTGCGTGACGGACGAATTCGTTGTTTACTCCGATGTAGATATTTCCCATTTTTGGTCTCCATTCAGTTCCTTTTGTGGTCCGCTACGCGGGTTCATACACTGCGTCAAGCCGTCAAAGTAATTGTAGCGTGCCGGATGCGGTTTCTCAAGGCAAAAAAATGCGGTTTTGTTTCGGCTTGACAATAAGGGATGAGGATTTATGATATTAGGTATGGTAAAAACGTGCAGGATCAATGTTGAGACGAAGGGAAACTGTCATGTGGTCAATATCAGCGGGGATGTGAGTTCCGCGGTGGCGGATTCGGGGGTGGTTGACGGGGCGGTTATTCTGTTTAATGTGGGCTCGACGGCGGGTATTACGACCCTGGAATACGAGCCGGGGCTGGTCAACTACGATATGGCGAGCTTGTTCGAGCGGATTGCGCCGGCGAACGCGCGGTATGAGCATGAGGAGACCTGGCATGACGATAACGGTCATTCGCATTGTCAGGCGAGTCTTTTAGGGCCGTCGCTGAATGTTCCGGTTGTGGATGGGAAGCTGACTTTGGGGACGTGGCAGCAGATTGTGCTGATCGACTTCGATACGAGGCCGAGGACGAGAACGGTGATCTGCCAGATTATGGGCGAAGTAGAATAGACAGGCAATACGACGGACATGTGGCGACGTCAATGTTGGAGTAAACGATGGAAAACAGAAATCAGATGCTTGAGTATGCCAAATCGCAGCAGGCGACCGATATTCACATTTGTGCAGGTGCGCCGCTGCTGTTTCGGATCGGGCGAAAACTTCTTCCCGTCACCGAGGAGATACTGACGCCGGAGAAGAGCCGGCGACTTTCGTATGAACTGCTGACCGAGCAACAGCAGAAGGAATTCGAGGAGAAGCTGGATTACGATTTGATGTTGGCGGGCGACGGAGCGCGCTACCGCATCAATGTGGGGTATTTTAACGGCAATGTCGGTGCGACGATCCGGGTGCTTTCGGGGAGCCCAAGTACGATCGAGGAGTTGGGGCTGCCGGAGATCGTGGGCAATCTGGCGCACGTTCGCAAAGGGCTTGTGCTTGTGACGGGCAGCACCAGCCAGGGCAAGACGACGACAATGGCGGCAATGATAAATGACATCAACGCTACGCAGAAGAAGCACATTCTTACCATCGAAGACCCGATCGAGTACATTCACACGAACAAGAAGGGTATTGTGCGGCAGCGCCAAGTGGGGCGCGATACGAAGTCATTCTATACGGGGCTGAGGGCGGCGCTGCGACAGGATCCGGATGTTATCGCGATCGGGGAGATGCGGGATCTCGAGACGATAAGGATAGCGCTGACAGCGGCGGAGACGGGTATGCTGGTTCTGTCGACGCTGCATGTGATTTCGCTTGACAAAATTATCGAAAGGCTGTTGAGCTATGCGCCCGAGGACGGCGAGGGTAATCTGCGGTTTTTGTTGGCGGAATCTCTTCAGGGTGTTATCCACCAGGAACTGATCCCGAAGATCGGCGGGGGCCAGCAGGTCGCGTGTGAGATACTTATCGTCACGGGCGCGGCAAAGAATATTATCCGAAGAAAAGGCGGCTATCACCTTCGGACAGTGATAACCACGGGTAAGAAATTCGGGATGCGCACGATGGCCGAGTCGGTCGAGGGCCTGGTTGAGGAGGGCATAATAACGAAACAGGCCGGTGCGGGTGTGCTGGTCAATTACAGTCATTAGGGCGGTGTTGGATCAAGCCGGGGCGGATAGAAAAATGGATGGAACTGAGAATTCAGGATTGAGGGGCCGGAGTTTATGTACGCGGCGTGCTTCGGTGATGCTGGTTGTACTGATGGCGATTGTGATTGGGATGCTGATTTATTACATGAGTATCAGTACGATATTCGCACCTTCGCTGAATCGGGGGCGGGTCGCGGTGTCGAGGCCGTGGCTGGAGGAGGAGCGCATTTTGGGGGCGGACAAGATCATCGCAATGCCCGAGCCGCCCAGACCGACGATTACCGAGCCAGTTAACCTCATCGCCGCCGTCCGCCGCAACGACGCCGACCGCGGGACGATGACATTGGGCTTCGCTGTTGACGGCACGGTCAAGGGGAAATGGCGGTGCAGTTATTCGCACGACGACCAGGATTACGCCTACGACAGCGCATTTGCGGGTAATATCGACGTGGATGTGACGTACACATCCGAGGATGGTGAAAAGGACAATTCGCTTTTGTACTTCATCACCAAAGGCAGCTACACGCAGCAGAGCACCGATGCCGCCACACAGGAGCAATCGCGGCAGGATGGCGAAATATATGTGACCGGCTATCTTGGGCCGGACCACTCGGCTGAAGGGCTGATCACAATAACGACCGACAGAAAATGGTCGGTTACGTATGACTGGGATTCAGCGACGCCGAATTGAGAAGGGTATTCGCCGCGCCGGCGCTTTTAAGACGCAGAAAAGCCTGATAGAGGCCCAGAACCAGCATTGTCTTTGCGAAAAAATTCGGCTCTCTGAAATAATTTGTGGGTAAAACCAACGGCTCTTTTTGATGGCGGGGAGTTTTTTTGGCTATCTGGCGACCGAGAAAAACAGTTCGGGGCCCCCAGATGCCCAAACTGTTTTTCTCTTAGCGGTTTTGCGGAGTTTTTTGCGGCTTGATGAAAACGAGCCTTAAAAAAACGCTGTCTATGAGTACGATATCTGCTTGCCCAACAGTATGTTATGGGTTTTGAGGCGGGTGTGGTGCGTTGGGTGGGGGTTGGCGACACACCCCCTCTCTTAATAGTTTGCGAAATTTTGGATCTTCAGCATAATTTCCTTGCTTCTTAATAAACATCACGGTATAGTGCATAAGATAGGTGGGTTCTGTCGAACATCTGGTGATGGGAGTTTGGACAGTGCAAATGCCCGGGCGACACGGTTGCAGAGATTTTATTATTGTTAGTTTTTCTTTCGAGGTTGGTGTGATGAAAAGAACATTTCTCTTATTGGCTATCGCCGCGATGCTCATAGCATCAAGCGCACAGGCTGGCATGCTTAATTTCGACGGGCGCGACTGGGTAACCCGGGATGGTACCGGGGCAACCGGTGGCAATGTCGGCGATGGCAGGGGTGATCCCAGTTATAGCAGCGATGCTACAAGCGGTACCGCTCTTGGTGCTTATGGAAACCAGTCCGGGATGTGGACGGCGCTGAGTGTGTCGGTAGGCGATGTTGTCTCTTTCGATCAGTTTGTAACTTCTGATTTAGCCTTAGATATTCTTTATGGCGGCGTGTATACCTGGATCGGCGATGTGGCTGTCAGGCTGGTAAGTAATACGACCGACATTGAATATTGGGCCGCTGGTTTCGCGATTGAGTTTGCAGATACTTATTGGGATCCGGGCAGAGTACTTGATTTGAGCTATGAGTTTGAATTTATTTCCGAAACTGAGGTTGAGGTTACCAAGACAGACCGCAATTGGTACGGCGAAGGGTCTCCGGAAACCTGGACGTGGACTGCCGCGATTCCATCAGGCATCAGCGCTATCGACGGTTTTTATACTGTAATGTGGGATAGCCAACAGCACAATACGATTTCCAACTTTGTGCATACACCGATTCCGGAGCCGGCGACGATGATCCTTCTGGGCGTGGGTGGGTTGGCTTTGATTCGACGCAAGATACGCTAATCGGGTTGGAAAACCTGTCACCTGACAAGGTGGTCGAAGGGGACTTGAATCCCTGCTCGGTTTGAGTTGATGAGCGGCGGCAGGTTCCTGTCGACTTGCGCGTACAATGAAGCTAATGCATTCCGGACCGTTACACTTTTTGAGAGAGAAGGTGTTGTAATTACGTTGTTACTGTTGAGACATGAGGAGATGACAAATGAAAGCTAAAATGTTGACATGTCTGTTCGTGCTGGGAATTTGTCTGGTTATGGCACAATTCGCACAAGCCGGGACGCTTACTTTCAGTGGGCGCGACTGGACAACCCGGGATGGTACCGGGGCAACCGGTGGCAATGTTGGCGATGGCAGAGGCGATCCCAGTTACACCAGCACTGCTACAAGCGGTACTGCTCTTGGTGCTTATGGAAACCAGTCCGGGATGTGGACGGCGCTGAGTGTGTCGCCAGGCGATGTTATCACTTTCGATCAGTTTGTAACTGCGGATACAGCCTTGGATTATCTTTATAACCCAGGGTTAATGTGGCTCGGTGATGTAAGTGTCAGGCTGATAGGTAATACCGTTGACATTGAATATTGGAACACTGAAACGGTTTTATTTATGGACAGTTATTGGAGCCCGGGAACGCTTAATCCTACAGTACTTGACTTGAGCTATGAGTTTGTATTTGTTTCGGAAACTGCCGTTGAGGTTACCAAGACAGACCACAATAATGCCGCAAATAATGCTACGTGGACTGCCGCGATTTCGGCAGGTATCAGCGCGATCGATGGTTTTTATAGTGTTATGTGGGACAGCGCACAGCACAATACGATTTCCAACTTTGTGCATAGAAAGGCGACAGCTCCCACCCCTGCAGCCGCCGTCGACCTTGTGCCGATAGACCAGGTGTTTTCGTGGGCACCGCCTGACGATCCCAATATCGTGTCAATTCTGGGATATGACGTTTATTTCGATCCTAACCTGGCGGATGTAACCGCAAGGGATGCTTCTGTGCAAGTGGGCGTCAATCAGGCCGAGAACACCTATACGCCGGCGGCTTCACTTGAATTTGGCATCACGTACTACTGGCGTGTGGATTTGTATGTGGATTATGATTACATTGCAGGAGTCGATGCGAACAGCACGATCGACGGGTACGTCTGGTCGTTTACGACAGAGAGTGCCACGCCTGCAATTACCATTTTCGATAATATTCTTACCTCGATGGACCTGCTTCCCGCAACAGTTTCGGCGGTTGTTCAAGATGGCGACAACGATGTTGCAAGCGTCTTATGGGAAGTGCTGGATGACGATCAAAACTATCCGGCCGGCGCAATTGCTGCGGTACCGGATGCGACGACAGATCTGTATAATCCAACGGCGGCGTTTACCACCGATACCAGTGGCATTTACATGGTCCTATTGACAGTTACCGACGGACAGGGCAATGTGGACAGTAAGGTTGCCCAGGTTCGAGTAGAACAGACGGGTTGTGATCAGGCTAAGCTTAACCTTGAGGGGGTGTGGGTAGCTAATTACTATGACCGTGATCAGGATTGCGATGTCGATCTACGCGATTTTGCGGTCTTTGCCGCCGAGTGGCTTGATGACACCAGCATCGGCGCCGAGCAAACATGGGAAGGCGCCGTAGCGTATGTTCCAATGGTAAACGGCATGCCAAACGGTAGTTTTGAAACTGGCGATTCTGCGGGTTGGACATACAACTGGGGTGAGATTACGGATGAACCTGCAGATGTATATGACGGCTCCTATTCGTACAGTTTTGATGATACCGGCGGTGTAACCGGCTATGTTGGTTTGGGTGATTTGCCCGTGGGTGATCACAGCATTACGTTCCAGTACAAGGGCGATCTTACTGAACTTAGATGCCTGATCGTGCCCGGTACGGCAACTCCCGAGATTACCAACCTGGCACTGTCTACTCTTACCCCCGATCCCGGCGATTATACAATTGTCAGCGGTCCAGTACCGTCCTATACACAGTATACGATAGAGTTTACTGTAACCGAAGCGGGAACCGCGACCTTCTATGTCTGGGGCATTTACGACGGCATCGGTACGGGATACGTGGACGACTTCCGGCTGAATCTCAACTAAGATATGTAACGGCGATGATTACTTCAGCTGCGTCGGTTGAACCGGCGCGGCTGATTTTTTTGTGGGGAAAGGAAATGATCCGGGAGCGACGCTTGAAAATTATGGTGGATTTTGGTATAATCTTAGTATGATTTATGGGTTGCCAAAATGAATAATGGAATTGCAATTGCAGTGAGCTTGTTCTTAAGTTTGCTCCTGGTCGGGACTTCGCAGGCCGGGACGATTACTTTCAGCGGACGCGACTGGACAACTCGAGAGGGTACCGGCTTAACCGGGGGCAATGTTGGCGACGGCAGGGGCAATCCCAGTTATACCAGCACAGCTACAAGCGGTACCGCTCTGGGTGCTTATGGAAACCAATCCGGGATGTGGACGGCGCTAAGTGTGTCGGTGGGCAATGTCATCACTTTCGATCAGTTTGTAACTTCGGATTTCTCTTTGGATTATATGTATGACCCACCATATATTTGGATCGGCGATGTGAGTGTCAGGCTGATAGGTAATACGGGTGACATTGAATATTGGAATACTGAAACGGTTTTGTTTGTGGACAGTTACTCGAATCCGGACAGAGTGCTTGATTTGAGCTATGAGTTTGTATTTGTTTCGGAAACTGAGGTTGAGGTTACCAGGACGGACCACAATAATGCCACAAATAATGCTGCGTGGACTGCCACGATTGCGTCAGGTATCAGCACGATCGACGCATTTTATAGTGCAATGTGGGATAGCGCGCAGCACAATACGATATCCAACTTTGTGCATACGCAGTCCTATGATGTGACGCCAACACCCCAAGACGGCGCCGGCTATATGTCGTTAGATCCGGAGCTTTCCTGGAAAGGACCTGTTGGGCCAAGTATTGGGTATGACGTTTATTTTGATTCGGACCGCTCGCTTGTAAATGCGAGAGATGCTTCTGTGAAAGTCGGCGCCAATCAGGCCGGCACCACATATACGCCTTCACCACTTGAGTATGTTACCACTTACTACTGGCGGGTGGATACGCTTGAGGGAGGCGCGGTCGTATACGAAAGCGATGTCTGGGAGTTTACCACACGTGGAAGACCGTTTTGTCTGGACGGTGATCTGTACTTTGACTGCAAAGTTGACTTGCTTGACCTGGCGGCGTTTGCGGCGGAATGGTTGTCCCCGGCCGGGAGTCCTGCTGATCTTGTCGGTGACAACGGTGTGGATATGGCGGACTTTGGTATCATAGCAGGCAATTGGCTTGAAGAGGTCCAACTGCATGTGGTGATCAACGAGATACATTACAATCCGGATGTTAAAGTTGAGTTGGTGGAATTTGTTGAGTTGTACAATCCTTCACCTTTTGATGTGGACATATCGGGCTGGCATTTCTGCGACGGCATTACTTATGAGTTCCCGCAAGGGACGATATTGCCGGCGGGAGGGTATATTGTTGTAGCTGAGGATCCGAGCCTGGCCTACACCCCGACCACAATTACGGATAAATACGGCGTTCCTGAAGTCCTGATTTATGGGCCATTTGAGGGAAGTCTCGATAATGAGGGCGAGAAGATAGAGTTGTGCAGCGGGCAGGGAGAAGAGATTGACCAGGTCGATTACAAGCTTGGGTTCCCGTGGCCCACGGTTGGCGATGGAGTTCCCGATTACATCCCTGGAACAGGCCATTCGATCCAGCTTGTCAATCCCGGTTTCGACAACGACCTGGGCGGACACTGGCGTTCGGCTTATCCGACACCGTGTCAGTCAAATGACATTGTCTACACTGACAATGCCCCCTCGTGCATTCGCCAGGTTCAGCACTCTCCACAACAGCCCAAAGCCGGCGAAGTTGTAACAGTCACTGCCAAGGTTACCGACCCTGACGGTATCGCTCTTGTTCAGCTTTATTATCAGCTCGTATCGCCCGGCAGTTATATTCGCCTCACTGATTCGAGCTACGACCAGTGGGCCAGTCAGTCTTACCTGGTGCTGCATGACGACGGTCTCGACGGCGACGAATTTGCCGGCGACGATATTTATACCGTCGAGATCCCGGCAAACTTTCATCTTAATCGCTGGCTGCTGCGTTACCGTATCCAGATTAAGGACTCTCTCGATAATATACTCTGGCTGCCCTATGACGACGATCCTCAGCCTAACTTCGCGTATTTTGTTTACAATGGCGTCCCTGCATGGTCAGGCGCCGATCGGCCAGGCGTAACACCGGTTGGGACGTTCAGCAGTGAATTTCTCGAGTCGATCCCAGTCTACCATCTCATCGCCGATGCCACAGATGTCGAGCGCTGCCAGTATAACCGCAGCTATAAAAACACACGATTCCGGGGCACGCTGATCTATGACGGCCAAGTCTATGACCACATTGAGTTCAATGTTCGCGGGGAATATTCGACTTATGTAACGGGCAAAAACAAATGGCGTTACAGGTTTCATCGTGGTCATCACTTTCAGGGGCGTGACAATTTCGGAAAGAAGTATAAGAAACGTTGGAATGATATGAAAGTCAATGGAGGCGCAACTCCGTGGACATCGCCTAATCGCGGTATGGCAGGTATTGATGAATGTCTGTCCTTCCGTTTGTTCGAGCTTGCCGGGGTGCCGACCAGTCGAACCAACTATTTTCATTTTCGAGTGATCGACGGTACTAACGAGGCAAGTCTCTCAAGCCAGTACGACGGGGATATGTGGGGACTATACTACTGTGTCGAAGTTCCCGATACCCGGTTCCTCAGTGACCGCGATCTGCCTGATGGGAACCTCTATAAGCTGGAGTATCCGATCAGGCAGTACAACCAGGGCGCCGACGAACCTGTGGGTCCGGGCGACATTACAGACGTGCGGAGCCTGATGTCCACCAGCCAAACCGAGCAATGGTGGCGGGACAATGTCGATCATGTTTCGTATGGGCGATACAAGGCCGTTGCCGAAGCGGTTACCCACTACGACCAGAGGGATCAGTCGCAAGGACATTACTTCCATAATCCGGAAACCGGAAAGTGGGTCATGATGCCTTGGGATCTCGATACAATGTTCCAGTTGACGGGAAAGTATTACATCTGGGATCGCATACGCCTTGCTATCGATCCAGGTTATCCGACCCTTCTCCTGGAGGCGGTAAACGAGCAGCGGGAAATCCTGGACCTGTTGTTCAACGCCACGGCGGTTGATACCGTGATGGCTGAGTTGGTCAATATCGTCAACCCTGCTGAACAGACGCTCACCTGGGCGGATTTGGACCAGTGTGTCTGGAATTATCATCCAAGGACAACGAGCAAAGGCTCGTTCAATCTGCTTACGGCCAGTGGTTATCCCGCAGGGCATGCGTATACGAGGACCCTCATTTCCGCCGATCATAAAGGTCAGATGGACTATATACGAAAGTTTATGCAGCCCGGCGGCTGGGGCTATGACAAGTTGGTCGCTGAGGTTGCCGACAGCAGCATCCCGTTTAAACCTTCGGTTATCTATACCGGTCCTGCCGATAATCCTATAAACGCTTTGACTTTCCGGACGAGTGCCTTTTTCGATCCGCAGGGAGCCGGAACTTTCGCCGCGATGAAGTGGCGGATCGCCGAAGTTGAGCCTGGTTCGCAAGCGGCCACTGAACCGTTGACTAATCCGATGATTATCAAACCCACCGATACCTGGCGATACTTCAAGGGCACAGAGGAACCTTCTGCAGGCGATGCATGGAGATTGGCGGGTTTCAATGACGATCCTGCTTCGACTGACTGGCTCGAAGGGGCAGGGCCTATCGGCTATGGTGTCGGTTCCGTTGCGACTGTGCTTTCAGATATGCGATATAATTACACTACTGTGTATCTGCGATATGACTTCGATCTTAGTGATCCGGCAGTGATTGAGGGATTGACGCTGAGCGTGGATTATGACGAGGGATTCAATGTCTGGATAAACGGCAGGCATGTTGCGGCGGTTAATGTCAGTGGCCCCGAGATCGCCCATGACGCAACCGCCCCGGGCTATGTTCCCGGCCAGACTTCAACAAACATCGTGTTGCCCGATCCTAACGGTTATCTGGTTGCCGGGGCCAATGTCGTTGCGGTTCAGCTTTGCAATAATACGATCGGCAGTTCCGACCTGCTCTTTAGCCCGACCCTGACTGCGCAACTTGCCGACGCCGGCGGTTCATCCTCTCCTGTTTTTTTGCAGAACAAGCCTCTGAAATATGAGATAGATGCAGCCTGGGAAAGCGGTGAACTAACTGTATTTGACAGTGATATTCGGATACCCGCCAGTCTGGTTAAGCCCGGCAGGACCTATCGTGTTCGCTGCCGAATGAAAGATGACACAGGCCGCTGGAGCCACTGGTCCGATCCGAATCAGTTTGTTGCCGGTGAGCCATTGTCGGTTGGGATACTGGATAGCCTTCGCATCACTGAGATGATGTATAACCCCGCCGAGGCGGATACCGCCGGGGGTGAGTTGAACGTTGACGACGACGAGTTCGAGTTTATCGAGTTGAAGAACATCGGAGATGAAACGCTCGACCTGACCTATGTCTCCTTCAGCGACGGTGTCACGTTCAGCTTTGAAAACAGCAGTGTAACCACGCTCGGTCCGGGCGAATTTGTGCTCGTCGTCACAAACCGGATCGCCTTCGAATCCCGCTACGGCGACGGCCTTTCCAACAGAATCGCCGGCGATTACGTCGACCAGAAGCTCTCCAACTCGGGCGAAACCATCAAGCTCACCGATCTCTGGAACGGCACGATTGCCGAGTTTAATTACAACGACGGGCGTGGCTGGCCGATAAGCGCCGACGGCGCCGGCCATTCGATTATTCCGCTGAACTCGGCTGTTGCCCGGCAGTCCGACGGCTCCTGCAAATACGGCGGCAACTGGCGGGCGAGCATGTATATTCACGGCTCACCCGGCGCGAATGACCCGGCGCCTCCAACAGGTGTCATGATCAACGAAATCATGGCGCATACCGACTACGACAATCCCGCCAAACCGGAGTACGACTCCAACGACTGGATCGAACTGTACAATACAACCGGTTCAGCCGTTACATTCGACGGCCACTGGTACCTCAGCGACGATTCCGACGACCTGAAAAGATGGGCGATACCAGGTATCACCATCTCGGCGCACGGCCGGGTATCCTTCGACGAAGTCTCAGGCTTTCACAATCCCATTACTACCGGCTTCGGGCTAAATAAGATGGGTGAACAGGTCTTCCTGTCATACCTGCCGGGCGCCACGGGCGTTGACCGTGTGGTCGACTATGTCAAGTTCAAGGGTCAGGCAAATCTTGTCTCTCGCGGCAGACTCCCCGACGGCGGTGCATACTGGTTCGCACTGACGCCAACGCGGGACAATCCCAATGCAGGGGCGGTCGGCAGCGTGGTGATCAACGAACTTATGTATCATCCCGCCGACAATGAATACGAGTATGTCGAGCTGTACAACCCGACAGCACAAACGGTCAACCTGTACAACAGCGAAGGCCCGTGGCGGCTCGATGGAGCGGTCAACTACACGTTTGTGGCACTAATATCAATCGCGCCCGGCCAGGTGATTGTCGTTGTGCCGTTCGATCCGGAGAATACAGCGGACCTCAATGCCTTTATCGATGACTATCAACCCACAGCAACATTGCAAGCCGATGTCAACATCTTCGGGCCTTTTGGCGGCAATCTGTCCAACGGCAGCGAGCGTCTGTCTCTTGAAAGGCGCGAATCGCCGGATCTGCCCGATACGGATATTCCCTGGGTGATTGTAGACGAGGTGATCTACGCCGATTACGATCCCTGGCCTGTGAGTCCCGACGGCACAGGCGATGCCCTGCACAGGCTGTCAACAGACCCGGCTGTGGCAGGCAACGACCCGACAAACTGGCACGCCGAAAGCCCAACACCCGGACAATAGCCAGGCAAAACCACACGGAGAATTCATGGAAAGGTTGCACGGCCGGAAGATTTATTAGAATGCAAACATTCTAACCAGAAAAGCTTAACCATTACGCCAGAAAAATCCTGCAACTTATAGTCATGAGGGCCCTTTATGACTGATTCTTCTGGGGCGGCTCTGTGGCGCCTGTTTCGTGTTCATCGTTAAGAGACTGGAGCATCTTTTTGATATCAGAGGCTCCGCAGACAGTGACCCAGATTGCCATAAGTCCGAAGAGTGCCATTCCGGCAATTAAGACGATTTTCCAAAGTGTCATCCACGCTTGCATATATCACCTTGTTCAATTATTCAGTTTTGGTTTCCGTATTCGCAGTTTCTTTAACGGCATCGGCCTTGTTCTTCTTATCGGGAAACAGCAGAGAGCCGACGATAAGCGCCGTTGTCGTCAATGCAATACTGCTCAATGTCGCACGGGGGGCCGTTATTGTGATATTGAATGCATCCTGGATCAGCTTCTGCACCGGTCCAAGGCCAAGAATAGCCGAGAACCCGGCAAGCAATGCCATAAATGCTCCGGTTGAACTTGCCCGCTTCCAGTATAAACCTCCAAGCAACAGAGCAAACGCTCCGGCAAAATAGATGGCTCCGGTGACACCCATGTAATCGAAAATATCCAGGGTCCCTTTATAGAATAATCCCCAGCATAAGACATAAATTCCTATCACAATAATCAGGATGCGGGCAATCGTGATACGCGCCTTTGCTGACAGTTTGTCACCCATGAGTGGAGCAATTACATCTTGTGTGAGGACGCTGCTCCAACAGAGCAGATAGCTGTCATGCGTTGACATAAATGCGGCCAACATTGCGGCGGTAACGATACCGATAATACCTGCCGGAAGAATTTGCGCAAGATACATCGGCATGGCATACAGATTGTTTACGGGTTCGACTCCTTCTTGTGAGGGGAAGAAAGCTTCTTTAATGTCGCCTCCCTGGTTCATAATCCACACGAAGGCGCAGATACCCCAGAAATATGGCAGCAGAAAGCGTATGAGATATGATATTGACGCAAGTGTAAACTGTTTTTTGACGGTTTTTGGAGAATTGGCGGCCAGGGCTCGTGAAACGGAGGTCGGCCAGATGGCACAGCCGACAAGTCCAATAAAGCCAACGTATACGATGTATTCAATACCAAAACCGCTGCCTTCCATAGTGGGATTGAAACCAGCTTCTCCCTTAATTTCCGCTACAGTGTTAAAGATATTGTCCCAGCCCAGATTATTGATTGCAAGATAAGTGGCCAGGAGCATACCAAAGGACAGTACTACAAATTGAACGTAGTCTGCAATAACAACCGACACCATGCCTCCAAGACAGGTGTAAATCAGTACCAGGGTAATCAGGAATCCCATTACGGCCGGTAAAGCCCAACTGCTTTCGGATAATCCGGTAATGCCAACAATGAACATTGAACCAATTTTAAGGAATAAGCCCATATTTAAAATGCCGCCGGCAGCCATCATGATTCCGCCCAAAATACGGGTTTTCCTGTCAAATCGACGCTCATAAAACTCCGGTATCGTCATGACTTTCATTTCGCGCAGTCTATAAAGGAATAAACCGCTAATACCAACAACAAAGGTAATCAATCCGGCAATCACGGCGATATGAAAGGTTGCAAAACCTCCTCCAAACGCTTTCTGGGAACTGTACATGACGGTAATAAGCCCCAGTTCCGTACCGGTCAGGGTCGCAACTCCCAGTGCGGTTCCCAATCCTCTTCCGGCACAGACAAAGTCATTCATGTTCTTTATGAACCGGCTTACGAAAATGCCTATTGCCAACGAAATCATGGGATATAGAATCACAATGACCCAATCAATGGCAGTGAAGTTTGTCTGAATCAACAAACTTGTATCCAACATTCACTCCTTTATAAATTAAATCTGCTATTAATAACTGAACTTTTGCAAAGCAAGTTCATAAGATTGGCGGGTTCGAGGGCCATCCTACAGGTTCTTCATATAATCGTTCAAAGCTCGCACAATTTCAAGCTTATAATCCGGCTCGAGGTGATAAAGGATTCGCAGCGGGCCGCCTGCGTTTTCGGCAATGACCTGTTTGGCCCAGTTGAGGATGGGATCGGGCGAATCGGCGGAAAAATCGGCCGGCATGGGAGCGACATCGATCGCCAGGTTCTTGCCGAAGACTTGTCTGGCTTTGGCAATTGATGTGTCGCCACCGAGATCGAGCCAGGAAAGGCTGGAGATTGTCTTTATGCATTCCAACAGATGCGTGCTCGCGCCGCAGGAATGAAAACGCAGGGGGCCCATCGCTTCGGCAATGCGAGAGGCATGGGGCACGACAAATTGGGCGAACATATCCGGGTTGACCATGCAGCCGGAGCATTCGCCGATATGGACGGCGGTGACCGGAAGCTCGCCGATCTCGGAAAAGTGCTTCATCAGCACAATGAAACTTTCCGTGATCCAGTCCATCACCTTGACGACGTTTTCCGGAACGGTCATCAGGTCGATAAAGATGCTCTCGCCGAGGAATTTCTGGGCCGTCGTCAATGTTCCGTGAATGGTCGCCCTGCCGGAGATATCCCAGAAGAACGGGGGAACAGGAGTGAGTTTGCCTTCCGAGCGGACCTGTCGGATCTGTTCGTCAAAGAGTTTTACGAGTTCATGCTCGATGAGACTTTCCGGGGCGGGCAGTTCGTCCGGGTCTTTGCCTTTCAAAGGGGTCATCGATATGTCGGCGTCCATCGAATCGTTTGGGATGAATTCGGCTCCGATGAGCATGCCGAGGATCATATTGGGCTGGATCCCGCCGACGAGAATCTGATCATCGGAAAAATACGCGTATTCGCCGAGATTGGATTCGGTATAGAAGATGTTCAGATCGGCCAGTTCGGTCCCGGCATATGCGTTGCAGCGGCGATCGATCTCAAGACGCTTTTGAAGGTCGAAGTAGTATTGGCGGTCGAACGCTACATCGAGCGCCCGGTTCATCCAGCCTTTGGATAACGAGCCGGTCAGAGAAATATTCGAAGTGTTCAATCCGTTGCTCCTTTTTATAATAGCTTCTCTACCGAATCAATGCCCTGCTCAAGGTGAGGATCGACGCCTTAACGGTGTTGACAGGTTTGGCAACGGGGGCGGTCTGGGCTTTATTGAAATCTATTTCGTTTAGCGCGCTGTCCAAATCCCGGAGTGCCTTTGCGAGTTGCGGATTATTCTTTTGTTTTTTTGCCGTTCGGCGAAGTATCCGTATTTTCTCATAATCGGCAATTCCCTCGCGCAATCGTTCGAAGTGGATGGAACTTCGTGGTCCGGGATAGACCAGAAAGCAGTCGCCGGCGGCCCAGCCTTTGGACCAGTACTTGGTATCGTAAAACGGATTTTCGTTCCATGAATTATACGCCCACCGCAAGAATCCCGTGCGGTTGTGGGCGGCGGCGTACAATCCCATCCATGCGGATTCGGCCGGGGGAGAGTGCGTGAACGTGTTCGGCCGATTGGGTACGCAGCACACATAAAATGTCGTGGCGAGTTCGGGGTTTTGGTTGCGTTTGCCGACTACCTCGGGGTCCACCGGATTTGCTATGTAGGGACTCCAGTCATCAAGTTCGAAACGTTTCGGGGGATGGTTCGTTGCCGAAGCTATCCGTATTGAAGGCGCATGCTTGCGAAGAATGCTGCGGACGATCAACACATCTTTTTCCGGGCGTTCGTCCATGGCAATGGTCAAGCGGCCGATCCAATCTTTTTCTTTGGCATGGCGTTGAAACGCTTTTAGAAACGGCGCCCAGTGTGCTTCATAGGCCGGCTCGCCCGGTTTGGCCTCAATTTCCTTCCAATCACCGCCGGCGCCGTCCATGTAGCGGAATCGGTCGCTCCATGGAATCATTGAATAGCAGTTAATGTAATCATCCAGCCCGGTTCGTTCGGCAAAAGCGACGTATTTATCCAGCAGGGTGAAGTCGTATTCCCATGTGCCGTCTGCCTTTCTTGTCCACGTGATCATTCCCTCAAAGCCGTCATGGACCTGCGCCCCCCAGGGATGGTGGAACAGTGAGACAGTCAGACATTTCTGTCCCGCCTCCGCCAGCATTCGCCAATAGGGCTCCATCAGGCGGAAGTGTTCATCGCTCCACAGGTTCACAGCATGCCAGCGAGCAATGGCGAACGGGTTTTGCCAGAGGTCGAGGTGAAACGCCCAGTCGCCGGGCGCAGGCAATGTCAGCGGTAAGACTTCCAGATCGAATACGAAGTCAAGTCGCTTTTGGCCGGCAGCGTATACGCCGATTTTGCCTGTATAGCGTCCCGGTTCGGCGTCGGCGGGAACATTCATCGTCACCCACAGGGGGCGAGTAGTCCTTGCGGGCAAATCGAGACTTTTGATCGGATCGAGGATGTCCGGGCAGAGTTTGTTTTCGGCCAGGACGTAACGGACAAATCGAGGGTGCAGCGACTCATGCGGTAAAGTCGCCCCGGCATCCGACGCCAGCGGCGTGGTGTCGAATCTTAATTGGCTAATATCTTGTTTCGAATAAAGAACGATCTGTGCATGGACGCGGTCGCCTCGCCATGCGACGCCCGACCAGTGGTTTGTTATTGATTGCAGTTTCGGCAGAGACTTCCTGGCGTACAGATGGTCCACGGAACCGATTGAACCCTGCAGGCCGTCGGGCAATGTGGCCCAGCCTTTTTTGGATTTGAGGATATAACTGTCGTCAAGATTGTACCCTTCGATTTCCACAATATGGCCGCCCGCTGCATTGCCTGCCGAATTGGCGGTCATCGTTACACGCACGTAGCGCAGATTGCACCTTTCGAAAAATAAAAGCGCCCCTGACGCGGTTGAGGCCGGCGCAGCAGCGCGACGATCGACCAGCATATCCCAGGTTTTGTTGCCGCGCGAGCCTTCAATGTAGTAATTGTAGATGCGCCCTCCGGGCCAGTACGTCCACAAAGCAATCGTATTGATCGGCTTGACCGATCCCATGTCGATTATCAGCGCATTTGGCAGATCGAGACCGGCCCAGTGATTTGCAACGGCGTCGGTCTTATTGCCGTCGACCGCCATCGCCGGGACGTAATTGGCCCAATGTGTTTTGGTCTGGCTGACCTTAGCATTCAAAAGAAGATTGCTTGCCGGTGGGATCCCGGCGGCAGATTGGTCCGCCGTATCAAAGTCCGGGCCATCCGGCTCGAAAACGGGGTATTGTGCATCGTAGCGCCTTTGCTCCGCCAGTGCCGTCGTTGTCGCAGACAACAGCGACAGAATGATCGCCAGATATAACAGATGACGTTTAGGCATTGTATACACCCTTCTGGATAATGATTTCAAGTAAGACATCAATCGACATCACGATCTGTGTCTGTGTTGTATTCGACCTTTGCCGAATCTGATAATGGAATGCGAACCGCCTTAGTTCCCCTGGAAGGCTTATAACATTTTGGGCCGTTTTGAGTCCAGACGATCGGATCAATGCACATCTGACGCGCGGTGCGCTGCTGATTCCATGAGTGATACACCATGAAATATGTTTCATTGTCAGGGCCGAGGATTACTGAATTATGCCCCGGCCCGATCAGCTTACCTGGAATAGTACTCAATACCGAAGCCGAGTCCTTGCTCCACGGGTCAACATACGGTCCTGTGATTGTATCTGAAACTCCGCAGCCCACGCCATATCTGGGTGTTTGCCAGTTGCCGCCGGAATAGAAGCAATAGTATCTTCCATCCCGGTAAACGACGGCAGCGCCTTCGATAGTGTGCCATGCTTGCCAATCCCTGTCGTACCAATGCCTGTTGCGCTGGTATATCTGCCAATCGGAAAAAGCCCTGATTACGGTATGAGTCTTGCCTTTGGTTGATATCATGTCGTCGGCCAGTTCGACAACCGCCAGAGCGGTGCCGGGGCGCTGATCGAAAAAGTCTTTTGCGAAGAAAAGATACCACTTGTGACTGACAGGATCAAAAAACGGGTGCCCGTCGATAGAAAACTCAAGCTCCGGGAACAGCAACTTGCCGGCATCTACAAAAGGCCCTTCAGGACGATCGCTTACAGCTACGCGCATTTTCATATCGCCTGCGTAATACAGATAATACTTGCCGTCACGCTCTGCAACCTCGGGGGCCCAGTAATCCTTCAGGGCAGGTGTCTTCAAGGGTTGCAATGCGCCCGCAACAAACTGCCACGAGGCAAAATCCCCGGATCTTAAAACTGGAAATTGCTTGCCGTCATCAGTTCGGCCGGTGCCGTAAGCATAATAATATCCGTTGGTGAATATAACATGCGGGTCCGCCAGATAGCCATCCCAGACAGGATTCGTGTAGCTAAGTGTAACAGATTCCTTGGCGCCCGACGGCGTGTTTTCGGCAGTTTCGATTTGCCGCGCCGATTCACTTGTGATACGTGAAAGGTTTCTTGCACGTGCAATTATCTTTCCATCTGAAAATACAGTCAGCCCTTTCCCCTTGCCGTATTTCCTGCCGGTCATATCCCAGAGAATCGTAAGGATGTGACCGTGATAGAGTAGATTGTCCAGACAGAAGTAGTCCCAGGTGTTCTCGGGCAGTAGAGGGTTCACTTCAACGACACCGTCAGCTCGAGGACGCAGACCAATAAGCCCTGTAATGATCAAGTCATTATACGTGGAGTGATTATAGTCCTTGCCGCGTTCCTTGCCGCCTTTGCCCGTATCCCAGGTTCCGTTATTCCAGTTTTTCAGTCGCGTTCGAGAAATCCAGTCTCCGGTATATGGATTCAGGTTCTCATCGATCCAGGGAACTACTTTTCCGTCTTCTCTCTTCAGCGTATGACACCTGGTGTAGATTCTCAGTGTTTCGAAGTAATCCTTTTTACCAATCACATCCTGCTCGTAGTTGTTCAGCAGGTTGGCAAGAGCTGTCAAGACACTGCAGGTAGCCAGCGGCCAACTGGGGCCGTTCCACTGGCACTCATGGCCCTGGTACGAAATCTTGAAATCCCGGTGCCTTTGCTCGGCGAATGTTGGGCCATAGGGAGCATAAAACCCTTCTGGATCCATCAACTCTTTCCATCCGGCTTCATATCCTGGGTCGGGCAGATTGAAGTACCAGGGGGTGTATCCATAAAGCTCTCGCACATCTCTTAGCTTTTTCCCTTGATCCGGCAGGACTTTGAAGAATTGGGTGTCCTTGTCCCACAGTTTTTCCTGCACAAGTTGTTTGATACGGGCTGCTTTCTCCTCGAAGAGTTTTGCCTGCTCAAGCTTGCCCGCCATCCGTGAAATCGCGGTGATGGCTTTGGCGTCTCCGTACATGAAGCTGTTCAGTGTAGGACGAAAGCCATGTCCACCAATCGACATTTCGCCACCATCCCGATCATCTATGATATAGAACAGACCATTTGTTCGTTGGCCAATGTGATTTCCGTGCCAATCCCATCCAGTCTCCCAGGCTTCATAGTTCCTGACGAGATCCGGCAGAAGATCGATCAGGAATCGGGCGTCTTTGTTGGCGAGATATCGCGAATAATATGCATCGGCAGCCCAAAAGCTATATAGACGGGGATTGCCTCCCTTTCTAAACCAAAAGACAGCATAATCATTTAGATACTGTTGGTTGTGCAACCAACGCCCTTCATAAAAATGGTGGGCTGCCGGACAGTTTATTGTGTTATAAATACCCGACCATGGCACATCCGGAAGAAACTCTGTTATGACATATCCTGCCGGCGTCTCCTTGATATGCTTGCGATATGTCCACCAGCGGAAGTAACAGGTCCGTTCAATT
>SDBV01003991.1_pt1 | contig 21377 bp, 26 predicted proteins | sample 2277081 | NCBI WGS metagenome assembly SDBV01 (sample SAMN10402039, study PRJNA504765) | marine sediment metagenome | isolation source: marine sediment core GS10_PC15, 223 cmbsf | place: Arctic Ocean: Southern Knipovich Ridge | collected 2010 | reverse complement strand
GCCAACGCTACTGGCGCTTCTTCTCCGAGAGGCGCGTCCGGCTCGCCGCCTCCCCCTGCCGCGTCCGCCTCATGTCGGCACGGAGCTACTTCACCTACCTGATCGAGAAGGGTCAGCGGCGGACCGACCCAACGGCTGGCATCACAGTCAACTTGAAAGAGCAACCGCCTGGGGATCCATACTCCACTGATGAGCTGCGCCGGTTGCTCGCCGCTTGCCGCTCCGCCCGCGACCGCGCCCTGCTTCTTCTCTTCATCGGCTCCGGCGCACGCCGGGCCGAACTGTTCAGCCTACAGGCCAGGCAGATCGATTTCGGACGCGGCACGATCCGCGTTCTGGGGAAGGGAGCAAAGGAGAGAACACTGGCACCAGGCCTCGTGCCGATGGCCGCCCTCAGGAGCTACCTGGGAGAGAGGATAGGCCCGGTGTGGCTCTCTCGTTACGGCGGGCTGCTCAGTCGGAGCGGGGCGTGGAAAGTGCTGCAACGCATCGCCAGCCGCGCGGGGGTGGGGCACGCCTACTTCCATAGATTCAGGCACACCTACGCGGCAGGCTTTCTCGAAGAGAGCCAGGACTTCTTAGCCCTGAAGATGACGCTCGGTCATGCGACGTGGGACATGGTGGAGCGCTACGTCGAGTACGGTGCCCACGAGCGTGCCCTCGCGCAGCAGGCGCGGCTCAGCCTCGCCGACCGGCTCTAAAGCGAGACGCCCCCGCGAAGGGGCGCTACGCTGCCGTCGTCCAGGGCTCCACTCTGTTGCTGAACCCCCAACAGAGAAGGGGTGGTGCCGCTGTGTGGGAGATCAGCCCACGGCTACGCTACCACGCAGCTACCAGCTCCCAGCGGCAGGAACTCGCGGGGGTCGAACCCGCTCCGCCCCCACCCTACCACCGCCAGCGGGGCGGGGCAAGGCTAGGCGCCGGTGCCGACCAGCGCGATGTCGTCGATGTACGCCTTCGAGACCGGAATGACCTTGGCAGCCTTTGCCCCCCAGCGGGCCGTGATCGTGTACTGAAGCTCCTTCAGGCGAGCGGGGCTGCGAACGTGGCGACGTGTGATGAGGTCAGTAACCCATACCCTCGGGTCGTCCTTGGTCTCTACTAGGAACAGCATGTTGTCGTCCTCCTCCTCTGCTCTCCTGATGATCTCTGCCCAGGGGATGCGCTCCGACGGGCACTCCGTGATGTAAGGCGGGCTGGCCTGTGCGCCCACCTCGTTGTGCTCCCAGAGCGTCCGCGCTGCCGCAATATAGCTGAGGTATGGTAGCCACTCTTCATCGGTCAGCCACGCGCTGAAGTCGGCCAGGTTCTGCACCTGGCTCTCGGTGAGCGGCTGTCCTGCGCGGCCCGCGTTCTCCACGCCCAGGCTCCAGTCGTTCCCGCCCCTGGCGTGCCAGGCAAGCGTCCCGATGCGGTAGTGCTGAAGCATCTTGCCGACCTTCGGGTTGGTCAGGTGCCACGAGGACTCACGGGGACCATCCAGAACGGCGAGAGCGGACGCCAGGCTGCCCTCTACCGAGTGGTAGACAGCGGCCCGTGTCTCACTGCGGTTGCCCGAAGTCTTCCAGGCAGGGCCGTCCCTGCGCTGTGCTGCGGGATACCAGGCAGCTTTCATCACAGCCTCCCTATCCAGCCGTCTACTAGCCCAAACCCGAAGAAATGAATGAGGAGCCAGGTGAAGAAGCCCAGCACGACAAAGTAGACAACGACGCTGGTGCGGAGCAGCTTCCAGACATGCTCGGACAGCGTGTCGCCTTTGGCCTTGCGCCGGATAGCCACAAGTTCAAGGACGGCACCAGCACCGAAGATGAGTCCCCAGAGTACGGAGAAGAGCGGGTCGATCATGGCCCGTAGCGCTCCTTGAGTTCGCGGTAGCGTTGCTCTTCTGCGAGTGTCGGGTAGAGCCGCCGCTGTTTCCTGAACAGAGGAGACTGAGGCTTGTCCCCAGCCAAATCTTCTTCACATCGACAATCGGGGCAGTTGTGCTTGCTCATCCGAACACCTCCATCCACATCGCGGCTCCGCTCAGCATCGCGCTCAGCCACGCCCAGAACGCTATGAGCGGCAGCCAGGGCGAGCTTAGTACCTCGTCAGCACATGCCACAGGAAGGCTCCGACTGGCACGAGCGCCAGGGAGAGTATCAGCCATCCGAGCGCCTCACGATCCACCGTTCTTCCGCGTGTCTATCCAGCCCTCCGCAGCGCCGCGCCACGCTAGGAACGAGAGCGCTGTCCCCAGCCCTGCCCTGGCGATGGTCACAGCATCGTCGGTGCCACTCCACGCGGTCACGGCGGCCGACCCGCCCAAGACCACCGCGCCTATCAGCGCCCGCACGAACGCGATGGCCAGCGGGGGCCGGTCGTTCCCCACTACGTAGTGCTTGATGAAGTCGCCCATCTATCCCTCCCTGCTCTGCTGCTCATACGCCATCCAGCCGAAACACAGCCGTCCTGTCGGCTGCCACACTTAGGACGGTCGGGTCAAACGTCGCCGGCGCGGCACCGCCTGTGATGGTCAGGTTGCCTTCGATGTCGGGTTCCCCAGAGGCGCCGGTCGTGAATACCGTGCTCGTGTTGTAGACCACGAATGGCGGAGAGGTTGCCCCCGAAGAGAGGCAAGCAAGGATGTAGTAGTTGCCCGGCGGCAGGTGGATGCGGGCGAAGGTCACGCTCCGCTCGGCGGCGGCGGCGTTGTTTACCGCATCCGTCACGTCGCGCAGCTTGCGCTTCCCGTCCTCGTTGTACAGCGCCAGACGCACCACCGCAGGGTTGCTGCCACCGCCGTTGCCGAAGTAGGTAATGCGGTCTGCAATGATGGGCGATTGCAGCTCCACGAGGCCGACGAGGGCGCTGGTCGTGGTCGGCGTCGCGGTGGCAGCAGTGCTGCCATCGAACGGCTGCACCGTCTTAGGTACGAGCACGCGGGCACGCCTAAGCCCGAAGGTGTGGGTGTGCCCGTCCTCCATGTCGCGCCGCGTGCCCCTCGGCAGGAGCTGGCCGAGTGTGGCCAGTCGCTGCTCCTGGGCCGGTCGCTCCGTCCGCCACCATTCCAGCATCTCGCGCAGCTCGTTCGGCGGGAGATCTTCGATGCGACCCGGCTCAACCGCCGGTATCATGACGTGTACCACTCGTAGGTCGAGATGAAGAGCGTCACGATCCGGCCGCCGTCCTGGCTCACTTCGCTGATCCCCTCGATGTAGCCGCTGAAGCTCTCCTCGGTGTCGGGCTCGATGATCGTCACTGCGGGTCCGTTCACCATGTTGCGGAGCAGCTTGAGCGCTCCCTGGAAGTCGTGTTGCGGTGCCCGCTCGGCCAGCTCATCGGGCCGGAGGTCGATCACGCAGCGGTAGACGTGGGGCGTGAGGCCCCAGCCGAAGACGGTGCGGATGCGGGGGTCCGACGCGCTGAAGCCCCCCGTCGTGATGATGTCGAGGGTCGGGATGATGAAGTTGGCGAAGTCGTTCGTGCCTACGGTCCAGGCTCGCTCGTGGCGCCCCGTCGCGGTGATGGTGCTCCCTATGCTCGTTGCTGTCGCAGCTCCGTCCATGTGGGCGCTGAGCCGGATCGGCATGGTGGCGCCCGATGAGCCCTCAACCTCTACCCCCATCACCCGCCACTGCGTCTTGCGCCGGCCCCGCTGCTCACCGAACCATGCCTGATGCGTAGTGCTAGATGAGCCCCTGGCCGTTCCGAGGTCGTCCTTAAGGGAGCCATCCTGAGCTAAATTGAAGCGATTGAGTGCTATACCTACGCCACTGACGGTCACAGCCACCCATAGGATAGGAACAGCCGCAACGCCAGGGCCTTCGTTCACGAAGCATCGTATCGGGAAACTACTGGATTCCACCCAGGTCGCGCCGTGCCAGGTCACCCGCCCGTCGTCACGGATCTTCCCACTGAAGAGATGATCCTCAAAGGTCGCGTAAATCCATTTTCCCCAGGGGGCGACTGAGTTCCAACCTACGCTCGGCGTCGTGAACACTTGAAAGCCGTCCAGCGCTCGGTTAACGAACTGGTTTTCCTGCTCAGGGCCAATCGTGTCCTGCGCTACTTGGCCGATGAACCGCCAGAGACCCGACGGATGCGGGTAATAGGTATATGCTCCATGCTGTGCGCTGTTGCTACCCAGATGGTCCGTTGCTACATCGCCTCCGGCCATCCCCGTGCTGATCGTCTGGAGGATGCGAACAGCCTTCCCCGCCTCGCTCATCATGAAGATTGACTCAGCGCTACAGACGATGAGCTCGCCCTGAGCGGAGAGGAGATCGCTGATGGCAGCGGACGTCGGCACCTCGAAGTCGTCGCCGTTCCAAGTCGTGCCGTCCGCCGATAGGTCAATCAGGTTCGTGCTGTAGGCCCGCGCCAGCATCTCCTGGATGTCCTTCTGGGTCGTGGCGAAGTGCAGCGCTTTCTCGTTCGTCACGGTCGTCCAGGTGTCGCTGTCAGCCGCGTCCCCGACAGCTACAGAATCCAGCGTCACGTAGTCCACGCTGGCGCCTAGGGGGATATGCCACTTCCCCTTGAAGAACGCTGGCCGACCACAGATAGCGTTGGCACCGAAGTCCTTGACCGTCCCCGTGCTGTTGTCTGAGAGGTCGATCTTCCAGGCGTTGCGACTGGTCAGGAGGTAGGCATAATTATTGCCACTGCTATCCTGTGCGGTGATCACGTAAATCGGCAAACGCGCCAGGACTGCTAGCCCGACTAAATCGATCTGCGTTTTCCCCGGGTGGAGCCGGAGATATGGAGAGGTCAGCGCGTCCATGTTCCGCAGCATCAGATAGTCGTCAGGCCGCCGCGAGATGTAAGCCCCCATGCCGCCCAGGAAGCCGAACTTGCGCTCCCACTCCACCTTCTCCCCCTGCTCGACTACCGACCACGCTGGGGTGCGCCGGTCGTCGGTGAAGAGAGGGTAGGACACGCTGTCTATCTGAACCGTCTTCGCGGACTCGGCCATCGCTACTTCAGCACCAGTTTCTCCTGCACCATCGCCTTCTGCGCGCCGTAGCCCTTGAATGCAGCGACCTGGCGAGCGGTGCGTCCGCTCTGGACGTGGATCGCCCGCCAGTCCCCCGCCGTGGCGTAGCGGGTGAGGTTCACCGCCGCCTGGTGCGCCAGGTACTGCCGGTTCAGATTCGTCGTATCGGTGTCGGCCGAGAGGGTGGCGAAGGTGCGATGACAGATGAGCGCGATCGGCCCCAGCGCCGTTCCCTTGAACTGCACGTGGTTCCGGTTGATGAAGCGGTCGGCGCGGATGAAGTCGGGCATCTGCCACGAGTCGTACTGGCGGCTGAGCGCGGCGTAGGTCTGCGAGACGTCGGGCGAGGCGTAGCCCTGCGGCAGATAGACCGCCCTCTCCACCTGCCGCTCCGGCTCCGTGAGCCAGGACGGCGCCACATAGGCACGCTCCCAGAGGCTCTGGATCGCCACCGGCGGCGAGATGAAACAGGCGTCGCTTGAGGCCTGCGAGACGAACTGCAGGTACATCTCCTCAATGCCGTCCGGCACGACCTGCGTGTAGCGCAGCTCGGTGTAGTCCTCTTCTTCTAGGCTATCCACTCGCACCGTCGCCTTGCCGCCGGTGAGCTTGATCAGTTCGATATCGTAATTCGCCACGTCGACGCGCATGTTGACGGAGACCAAGAGCACCTCGCTCTCCGTGACGCGGAAGGTGTTGGACTGAGCGCCTTCGTCCGCCGCGTCCGCTATCAGGTGCAGCGCCCGCTCGCCTAGGAGGATCTGCGCCGCTGTCGTCACGAACTCGCGCGTGCTCGGAGTGCCGAGCGCCGCCCATTGTGTCAGGTCGTTCGCCTCGAAGTCGGCGTCGTCCAGCATCGAGGGCGTCCAGATGTGGGGCACGTCGGTGTTGCGGATTACGTCGTTGAGCGCCCGCCGGACGCTATCGGGCGAGAGGCCAAGGGCGTAGAGCAGCAGATCGATGCTGCTCCCAGAGCTGGCGCTGATAGCGGGGCTGAAGGTGAGCGTGCTGCCGGAGAGCCCGCCGTTGTCCACCGCCCACACCTTGTTGAGATCGGCGTGAGCGCTCTCTACAATCTCGCCTTGCCGGCCGTCGTAGCGCGTCGCCTGCGTCGTACCGCGGCTAAGCGCCGGGTCGGAGATCGTCGTCGTGCTGCCGATGGTACCCGCGACGAGAGGGATGGGGAGGCCGACCAGCGCCGGGTCCGTGTGGGCGAAGATGGCGAGCACGTCCTGGATGTTCTGCAGGAACGTCGCCACTTACTCGCGCTCCGATCTATTCGTCTGGTAGTCGGTCTGGCGCCAGCTGCCGCCAAGGCGCTGCTCTAGCTGGTCCTTGATCGCCCGCTCGTCGGGCAACGCGCAGCTCGCCACCGTGAGGAAGCAGTGCCGCCCGTCCCCCTCAATAGCTACGTGCGACTCAGCGATGACGACTAAGGCGTTGTAGCGGGCGCCTGAGCCGCCCTCAGGCCAGCCCTCGTCTTCCCACTCGCACCGCGCCACCGGCTCGCTGATGGCGTGCAGCCCCGTCGCCTCCACGATGCCCTCAAGCGTTCGCAGGAGCGCGGCCTTCGTCGGGCGGCGGTTGAGCCAGCCGGTGTAGACCAGCGTGTAGAGCGTCAGCGCCTTCGTCGCGCACCTCCCCGCCGGACCGGTTGTCGCTGCGGCGGCCTGCGCGTGGGTGCTCGTTGCCGCTCTGCTGGCGCGGAGGGCGGGATCACCCGTCTACGCTTCGCTGGTGCCGAGGGCGGAATCGTGCGTCCTCGTTCTCTGTGTGGCATGGTCGTGCTCCTTTCCTAGCCCACGCCCATCGTCGTGAGGCTGTAGCGTCGCGTGTTGGCTGCCACTGCTGCGGCTGCAGCCAACCCAAGGGCTTGAGGGGCGGGGTTCAATACCTCTGGATGATCGGCAGCCGTCACCGTGTTGAAGTTTGTAAGCGCAAGGGCACCTATTCTATCGTTAAGAGAGCCTGCGTTCGGTATTCCTAGCAACGGCGCATAGAACACCAGGCTCTCGGGTTTTACCAGTAAGGGCGAGTAACCGAGCGAAAGTATCACCGCCTCGGCATCGCTCAGCGCAACATCCCACATCGCCACCTCGGCAATCTTCCCACTCACGTAGAAACTAGGTGTCGAGTCACCCAAGCGCCCGATTGAAAGCCTATCTAGGCCTTCCCACGTCCCCGACGCTTGGTCTGTAGATGTTCCCTTATTTCCTGTGTCGCCGTTGAGGATCACTTGATGGTCGGTGGTGGTCAAGGATTTCCCCAGCGCGTGATTCCACACGTTGTCAGACCAGGTGTTTGCTGTTTCGGGGTTTGCTGTACCAGGCGAACCAGCGCTAGAGTGAACTGACCAGCGTAGGAGATCATTATTGCGATAGCTTAGATAGATGCGGATAGTGGTTACGCTCAGATCAAACAGGCCCATCGGGGCTGCCCCTAGCGATGCCTCATCATTTAAGAACCAGCAGGAAAACGTCATTGGGATAGCCACCGTCCACCCAGTGGGAACGGAGTCCACCTCTAGGTATTCACTGTTCTCATCAACGAAGAGACCGGCCATGTTACGTTTCCTTAATCTCCACCTTGACTAGCTCGGCGTCACCCGTCGCATCGTCGTTGGTCGCGTCCCGTGTCACCTTCAGCCGGAAGGACTCGCCTACCGCTACGCTGTCCATGTCCGCGCCGTCCGTGAAGGCCACGCTCACGATGTCCACTAACCCAGATGTGCCCGGGACCGTCGTGTTGTCCACGCTGTTCACTGCTGCAAATGAGTCGCCGTCTATGTCGAGCTGCTGGTCGCCGATCCGCTCGAACGCTACGTCCCAGTCGGTGGTGCCGCTGGTTGCCGAACTCAAGGCGTAATGGAGGTAGACCGTCACGCCCCCACCGGCATAGCTGCGCGGCATGATGCTGGAGAATACAGCAGACTCATTCGTACTCGCGTCAAAGTCCAGTACCGGATGCAGGTTCCGCAGATCGAGGGTCGCAAAGTTGCTGCTCGTCGGCTCGTTGTGGAGAGGAGTGAAAACAAGAAGCGTGTCGCCGGAAGCCATGCTAGTTCTCCTTTTCCCTTAGATGATGTTGACGAAGCATCAGCGCGGGCATAGCCTCACCTTTTCCCCTATCCACGGCGAGGGCACGCCGTCTCCTTGCGCCACGCCCACGTAGAAGCGCACGCACTCCGAGGCCCCGTGCAGGGGCTTGGCCTCGGCTGGGCTGGGCAGCGCCAGGGCCAGGAGCAGCAGCGGGAGAAGTAGGCGCATCACTTTGCCGCCATCCGCTTCAGCGCCTCGCGCCGCGCAGCCTTGGCGAGCTTGCCGTTGATCGGGTGCTTGAACTGGAACTCCAGCAGCACCTTGGGCTTGCCCTCCTCGGTCACGCGGACGGTCTGGACTTCTTCGTCTTCGCCGTAGTCGATGTGGATGTGGTAGTCATCCATTAGCTTCTTCCTAAAGAGCCCCATGTCCTAGTCCTGGTAGAGCACCACGATGCCCGCGTCGCCAGCCCCAGGAGCGCCGTTGTCGGTGCCGGAGCCGGTCGTGATGGCAACGGTGAGCGCCGTGCTGTAGGCCGCGCCCTTATCGGGAATCGGAATCACCACGCCCGCGACATCTGAGTCGGCGTTGGCGGGGATTGGGAAGTTGTTCGTCGGAGCCGTGGTGCCCACGGTGACGGTGTTGGTATTGAACAGCTGGAGCCAGAGCGGGGCCGCCGTGGCGTTCCAGACGTAGATGCCGTAGATGGTCGTGGCGCCCGACGTGATATCTTCCTCGGTCTGATCCAGGTCAATCGAGGTGAACACCTTGCAGCCGCCAGTCGATCTGGCGCTCTGGTTCGTGACGATGGAGTCCAGCACGGCGTTATCCGTGGCCCCCAGGTTCACGTCCCCGATCACCGTGCCGGTAACGAGCTTGGCGTTGATCAGGTCAAGCACGGCGTCGATTGTGTCGAGCACGGCGTTGTCGGTGGCGCTGAGGTTAGCCGTGACGGTGCCCGAAACGGGCTGCGTGACACCGGAGCCATCGACCGTGACGGTGGCTGCCGACACGTCCATCGCCGCCGCTTCCTGGACGAGGATGGCATTGTTGGCGTCTACGTTAGCCCCGCGCTCGTTCCCCGCCGCGTCCCTAATCGTGGTGTAGATGTTACGGTTTGCTGACATCCTAGCTGCGCCAGCGTCGCCCTCGTCTACGGAGTCGGGAGTCGTGTCATCGAACTCGAAGCCCGCCATCGAAACGACAGATGTAGCAGGGGTGAAGGCAGCGTCGTCTACGATGTTCTGGTCTGCGTCTACGATCTCAACCGGCAGACCGACCGAGGCAGTGACGAGAGTGGACGTGCCAAGCGGGCCGAAGGCTGGCCTAATGATCTGATACCAGACGCCGGCAATGTCGTCGGCCGCGAGGACGGCACCTCCGCTTCCTGCATTGAGTTCGATGTTGTCGGCCAACTACTTCCTCTTCTTTGGCTCCGGCTTCGGTGCCTTCGCTAGCTCACTTTCAAGCTGCGCGATCTTCTGCTGTGCCTCCCGTAATTTGAGGATGATTTCGTCTTCCCGCTGCGCCCGCAGCCGCGCCTCCATGAACAGCGCGCCTAGTTCGGCTTGCAGGTCTTTGACGGTGAACTGAACAGGCTCGGCCATCTATCCTCCTAGCTTCTTGCGTTCGCCGCAGTGGCAGTAGAAGTAGCCGTCGCCCGGGTTGTGCGTGTACTCGTGCTCGTGCGGCTCCGTGATTGCGTTGCTCACGGTAAGCGTGCCAAAGCTGAACGGCCCCGTAACGCCTCGTGTACGCAGCCTGAGGGCCAGCCATCCTACGCCCAGGACGCTCAGCCCCGAGCAGGCGGTCGTGGCAACGAGGAGGGCGAGCTCTAGGCCCATCGGAGCCCCCTAAGAAAGCTCACGGGGCGTAGGACGATCATCCAGCCCCCATAGGGCCGCTTGCGCCGGTGGCTGTAAGAAACGCGCGGGCTGACCCCCAACGATACGGCGGCCGCTGAAGCGCCGCTACCGGCGAAATCCAGGTTGAGGAGCCAGCCCAACGCCGCCATGCCTACAGCTCCGTCGTCAGAAACGCCGCGATCTTGAAAGCATAGTTCCAGGTGGGCGCAGTGCTCCCCGCGTTGGTATTGATCAGCCAGGCTGCCGGGCCAACGAGGATTTCAGGCGCACCCGCCGGCGGCGTCCAGACCAGCTCGTTCGTCACGCCCTCGGCGCTGGATATGTCCGGTCCGACAAGCGGTGGCCATATCTGCACACCGTAGGCATTCGTCGCCACAATAGCGGTGCTGCGCACGTACATGACTGGCGAAACGCCGCCTGATGATGGCAGCGCTGGGCCATCTGTGCGAGCGTTGAGTACAGTGAGCGCGGCTCCGCCCGATGTGTAGCGATCAGCGTTGTCCACCTCCATGATGACCTGGATCGCAGCGCCCGCTACGCTCCCTGCTTGCTGCAGCGATGCGAGGAGCGGGATGCAGGTGATACCGCTCGGTACGTCCAGCAGCCACGTAGGCGTCGTGTTGGCGAGCGTCGTAGTCCCAGTTGCAGTCGTGTTGATCGCCGACGGACCTACGTTGAAGACGCGCCCCTGCGCGGTGAGCACGGCGACGGGGTTCTGGGCGTGATAGAAGATGTTTTGAACAGTGCCCATTACGCCGACACCTCTTCCCGTTCTTCGTCCATGAACTTGTCCCAGACGCCCAGGTACTCCTCCGTGACCTTCTTTTCCTTATCCAGCCGTTCCAGCGTCTCGGCGATCAGGGCGTGGGCGCGCGGGCCGATAGAGACTCCTTTCTCCGTCTCAGCCTCTGCGACCCACTGCATCCCGCCATCGTCCAGCTTCACGAACTTCAGCGCTGCGTGCTCCTCTTCCGAGAAGCTGAGTTCCTCCCGCAGCTCCCGTACGATCTTCACGGTCGTGACGGAGCCCTCGCGGGGCAGGATGTTCAGCAGAACAAGCCGGTCGATAGTAGTGAGCTGCATGCTAAGCCCTGTCGTTCGCGCACATCAGGTAGAGCTGGGTGGCGCCCACCAGAATCTTGATGTTGTGCGAGTAGCTGGCTTCAGCAACGGCGACCTCCACGAGATTGCCCGTGCCGATCGTCCCGCCCTGGATGCTGAACAACTGGGCGTCGTCATCCACGTCGGCGATGCCGTCAGCGTGTCCGCCGTTCACGAAGCGAATGTAGGAGAGTTCGGTCACGCCAGCGGGGTCGGAGGCAGCGCCATCCGAGAAGATCTCCGCCTGCACTGCGGCGTAGGTGCCGCCCGTGCTCCATGAAGCCTGGTCGGGGATGTGCAGGGTGTTGCGCCCGGCCACGGCCAGCCCGGAGGCGTAGCCCGTAGTCTGGAAGCTGACGCTGATGTGCGCGCCGTGCGCGGCGCTGGCGACGCCTCCCGTCTGCACAGTAGTGAAGAGCCGCGCTGCCTCACCGCTGGCGCCCGACGCGCCCCCCATGTAGAGGCGCATGTAGAGGCCGCGCACGTCGCCGCTCGTGTGGTCCGCCTCGACCCAGAAGCCGAGGAAGTTTTTGGAACCGGTGGAGCCGATGTTGACCGGCGTAGTCGAAGTGCCCTTGCCCATGAGGACGGCGGAGCTTCTGTCTCCCTCGTCGCTCAGGGCGAAGTTGCCCAGTTCGACACGCCCGTAACCCGCAGATACCAGCGAAAGATCGGAAAGGCTATTGTCGCGGGTGCGCCGGAAGCCATGTGCCGCGACTGGCAGGGCGTTGATTCCTGCGTATGTGACGTTTGACATTATTCTCCTCCAGCGGGATCAGCCCGCACTTGATAAAGGAGAAGGCGGCGTCTTGTTAGGCCGACGCCCCGCTCCCCTCGCCCGGCGCTGTACGTTCGCGGGGCGCCCTCTTTCCCTTGGCCCCGCCAGAGGCGTCGGCCTCTTCGCTAGAGCCAGCCTGCGGCGCCTGGCCGCCATTCCGTTGGCCAGCCGCCATCTCGCGCATAGCGGCCGTCTGCTCCTGCAGCAACTCCATCTGCCGGTCCTGCATCTGCTTGACCTTGTCGGCCTCAACAGCGGCGTGGACCCGCTTGTGCTTCTCGAAGTGCCTCTCTCGGTCGTACTCGGTCGGCAGCGTAGCCTTGCGACAGGTGGCGCCCCGGAAGTTCAGGCTGTCCAGGTAGGCGCGCTCTTCGCTTTCTGGGTGTAGCGGGCATAGAAGCGACCCCACAGCGGGGCCGTTCTCAGGCGCCTTGGTTGTCCAGACGAGCTGTCCCGCCCACGGGTGGGTGCGGTCGAAGCGCACCCGCAGACGCTGACTGGCCTGATCCGTGGTGATCTGGCTCGACACCCCGTCGTAGCGGTTGTAGACGATCATCATCTCTGCCGATGAGACGAGACCACCCAGCTCAGCGCCGGTGCCTTTGACCCGCTCCCTGAGTTCCTCGATGCTGACCCGCTCCTGACCATCCGCCGCTAGCCCGGCTGCGCCCAGCTCGGATGCGACATGCGCATCCTCCTCTGCCCGGTGCACCGCTGCTTCCGCTGCGGTCGGGGTCGTCATGTCACCATCTCCTTTCGTACGAAGGCGTTACGCTCTACCTTCAGGGCGGGGCCGAAGACGCTTCGATTGGCTAGGTTCAGCCGTAGAAGTTCAGCCTGCTCTTGGGCCATCTTCGGCCACCGCTCCTTCAGTAAGGCTTGCCGTTCATGAATGACGCTGCGGGCGAAGGCGAGATCGCCTTCACGGATCTCGGTGGCTTTCTCCTGCACCCATTCCACCGTTTCCTCCCACAGCGCCAAGACTTGAAGCGCTCCAAACTCGTAGTTCTCGGCCGGCCCCATGTCGTGTACCCAGAGGGCGATGCGACCCTCCCGGTTCACCCCGATAAGCTGGTAGCGGCGGAGGCCAGTCCAACTGTCCGGGGTAAAGCGCTCGCCCCCGAGGGAAGCGCGCCAGGGCGTCATGTCGGTTTCGATGAGCGAGTACGCCTTCTCGCCTCCGAGGATGGACGGCGTGAAGGGCACTATCTTCGGTAGATGCGCTCCCCCAACATCCGCTCGACTAACCGGCGTTGCGCCCTCAGCCTCTCTTCGTTGCGCCTGACGCATTCCTGGTGCCTCTCCCTATCCTCAGCGCTTTCAACGGCCGTTTCCACGACCGTGCTAGTCGAAGGACGCTCCATGTCCACCATCCCAGCCGAACTCGGCGATGTCGACGGTGTACGCCGTGTCGCGGTCGTCAGCCGACACCACCGGTGCGTAGATGATGCTGGAGTCGAAGTACGAGGTCCGCGTCGCTACGAGCCCGAGGTGGCTGTTGCCGTCCTCCAGGTAGACGCGCATCGTACCAGAGCCCGCAGAGACGCCTTCAATCCGCACCGTCTCCCAGTTTGAGTCCACCGTGTTATCGGGCACCGTCACGTCGTCGGTTCCCGTGCCGATGGCAGCCTGAGTCTTGTCGGTATCGCTGTCCACGCCGATGGTCTGCCAGGTCTCGTCCTGCTCGCCTTCCAAGAGGATGCCGAAGGCGTCGGTAGCGACGGTGTTCAGCGTGCCGTCCTCATCCTCGATGACTACAGAGTCGGCGATGGAGTCGGTGAACCCGATGAAGATCGAGCTTAAGCCGTGGTCTGAGGTGCGGATTCGCACCTGCATCGCCGCGACCGTGCATTCGTCCGGCTCGAACGCTAGCGGCCCATAGACCGCTACGACATCCGCGCCGTCGCCGGCCAGCGTGATCCGGCCAGCGCTCCCGTTGATCGCTAGCGCCGTGAACGTCGCGCCGGAAGCGACGATGAAGCTGCAACGCCCGGCAACCAGCGCCGTGGCATCAAAGGCTCCGCCGAACCCTTCCACCCAATGCTCCCTGCCGATTTGCATGTTGCTTGCCATTGTTCAGTCCTCCTGCGGAAACTAAGCCGCTTCTTCGATGTAGATCAGGTGGTACGGACACTCGTGCCAGCCCCACCCGAACGCGCCGCGCTTGACGACGCAGGAATCAATCTTCTGGTGGGGCAGCCTGACGTTCGGCGTGATGCCGGTCTTGATCGGGATGTGAACCAGTTTCGTGCTGGGCTTCACCGTTACTTTCCTGGCCTCACGCGTCGCGACAAGCTGCTTGCTCATTACGTTGTCGGCGCTAGCGCGTCGCTGTAGTCCTCGCGGATGAACACAGAGGTGGAGTTCGAGAGCCGTTCCGCGAAGGCGTACTCATCGTAGATCCACTTCTGTACCCCGCCGCCCCCGCGCTCGGGAACGTCCTTGTTGTAGGTGATGAGGTCCATCCCCTGGATGTAGAGGAATCCCATGCGGGCGAAGGTGGCGCCCTTAGCGTCGTCCAAGCTGTCGATGACGATGTTGCCGTCGGTGTACATCTCCGACTCGAAGAGCGAGCCCTTGAAGCCACGCCGATAGACCTGCTCCGTGAGGCCAGCCGGGATCGGATAGGTGCCGATGCCCGCCACGATCTCGTCCTGGATATCCTTCCACTGAAAGCCGTGCAGGATGGTGGAGATCGCGCCGGTCGCTCCCTCGGTCGCGTTGCCCTGGATGTTCGCCACGTCCGAGGAGATCACGCCAGAGCTCATGCCGGCACCGGCGCCGGGGTTGGAGTTGGTCGCTCCGTCCAGGGTGGCCAGGCCGTCCAGGTCTCGCTTCCTCTCGATGGCGTCCATCATGCCGGAGCCCAGCTGGGCCAGCACCATCTTGTTCAGGCGGTGTGTAGATCGGCGCGAGATGAACGTCGTGATGCCGCTGATGGTCGGCGTCACTGTGCGCATGATGTCGCTCCACTCCTGGGGGTTGTTCAGGATGGTAGTCTCGGTGATGCCGCCCTGCGCCGTGAGGCGGCTCACTTCGATCTCATTCCAACTTAGCCCAGTGTTGTCATCGAGATCGTGGCGCTCGGCCAGCGTCGGCGTCACCGCCGGAAACTCGCGCCGGATGCGCGCTGAGTCGATGATCTGCTCTAGGCTGTCGGCAAGAGAATCGGTGGTCGTGTAGCCTTCAGGCATTGCTTACTCCCTTACCTCGCAGGGACAAGCGCGTCGATATCGACGCCGTGCTTCTCCCTATATGCTGCTTTCTTCTGATCGGGCGTCGCGCCGGGGTCTCGCATAACATCGTCCGGCGAGCGCCCTCCGCCACCTCCACGCCCCGCTACCTTCGCCGGCGCCGCTCCGCGTTCGCGCTCAGCAGCGCGAGTCTCCGTGTCCTTGCGCCCGCGCTCTTTCGTCTCCAGCTCGGCGCGTACGGAATCTCGGAGCTCCTTGTCGTGCTTGCGCATGAACGTCTTCCACAGACGCTCGAACGCCGGCCGCATGGCAGCCGGGTTCACCGCCGCATCCTGATTCATGGCGGTCGCCTCCCAGAACTCGTCCTGGTGCGCCGCGTAGAAGCCGGGCTGTTGGGCTTCGAGGAATTGCTCGAAGGAGGTCATGGTCATCGACCAAGCCTGGTTGGCGATGAACTGCTGCGAGAGCTTGCCGAACGAGCCTTCTAGGACGCGCGTCGCCTGACGGCGCGTCGCGTCGTCTGTGCCCGCAAGGGCTTCGCGGAGGCTCTCAACGTGGTCGTTGAGCTCCTGACTGAGCGCGTTTCCCTGCTGAGTCCAGCCTTCGAGCGAGCGCGCGATCTTGCTCGTCGAGCGGCCGATCTCCGTGCGGAGATCGTGAGCCTGGTCCTCGTCGTGCTCCTGCTGCCACGCTTTATGTTCCTCGGTTTCGAGGACTGCGTCGAAGGTCTCCGCCTGCCGCCACGACGGTTCGGGCGCTTCAGGCTCTGTCTCTGACTCCGGCCGTTCGGCGGTGGGCTGCTCGCCCTCGAGCGCGACCTGCGGTTCGGCTTCCGGCTCCTGGGCCGCCTCTTGCGGCGAGGGCGGAGCGTCGGGCAAGCCTGGCCCGGCTGGGGGAGCTTCCGGTTGGCCTGTCGGAGTTTCGGTGATCTCGGCCATGTGGGCGCCTCCTTTGTTAGAGGAGGTGCCCCCCGCCAGGGTCTTGGCCTGAGACGTGCCCGCTCGTGCTAAACGAGAAGAGACGGCTGTTGACCCCAACGAGGGGGCACCGTCTCGATTTCCACGCTACACGGTTGTGCTGGCGTTGTCAAGAGGGTAGACTGGTGATCCTGAAAGGTGGTGGCATGATGAGAAACGCGATGTTGGCCGCAGCGGTGGTTGCGGCATCTTGGCTGGGGGCCTTCGGGGTGGCGCTGGGTGTGACGGAATGGCGGGGAGGCGATGCCGTCCAGGTCAGCTCGCAGCCCACGCTCTGCACCCGCGTGACCGACGCATACTACGACGCCGTAGGCACTGCTGGTATAACCGAGGAGCGCCTACAGTATCTCTTCGATGAAGCCCAGATTGCATGTAGAGATTAACGGGCGGCGGCTTCTAGGCGAAGAGCCTGCGACGTGAGCACATTGAAGAACGGCTCTAGCTCCGCCAAGTGCCCAAAGATGAAGGCATCATATTCTGGGTTGCGCTGCTGCTTTCGGAAGCGGCTGGACTGAAGACTTAGAGCCCAGTTGATTGTCTGATCGTTCTCGCCCCACTGCTGGCCAAGATGCCTGATGGCGATGGCAGGCTCTACTTCTTGGCCCTGCTCTCGCTCCCAGCGCTTCCGTTCTTTCGTCACATCGGCACGGAACTCCTGCACGTAGGCATACTGGTCTGCCGTGAGGCCCTGAATGGGGCTGATCTCGTTCGCCAGTTCCCGCCGTAACTTCCGCGCCGGCAGATACCGCCGCTCCATCTCCTGCACCTTCGGGTCGAATGTGCGAGTCGGCTTCTCTAGGGCAGCCGCCAGTTTGGGGTCCAGCTTGCGGAGCGCGTCGAACGCCTCCTCCCGCGCGGCGAAGTAGGCGTCGAAGTCTAGCTCGAACGTCTCTGGGTCAAACTCCGGCCTGATCTCGACCCAGGCGGTGTACGCCTTGCCCACCGGTGTCTCTTTCTCCAGGAAGTCCTCGCCGAAGAAGTCGCGGGCGATAACGGCTGCGCGAGTTGCCACGAAGTCCTCGTAAGCTGGGCCGAATGCTCGTAGCGCCTCAGTGTCGCCTTGCAGGGCTGCTTTGGAGATGGTGACGAGGCCAAGGTCTTGCTCCTGCTGCACTAGGAACTTGTCGCGCTCGTCACCACGGACAGCGGACTCAGAAGCGAACTTCACGCCGAGCCTGCGCTGCTGTTCGATGATGGGTGCCAGTTCCGGGTCCTGGCGGGCAATTGTGTAGTCCACCTCCGGGTTGAACGGGCGCTCGTGCTTCTGCTCAAACTTTCGAGCTAGCTGCTCGCGGAGCGGCTCGGCGCTGACATTGAAGCCGCCTACCTGAACTCCTGCACCCAGTAGCCCGATCCTTCCCCGCTCGGTGCCCGTCAAGGCCGAGATAGAGATGGGTGATACCTGTTGAGCTCCGAACTTGAGCAGGTCGGCGGGGCTCTCTATCTTTTCGCTGAAGGCAGGCACGCCGCCGGCGGCAATCGTGGTGAGGTCTATCGCCAATCGAGGTATCTGGGCGAGGCGGGACTGCGTAGCGAATACCGGATCGAACACCCATCGGAACGGTGTGTCAGCCTGGCCCAGCAGATCGAGGTAGAGCTTCCGACCATCCGGGCCGCGCCACGGTAGTTCGGGCCGCATGAACTTCGTATTGTAGTCCACGAAAGGTATGTCAGCACGGAAGAGAGCCCCGGGGCCGCGTTGCCGAACCTCCTTGACCTGACGGCTGTCGATGCGCCAGGGAAGTAGCTGCTCGCCACCAAGGGGCAGCGGCTTCCCGTCCCGGATGGTGCCGAAGAGCATGTTGAGCATGTTGGCTGTAAGGAACGTGCCCCCCATCATGCCGACGAGGAGAAATCGGCGTCCGGCCTGCGTCGTGGCGCCGCGCAAGGTGATCCGTGCCCAGCCTTCCATCTCCCCGATTGCGAAGGCACCGAAGATGCGGATGAAGTCCCGCGTAGTCGAGTTTCGCATGATGGACTGCCACCGCGCCGTCGAAGAAAAGAATTCGTTGGCATCAGCTGCGGCGCGGGTCGCCGCTTCGTTGATCGGGAGACCTTGCCTCTGATGAAAGTCGGTCAGCACCTCACCCGCCGTGTAGAGCATCTCCTTGTGGAAGCGACGATAGCGGTCTCCGCCCATGAACTTGATAACGTCCTTCAGGATTGGGATGGGCAAAATCTCCTGCTCTATGTCGGCCAGAGACTTCGCCACGAAGCTGGGGTCGGCGTTGATATTAAGGCCGCCCCGCCGGAGTGCTGTGCGTACCGGGTCTTGAGCTTCCCACTTGATCAATCGCCTGTCGACGCCGTTGTTGGCGCTACGCGCCCAAGCGCGTGCGCCTCCCTTGACCCCCTTCATATTCTGGAAGCCAGCACCGAGACCGAGCACAGCCCGGAAGCTGAAGTCTACCTGCTGAAAGAGGCCACCGAGCACCTTGATCATGAATGCCGTCGTAACGCCCTTCTTCAGAACTCGACCAGCTGGGTTCGTGTCGAAAGCCGAGATACCATACCAGTCCTCCATCGCCTTCGCCCACTTCGGAGGCACCACGTAGGGCTCGGTGAACGTGACGCCGCTGGGCTGAGCCCCCGGCTCCTCAAGGCCGACTGCCCGCTCTCGCAGCTCTCCTAAGCGAGCCTGCTCTCTACCAGTAAGGCGCGGCCCCTCGACGCCGGGAAGAGCAGCCTGCGCTTCTCCGCGACCCGCTTCTTTCGCCGCCAATCCCTTGAGGCGTGCCACATCGACCGGACCGCCAGGAGCTCGCGGAGCCGTCGGCGCGACCTTCGGCTGAAAGGCGGGTATCTTCGGGGTCACCCAGTCATCGAGGCCCCTGGCTCTCGCCTGGCTCTCTAACATTGCATTGCCGGAGGCTCGCATCTTCTGGAGTACTCGGTGCGTCGCCGTGTACTGAATTGCACCCATCCGGTGACGGATCACGAACTCTACCGGGTCCCAACTGAAGAGCGTGAGGTCGGGGTTCTCTTCCAACAGGTCGCCCAGCGCTCCCTTGAGCTTCCGGCGCTTCATAAAGGACGGCTTCTGGCCAGGCTTCATCTTCCCCGAGGCGCTACGAACTTGGAACGCTACCCCCCTAGCGTCTGTCTTGAAGAGGTGGGGGAAGTAGTTGGCGATCTTGCGCCGTGCGAAGCTCGGATCGACAGAGAGGATCATCGCCTCGTCTTCGTCAAGCAGCTGGTACAGGCGCTCCGGTAGCGAGCGCTTCTTGCCAGGCGGGAAGACAGTGGGATCGCTCCGTTCCCAGAGGGCCTCCATCATGTTCAGGATATCGTCGGACTGATTTTCGGAGCCTGCCCTAATCTTCAGGCCAGCCGCGTCGAAGTCCTCATAGAGCCGCAGCGCCTCCGCCTCTGCCTTCGCCATCTCATCGGTGATCTCGCCCACAACTTCACGCTCTAACTTTGTGGCGTCGTTAGGCGTTCCGTCCAACCATTGCTGAATGCGCTCCAGGACGTTCTGCGCTTCACGCGTCCTCGCTGCAGCGTAGGGCGAAGCCTGTATACCTGCATCTTCGGCCGCCTGCACTGCCAGGCGCTCTGCCTCCCCGATGTCTGCCGCCCCCACGACGCTCTCGGGAACGTTCATCGGGTCGCCTATGATCTCCCCCGTAGGAAGACGGAGATCCTTGGCCTCGCCGGGCAGCTGACCAAGGGCACGTAGACGTTCGGAGAGCGGGGCGCCGCCCTCCAATGCCAGACCGCCCTGAGATTCCTTAAAGCCGCTGAGCTCGCGCTCAGTGGCGAAGGTATCGACATCTTCGCCAAAGAGGGTACGCGTCTTGACCGTAGGTTCCGCGCCGGCAGCCGCGCCAGGCGCCGCGCCTCCCTCGGCCTGACGGAGTATCGCCATCGCCTCTTGCCGCTGGATGGTGCCTGGCTGAGTCGTGCCCGCGATAGCTGCTTCTAGTTGCCCCGCCAGAGATAGGCGCTCGCTCTCTCGGATTCTGGGCACGCGCAGTTGCTCATAAATCGGGTGCGCCTGCGCCATAACGGCCGCATTTTCCGGCGAGAGCAGTTGCACTTCAAGATTGACCCTCCCACCGGAGTACACATCGGCTATGACCCCATCGGGCCTGAGTGAGTCGCCCGAGACGACCTTTGCCTGACGGACACCGAAGCGCTCATGGAGCTGCCGCAGGATGGCCGCCAACTCCTCTTCGGAGCCGACGAATCTGACTCTCAGATAGTCGGAAATCTGATCTGCCTGACGGTCAACCAATTTCTCTTCCAGCCGCACGCGGTTCTTCGGCGGACCCATCCCATAGAACGCTTCGCCGCCGATCTCCCGCAGGGCAGGTTCAAGCTCAGGGAGTAGGCGGGCAGCCTCATCCAACCCTTGCTGAATGTTGTCAATATCTGCTAAACTTGATCTGGAAGGAGGGGACTCTGAGATGCCTAAGTCAGCAAGCGTCCGCGACGGTCCCGTCGATGTAGGAGCAGGAGTCGTCGCCCGCACGGTTTCGGATGGCACTTGGGCCTGGACGGAAGTTTGGGACGGCGCCCGCTGGGCCAAGTCCAAAGGCGTCACTGTGGCGGAGGTTCTCAAGGGCGCGCCGGTCGCCGACCCTTCCTTGAAGCCTGCTGTCAGCTCCCGCTCCAAGTCCCGGATCTGACGCTCCACCAACGCCACTTCTTTCTTTCCGCCAGCCGCTAGGGTTCTAGCGGCACCCTTTTGTCCCGTCCTCTCGCCGAGCAATTCGCTCCCCCTGATAGCAGCCTTGAGCTGGCGCTGCTGCGACTCCAGTATCGAGCGCTTCCGAGCCACTTCATCAATGAGCGCCAGGATGCCGCCACGATCGCCGCCAAGGGCGCCGACATCGAGCAGGCCGGGCTGCTTGCTCATCTGGGGGCCGAACTTAGTAATCACCTTTCTGAGCGCGCTCTTCGTGATCACGCGGTCTTGTTCATCTGGGCGAGAGAAGCGCGCAAAGAGCGCCTGGCCATCGTCGGGCGTAATGCCGTGTAGGCGCATCCCGCGTCCGATCTCTGCCGCGATGGGAACCACCGCCGGCTCGCTCACAAGTCGATCCATCACACCCTCGCCCAGCAATGTAATGTCGGCCAGGTCTTGAGCCTGCGAGGGACGCATCCGTAGTTGGGAGGCGGCATCGTCCAACGAGCTCCCGCCGTCCACCAGCGCACGGATCGAACGGGCCTGCTCCCTGACGTTCATCTCCGCCCTGGAGAAGTTGGAGGCGACTGCCTCAAGGCGCATCCGCGCCAGGAACGCCGGGTCACGGATGTCACCTTCGACGATAATCACGTCGACTTCGGTATCCGGGCCAAGCGCCCGCCGCGCCGCCTCCGTGCGGTGGTGGCCGTCACGAACGATGTACCAGCCGGGGCGCTCGGGGTTGCGGAGAACTCGTGGCGGGCGAAACCGCGTGGGGTCGAACGCCTGAGCCAACTCTTCGATAGTCTCTTCAAT
>SDBV01003990.1_pt1 | contig 21377 bp, 26 predicted proteins | sample 2277081 | NCBI WGS metagenome assembly SDBV01 (sample SAMN10402039, study PRJNA504765) | marine sediment metagenome | isolation source: marine sediment core GS10_PC15, 223 cmbsf | place: Arctic Ocean: Southern Knipovich Ridge | collected 2010 | reverse complement strand
AAATGCACCCAGCACGCCTGGCACCAGCATGCCGGCACCTGCAACAGAGGTGGATATAATAAAATCCCTGCGCTTCATCTGCTCTTTGAGCCCTCCAAAACAAAATGGTACTCTTTAGGTTATCGCAGATATTTAGAACATGCAAGGCATCTTAAAGCAGAGGGTTGAAAGCACAGGCTCTGATACATATAATGATATGGTAAGAATTGCGTGTGTGGAGGCAACTGCGGTCTCTCACAGGGGTTTTAGTGAGGGGAAAAATACCGGACAAGTTCAGGAGAGCATATACGTATGGGTGCTGATAACAGGCGGACGAAGGACCCGGTGTGGGAGGGGCAGGAGGACCTGCTGGAGTTCCTCTCAGGCATGCAGGGCGAGGTGGAGCTCTCCGGCAAGGAGCTTGGGGCGGAATTCCGGCTTGAGGTGGCGCCTCCTGAGAGCATAGACGGGGACCGAAACGCCCCAAGCAAGCTGAGCTTTTTCATCTGCCTCAGAAAAAACGATTTCCCGGCCCAGTCCTGGTGTCTGTACACGCGCCTTGAGAGCAGGTCCTTAGAAGCCTTTGCAGGGCAGTACGATGCTGGCAAGGTAACGACCATCAAGAAGCTTCAGAGCCTTTATGACCCAAAGGGCACTCCAAAGGCCCTTCAAGGATGGCTTAGGGAGCTTTTCCGGCTTTCTCTTGGCAAAAAGACTGAAAATGCTTGAAAGCCTTTGCAATGTGTGCCAAAATGATACGTGTTTGATCTAAAGAACCATTCCGGCACCCTGGCAGGGAAGCTTACGCTTGCCATATTCATCCTTATGGTCGCTATCAGCGGCTCTTCCGGCCTGCTCTTCCTTTCTTTTGAGCGGAGCATCACGCTGAGCAACATGGACAGGCAGGCCAAATTCATGGACGAGCTGGTCAAGAAGAGCCTTTACCGCGATATGCTGGACAACCGGCCCACCGACATTGTGGAGACCATAAAGGCCCTTGAGGGCTTGCATGAAATAGAGAAGGTCCATATCTATAACCCTGAAGGGTTTATCGTGTTCTCAAGCTTGCCCGAGCACGCTGGAATGCGCGCCCAGGGAGTAGATGTCAGCGAGATAACCAAGGTAAGCCCCCAGCTCCAGAGATCATCAACCGGAAAGGACGTCCTGAACTACTACTCGCCCATCAACGCCAAGCCTGAGTGCTCAAGCGGCGCCTGCCACTACCACCCCGAAGACAGCGACGTGCTTGGCTTTCTGTATACGAGCTACGATGTCTCCAACATAACAAAGACCAACCGCCAGATACTTGTGGGCGTGTTCCTTGTGGGAGCGTTCATGGTGGGGCTGATCTCGCTTTTTCTCTTCTACATCATACACATGTTCGTCACGCGTCCGGTGGCCCTGATCGAGGCGGGGATGATAAGGCTCGCAGACGGTGACTTCCAGCACCCCATAGAACTCAACAGCAGGGATGAGATGGGGCGGCTTTCGCAGAACTTCAATGCCATGGCCCATGATATTCAGACCTACAAGAACCGCCTTGAGAACTGGGCCGAGGAGCTTCAGGCAGAGGTGGAGAAGAAGACGGCCGAGATAAAGAAGACCCAGGAACAGCTGGCTAACGCCGAGAAGCTGGCCTCCCTTGGGAGGATGTCCGCAGGCGTTGCCCACGAGCTGAACAACCCCCTTACCGGGGTTGTCACATTTGCCCACCTGATGCTGGACAGGACCCCCGAAGAGAACAAGCTGGACCGGGAGGACCTGGAGCTGATAATTGAACAGGCCGACCGGTGCACAAAGATAATCAAAGGCCTCTTAAGTTTCTCCCGCAAGGGTTCCTCCGAGAAGTCCCCGGTGGACCTTAACGAGCTTCTGGAGAACTCAGTCTCCATGATCCGCAACCAGTCGGCCTTCCACAATATCGAGCTTGAGATGGAGTTCAGCGAGGGGCTCCCGGCGGTCACTCTGGATGTGAACCAGATACAGCAGGTCTTTCTGAACCTGATAACCAATGCCGCGGACGCCATGAACGGCGCTGGAAGGATAACCATCAGGACCAGGAGCGTGGACCTGGAGGGAGAGGAGTTTGTGGAGGCCTCATGTTCAGACACCGGCCCCGGCATCTCCGCGGAAAACATGAACAAGATACTTGAGCCCTTCTTTACGACAAAGAGCGTTGGCAAGGGGACCGGGCTGGGGCTTCCCGTAAGCTACGGGATAGTGAAGCGCCACGGCGGCGACCTGCTCATTCAATCAAAGATTGGCAAGGGCGTCACGGTCACTGTGCGCTTACCCGTAAAACCCGCTGAACCGGATGTGCAGAGCGAGGGTGAGCGGGTGGAGTTCCAGTAGCACCGAGTTCTTGAGGAAGACTAAGGAGACAGGCATGGCAGGCAAAATTATGGTCCTTGTGGTAGATGACGAACAGGTTATACGGCAGTGTTGCGAGCGCACTGCCTCTCCGACGGAGTTTGACCTAAAGGCGGTCCACTCCCCTGAGGAGGGGCTGCGCCTTATAAAGGAAGAGGGTGGTTTTGAGATCGTGCTTACGGACCTGAAGATGCCGGGCATGGATGGCATGGAGTTCATCCGGCAGGCGCGTAAGCTGGCCCCTGATGTGCGGCTCGTGCTTATCTCAGGATTTGCCACGGACGAGGTGAGGGAGCAGGCCCGCGAGATGGGCGTGGAGTTCCTGGCAAAACCCTTTGGCCCCAAAGAGCTGCTTGAGGTGCTTGGGAGAAAGCCTGATTAAGGTCGTTCAGTCCCGCACGGATTTTCTTTGGACGGTTCTGTATTACATTGACACATCGCGGTCTGTCTCCGCCGGAGACGGACACAAAAAACCTTTTTCATAAATGATTTCTATTTGAAGTCTGTAGTCATTTTTCGATTCATATGGTGAGGACTACTCATAGAAGTGTGCATGACGAGTTCGCGAGTTTCTTCCTGTACTGCACAGAAGCACTGAAGCGATATAGGTGCAGATTACAAATGAAAATCAATCGCAAATAATTGACCCGTCCAATTTATCTGAATCTTTGTTATAATTTCACTAAATAGGTGATGGGGAGGTAAATAGTGGAATCAGTTTATACCGTTGGATATGAAGAGAAAAGCATTGATGAATTTATCCAGAGTTTGAGGAAACATCATATAAAGGTATTGGTTGATGTTAGAGAAATCCCAGCAAGCCGAAAGAAGGGCTTTTCAAAAACAAAGCTTAATGAACGGTTGGAGTCTGTCGGTATTAGATATCTACATGTCAAAGAGTTAGGAAGCCCAAGAGAACTCAGAAAGAGGCTATATTCCGATAAGGATTACTCATATTTCTTCAAAGAATATAAAAAGCACTTAGAGAACAATATTGACATACTTGAACGTCTCTACAATGAAACCATCTCAAATGAGTCCTCATGCCTCATGTGCATGGAAAGGTTCCCAGCCCAGTGTCATAGAAAAGTAGTGGCTGAGAGAATTAAGGAAATTAATGGGAACGGACTTCAGGTTAACCATATATAGTTATTTATAATGATACTTGAAACCAAACAAATCCTTATAACTGTAAAAGCCTACCCTAATCCCAGTAAAAAATACATAGAGACCGTTTGCGTAGCTGGAATTGATATACAAAAGAAGGAATGGATACGATTATATCCAGTTCAGTTCCGTGACCTTGAAGAAAATCAAAAATTCAAAAAGTACTCAATTATTAAAGCAAAGGTTGCCAAAGCAAAAGAAGATCACAGACCTGAAAGTTTCAAGATAGATAGTGGCAGCATTAATATACTTGAACAGCTTGACACCAAGAGAGGTTGGGAGAAAAGAAAGGAGCATGTAATCCCGACAGCTTCAAACTCTTTATGTGACATATTGGCGGATAGCGAATTGCATGATAAATCGTTGGGGATGTTCAAACCACGTGATGTTGAGTTCATTTATGAACGAGCAAAAATGAAAGATATCGAGGAACGTAAAGCCTGCTATGCCCAGTTAGGTTTTTTGGGAGCAAATAAGAAACCTATTGAGCCCATCCCTTATGATTTTAAGTATTCATTTAAATGTAATGAAAATGCATCTTGTAAGGGACACGTGCTCCCCATTATTGATTGGGAAATAGGACAAGCGTACAGATCTTGGCGTTATCCCAGTGAAGAAATCTTGCTTCAGAAAATACGAGAACGCTGGCTTGGTGGAATGTGTGCTGACAAACACGATACATACTTTTATGTTGGTAACCAGCATCGCTTCAGGGTAAATTTCATGATACTTGGTGTTTTTTATCCGCCAATCAAATGAATACTTGCCTATTTTGCAAAAATGATGGTCCGTTCTTGAGGCCTGAACATATCATCCCAGAAGCTCTCGGAAATAATAACCTTATACTTACGAATGAGGTGTGTGATAAGTGCAATCAGTTCTTCGGTTCCAAAATTGAAAGCTTTGTTCTTAACAAAACACCTCTTGCGTTCTGGCGCACCTACTTAGGAATAAGAAAGAAAAAGAATAAGTTACCTCATGTAGAACTCTCACAACCTCTACAGAAAAAAGGCCGTTTTCCTTCTGTCCACAAACATCATGACAATTTTGTTGGATTTACGTATCACGATGACAACTCAGTCTCTGTGGACATCGGAGATGATCGGATTGTCAATGAAATCATGTCTGGAAAGCGCAACCAATTTAAATTTGTCTTTACGCCTGAAGTTCTCTTCAAGATGGGCCGTTTCTTCTTGAAAGTTGGATTGGAACTTGTCTGCTTATCTGATTCTCTGCGCTCTAGGTCAGAGGGTTTTTCGCAGGCACGGCGTTTTGCGAGATTTGGTGACTTTGAGGGTTTATGGCCCATTTTTCATTATCAATCTCGAAGCCTGAAAGACCTAAAGGTAAATTATGTAGACGCAGAAAGCATCGCTGAGGAAGTGTTCTGTTATCAATATCAACTGCTTGATTTAGAGGATAAGCATGTACTATCCGTGCTGACTGTTGGAACAGACACATGGGTTGTGTGTCTCAATAACCCATATCCTACACCAGCGATTCTATCCGCATTCCCTAATGAAAACTTGGAACTCATTTGGTATAGTCCTGAAGAGATTAAATAAATGAGTCTTAGAAAAACAAGATTGCGCGGATATAGATAAAATCCTCATTCCTTTCAGGTGTTATATATTTTTGCCGTAAATCTGCAAGGTCACGATTTATCGAAACTGCGACTAAGTAGGTGTAGCTCGCAACTGACTCCTGCGGCTTATATGTAGAAGTCCTCATTTCATGGAGTTTAAACAAGGCCCGCGTGTATCGGGTCGACTCGACCTATCTAAAAACCCTTGCCGGTTGCTGTTAGTGAGAGCTTGCCGTGCTTCACGCCTTTGGTGCCAATGAGCCTGTCTGCCACCTTCTGAATAATGCTGGACTTCCCCCTCACTACGAGCACTTCAAGGCAGTTATGGCTGTCGAGGTGGATGTGCATCGAGCTTACCACCATGTTGTGGTACTTGTGCTGGATGTCCGTGAGTGTGTCGGTTAGCTCGCGCGTGTCGTGGGAGTATATCAGCGTGATGGTGCCCGCGGCCTCGCCGCCTTCTGCCACGTGCTCCCTGACCAGCGAGTCGCGGATGAGGTCGCGTATGGCCTCGCTCCTGTTTGAGTAGCCCTTGCTCTCTACAAGCCTGTCGAACTTCTTTAGAAGCCCGCGGTCAAGCGATATCCCGAACCGTGTAAGCGGCATCCGTCCTCCTCTTAATATTTTGTAATTATCTATAACTCCGGCAATAGCGCCGAACACAGGTACTATAGTAGCACGATTATCACAAATGTGCTACAGTATATGCGAACTCATATCTCCAGAAGGGTTTATAGAATGGCCCGAAGGTATTTAAGTAATATCAAAGACGCTTGCGGCCATATGTTCACAAGCCCATGCCGGATATAAATAAACGGGAGCCCCGAGAATCAATACAGGGATCAATATCAGAGAAGGTATATAGTGTTATCCAGCATAAAGATAAACAATAATAATCCAATGCTCCTGCAAGTGCCGGGCTAGGCAATGCACATATCCGAAGGAGTGCTCTCGGCCCAGGTGCTAGGTGCAGGCGCAGTGGTGGCTATGGGCGGGCTGGCAATAGGGCTCAGGCGGATGGAGAACCGCCGCGTGCCGGAGGTGGCTGTGGTGGCCTCGGCACTTTTTGTCGCGTCGCTCATAAGGTTCCCTCTGGGGCCTGCAAGCGTGCACCTCACGCTCAACGGGCTTGCGGGGGTCCTGCTTGGCTGGATGGCGTTCCCTGCGGTGTTCGTGGCCCTTGTGCTTCAGGCGCTCATGTTTCAGTTTGGGGGTTTTACTACGCTTGGCGTCAACACCGTGGCAATGGCCCTGCCCGCGGTCGTGGCAGGTTGCATATGCAGGCAGATTCTCAGGGCCGCAGGAAAGACCAGGTCCATTATCGCAGGGGCCATCGCAGGGGCCATCGGCGTGGCAGGTGGCGCGACACTTATAGCGCTTGCGCTTGTGGCCACGGAGGAGTCCTTCAGGGAGTTGTCAGTGGCCTTTGTGGCCACGCACCTGCCCGTGCTTGTGGTGGAGTCAGGCATCACGGCCATTGTGATGGCCTTTCTGTGGAAGGTAAAGCCGGAGCTGCTTGGCATAAACGGGGAAAGAGACAGAGGGGGGATCATTAAACGTGACCAGTAAAGCGATTTTTTCCTTTCTAATACTTCTGGCATTGCTTGCCCCTGGCGAGGCTATTGCGCACAAGGCAAGCGTATTTGCCTATGCTGAGGCGGGCCTGGTCAGAGCGGAAGGCTTCTACTTTGACGGCAGCCCGTGTAAGGGGTGCGCTATAAGAGTTCTGACAAGCCAGCCGGGGGATGAGGGTGAGGGGGATAAAATCCTCTCTAAAGGCAAGACCGACGAGCAGGGGGTTTTTACATTTAATGACCAGGCGGGTATCCGGCCTCTGCTGCTAAGGATGGACGCGGGCGAGGGCCATCTGGCTACCTTCACGCTTGAGACCGAGCCTGTGGCGGCTCTGGAGGGGGATATCGAGCCCTTTAATATTAATGGAGAGGCCGTGTTTCTGCCGGAGTATGAGCAAGAGTGTGGGATGGATATGGAGGCAATTGTCGAGGATCTGGTAGAGGCCCGCATTCAGAAGAGACTTGCACCCTTGCGCGCTGAGATAAGCAGGCTCAGGCGTGCCTCTGAGCGCCCGGGCATCACTGAGGTAATCGGGGGCATAGGATACATAATCGGGCTTGCAGGTATATGGCTGTATTTCAGGTCAAAAAAAGAGAAGAAGGATTGAACATGCTAGGCGCTATACATATGATAGCTGCTCATCAAATGTATACTGATGAATTAATCATGAAAATAAAGAGAAAATGAGGAGCCAGGGCATTGCATCTTGAGGAATTCGCAGAGGGAACCTCACCGCTGCACAGGACGGATCCGCGCGTGAAGTTCCTTGCCGCAGGGCCGTTTCTGGTGCTTACAGCACTGGCCGGAGGGCTTAGCGCCCCGGCATATGCGCTTGTTGTATCTATAGCGCTTGCTGTGCTTGCCGGACTTGATCCTCAAAAGCTTGCCATGCGCATGCTCGTGGTCAATGCCTTTGTGGCGGTGGTCTGGGTGTTTTTACCCTTCAGCATGCAGGGGGAGGCACTTTTTAATTTAGGGCCATTTGTGGCAAGCCAGGAGGGGGTGCTTTATGCTTTAGAGATCACGCTGAAGACTAACGCGATAGTGCTTGCCACCATAGCGGTGTATGGGACCACCGAGGCCATGAGCCTGGCCCACGCCCTTGTGCACTTGAAGGCTCCTGTGAAACTTGTTTATCTATTCTTTTTCTTCTATCGCTACGTGAGCGTTCTGCATGAGGAATACACGCGCTTGAGGGAGGCAATGCGGGTGCGCTGCTTTCGCTCAAAGGCGTCGATGCATACATACACCACACACGCAAACCTCATAGGCATGCTCATCGTGAGGAGCTTTGAGCGCTCTGAGCGCATATACGAGGCCATGCTCTGCCGCGGGTTTCACGGGCACTTCCCCGTGATAGGGCACTTCCACCTCCACCGCGTGGATTATGTCATGGGCACGCTGCTGGCCGGGGCCGCAGCCGGGGTGCTTGCAATAGGACGGTGGCTATAAGATGACGAGGATAGAGCCATGATAGAGCTTAGAGCAATAGAGTTTTCATACCCCGGTGGGGACGCCTCCGGCGGGGACATATCCAGTGGGGACGCCATAAGCGGCAATGCGCTCTTTGAAGGGCTGGATTTCGCGCTCCGCAAAGGCGAGCGTGTCGGGCTTGTTGGGGCAAACGGTTCTGGCAAGTCCACGCTCATGAGGCTCATTATGGGATTAAGAATTCCCACTGCCGGGGATGTTGTTCTCTTTGGCCGCCCCTGCCGCACGGAGGATGAGTTCTCAGAGGCTCGCAGGCGGATGGGCTTTCTGTTCCAGGACTCCGACGACCAGCTCTTCAGCCCCACGGTGGAGGAAGACATTGCCTTTGGGCCGCTGAACCTGGGGCGCACGCATGCCGAGGCCAGACAGGACGTGGTGGAGACATGCAAGCTGCTGGGCATCAGCGGGCTAAGGCAGAAGGTCACGCACAAGCTCTCGGGCGGCCAGAAAAGGCTTGTGGCGCTTGCCACTGCCGCTGCCATGAGGCCCGAGGTCTATATCCTTGACGAGCCCACCGCAGGCATAGACGAGCAGGCAATGGACACGCTCCTGCGCTTTATTGACCAGCACGTGCGCACATGCCTGATAGCAAGCCACGACAGGGAGTTCCTGGCAAAGGTAACAAGCAGGGAGTTCAGTCTTTAGGCAGCTTCTTCTTGTTCCCCGCATACTCAAGCACAACGGAAGTCTCTACCTGACGCTCGGGGATATTCCAATATTTCTTTAAGAGCCTCAGCGGCTTGTCATATATTGAGTGTTCCATTTGAACGCTGACAGTATTATACTAAAACCATGGTCAGGGGTTTCATTGCTCTATTTAATCAAGGGGTGAGAGCAAAGGGTGAATAAAGTGGTGGCTCAAGGGGTGAGGCCAAAGGGCCGTAAAATATAACGGAGATCATTTTATGAAAAGATTCTTGTCCATGTTTATTATCGGAGCATTTGCTGCAGGCACGCTGCTTTCGGGGTGCGAGTCCACAAAGGGGGCTGGCAAGAGGGTCGGAGATGACATTAAGAAGACCTCCAGGAGGGTAGGCGCCGGACTGAAAAATACATCTCAGAAGGTCGAGAAGGGCATATCGGACGCTACAAAGGATTTCAGGGAAAGAAACCAGTAATATCCCTGCAATACCCCTGTAATACCCCTGTACTACAAAGATAATAAAAATAATAAAGGGAGGTACGAACACAGGATGCTGAAACGGATATTAATACTTGCAATGGGCGTGGCAATGTTGATGGCAGTTGGATGCTCCAAGGTGGAAGAGGCGGCAAAGGAGACTCGCAAGAAGGGCAACAAGGCCTTTGACAAGGTGATAATGGAGCCTCAGAGGAAGGCCGAGGAGGCCAAGGACAAGGTGAACGCTGCGCTGAAGAATCTGGACAAGAGCATCAAGCGCGCCACAGAGGACGCAAAAGACAAAGCGGAGGACCTGACCAAGTAGCTGGGCAAGAGCCGGTGGGCTCCGTCGGCTCAGGCGGTCCGGGCGGTCTCTATACCCTGGCGGCCTCCGCAGTTGTGATCGATATTGTCGATAAGCACGATGATCTTTTTTGAGACCCCTTCCATCTCAATGGACATCTCGTTTGCGCGCTCATGCTTGCCCCTGTCGCAGGCCAGTAACATACTATTGTGCTTTTAGTCCCAAAGCCTCATTTGATATGATAGTCAGACAAACCATGAAAACCCAGATAAGCCATGAAAAACCGTTTTAGAGACATGCAGATGGGCGTGGACCCCGAGTGCTACCCGTGTTTTCTCCGGCAGGCAAACATTGCCATGGACTTGGCAGGGGTGAATACGGATACAGTGCACCGTGTCATGAAGAGCGTGCTCAGGGCAATTGGGCAGGCAGACCCGTCTAAAACGCCCGCGCATGTAACAAGCCCGATGCACAGGCGCATCCGGCGGCTGTTGAAGACCGATCCCTTTCGCGGGGTGAAGGCCCGGTACAACAGGATAGCCTTGAAGATGTACCCAGAGCTCAAGCAGTCGGTCGCGCTCAGCGCCGAACCCCTGGCAACTGCCGCAAGGCTTGCCATTGCCGGCAATGTGATCGATTTCGGCATATACAGCTCCGTGGATATAAAGGGCGCGGTGGAGCGGGCGCTTAAGGAGCCCATGGCAGTGGATGACATCAGGGAGCTTGTCACAGCGCTCTCAGAGGTGGATGCTGTGCTCTATCTTCTTGACAACGCCGGGGAGGTGGTCTTTGACCGCATATTGATAGAAGAGCTAACGGCGCTGGGCAAGCAGGTGACCGTTGTGGTGAAGAGCGGGCCAGTTATAAACGATTGCACTATAGAGGACGCCATAGCCGCGGGCCTCGATGATATCTGCCGGATTATCGATAATGGCTCTGACAGTGTGGGTACCATGCTTGAGCACACATCAAGAAGTTTCCTCGAACGTTTTAGCCGGAAGGACCAGCTAATAATCAGCAAGGGCCAGGCCAACTTCGAGACCCTGATGCATGAGGACAGGAGGATATTCTTTCTGTTCCAGTCAAAATGCGCTGTGGTATCCAGAAGGCTTGGGCTCAAAGAGGGTGACATGCTGCTGGCGCGCGGCGGGGGCAGGTAGCACTGTGTCCATATTACGCTATCAGGGATATCCGGGCGCTATGGACGAAAAGTCTCTTGAGGAGGCCGCGCGTGTGCTCAAGGAGGGCGGCATAGTCAGCTATCCCACCGAGACCTTCTATGGGCTTGGCGTGAAATTCGATAACGAGCAGGCCCTCAGACGGCTTTTTGAACTTAAGGGCCGCCCCGAGGGCAAACCCTTCTCCCTGATAATTGCGGACAAAGAGCAATTGAAAGATATCGCCGCGCCGCTTTCGCGCGTTGCGCTCCAACTGATCAGGCAGCACTGGCCCGGCCCGCTTACGCTCGTGCTTGAAGCGCTTCCGGGGCTGTCTCCATATATTGCCCCTCGCGGCACCGTGGCAGTGCGTGTGCCTGGGGCCTCTGCTGCGCTGGAGCTCGCGCGCAAGTGCGGGTTTGCTATCACCGCTACAAGCGCCAACCCCTCGGGGGAGGCCCCTCCCGGCACGGCACAGATGGTATCGGCATACTTCCCTGAAGGCATAGACATTGTGCTTGACGGGGGGGCTACTCCAGGGGTGCTGGCCTCTACAATTGTAGAGCTCACAAGTGGTGAGCCGGTGGTGCTAAGACAAGGTGCCTGCGATACAGGGCTTCCGGGGATATAATGGACCACGCTGGATTGGTCAATACGGCCTTGGAGATCAGGGAGGCTTACGAAGCTCTGAGCCCCATGATCGAGAGCTATACCTCAAGCGTCTGTCCTGACTGCATGCTGGTCTGTTGCATAGACCGCCACGCTGCCCTTGACCCTGAGGACCTTGAGTTCATAAGGCTTGTGGACAGTGATGCGATACCCGGAGAGCCCCCTCTTGATGATGACAAGAAGCCCTGCCGATATCTCGGCGACCTCGGATGTGTGCTTCAGCGCTGGAGGAGGCCACACCGTTGTACATGGTATTTTTGCGAGCCCCTGCTTGAGCGGATGGACCAGGATGGCTCACGCAGGTACAGGCAGATGCTTGAGGCCCTCCAGAGGGTGGGCCGGCTCCGAGGGCAAATGTGCAGTTTCTGATCAACAAGAACCCAATATGCATGCACTTACGAAGTCAATAAACACAAGGTATTGTGGTATGACCCCTTGACAAGCCCCCCCCTCATACCATAATGTAGACGGAACAGGACAAACAAAATGTGAGGAGGTTTTGATGATAAGGAAAGCACTTTTAATCATGGTAATAATCCTTCTCGCTTTCAATGGGGTGGCGTTTGCGGCCTCTGGCGAGGTGGTTATGGAGAACACGATCTACGGCGGCATAATCGGTGGCATGCTGGGCGGGGCCTGGTATCTTCTGGACCAGGACGAGGCTGGCAAGAAGCTTGGCACCGGCGTGGGCGTGGGCATTATCGCGGGATTCCTCCTGGGGATGACCGATGTGGGCAGCTTTGTTGAGGTGGAAGACGGCAAGATGCATGCCGGGATTCCTCCCCTGTATGTGACACAGACCGATAACAGGGAAACGCTCTACCACACCAGCCTGCTTAACGTGAAGTTCTAACGCGTCTTAAAGGCAAATGCTTGACGGGGCCTCTGGTTCTTCATAAGGGCTGGGCCCTGTTTTTTATTTCAGACCAAGTGCCTCGCGCACAGCCTCCATCACCCTTTGATGAACCTCCTGCTTGCTCCCGCTTGCGTCTATGAGCTTTACGCGTTTGGGTTCAGCTTTGGCAATAGCCCAAAACCCCTCGCGCACGCGACGATGGAATTCCACCTGTTCCATCTCCAGCCTGTCGCGCTTGCCCGCGCCGCGATTGCGGGCTAGCCCAGTCTCCACGTCCATGTCCAGCAGCACGGTCAGCTCAGGCTTGGTCCCTCCGGTAACTATGCGATCAAGCACCTCTATAAGCTGCATGTCCAGGCCCCGCCCCGTGCCCTGGTATGCTGTGGTGGAATCAGAGAACCGGTCCGTGATAACGACCTTCCCCTCCTGAAGTGCAGGCAGTATGAGTTCATGCATGTGTTGTCTCCGGGCCGCGGCGTAAAGCAGCAGCTCGGTAACAGGCTCCATGGCAGCATGCTTCGTGTCCAGCAGCACCCCGCGTATGCATTGGCTGATGGGCGTGCCTCCGGGCTCGGCAGTGGTGAGGACCTCATGCCCTTCTGTTTTAAGCGCCTCTGCCAACATCATTACGTGGGTGGACTTCCCAGCGCCTTCTACACCCTCAAAGGAGATGAACAGGCCCCTGCTCATCCTGCTGCGCTCATTTTGCTCATTCTGCTCATTAGGCAAGCTCTTCCTTCATGCGCATCAGCAACTGGAATATCTTCATGGTCTCCTCAACAGTGCAGGAGCCTGTGCCGCACGAGGGCGTGAGCATGATGTTGCGCATCAGCATATCCTCGGGTATCCTCTCGGCCAGATGCTTCCTGCGTTCATCAAAAAGCCTCAGCAGGCTGGATTCGTCCTCGTGTGCTATCGCCTCTCCGGTGGGCACGATGCCCCAGGCGATGATCCCTCCGCGTTCGAGAAAGTCAGTGGTCTCATCCGGGTACAAGGCAAGTGTGTCGCCATACCCGTAAACGTCGAAGTTAAGTATGCGGATCGAGGTGCCTAGCACAAGGGGCCAGTCAGCGCGGCCGCAGCAGTGGATGCCCGGTATGCCCCCTGCATGGGTGATGGCCTCGGACAAGTCCTCCAGGAGGCGGAAGGTCTCTTCCTGGCCCACCCCCAGGTATGTGCTCGTTCCGAGGGCCGAGAGTATGGGCTCGTCGATGAACACTATCACGTTGTCCGCAAACTGCCGGAGCTGCTGCACCTGCCAGCGGGCCTTGCCCTTTAAGAGCATGAGCGCAAGCTCCCTGAGTTCCTCGTCAAAGAAGATGGGCGTGTCGGAGGAGTCCTTGAGCCCCAGCGTGAAGGTCAGGGGGCCTGTGACATGCCCCTTGAGCATGGCAAAGCGCTTGCCCTTGACGTGGCTTGTAAATGCGTGCATGCCGTGGGCAAAGTCGTGGCTCACGGCTATTGCCGGAAGCTCCGCGCATGTTTCGTAGAACCTGGCTATCTCCTCTTCGTCGCGCTCCACCCAGATGCGCTCCCGTTCCATGTCGATGCGCACGCCGGGCATGCCCTCTGAGTACTGGGGTATCATCTGCTCCTGGAATCCCAGGGCGGGCAGCTGCGGCCAGAAGGGGACGTCCACGCTGGACAGGGTCAACTCCACGGCCTCCAGAGCCGAGCGGTGCGGCAGGCTCCCGATGCCCGTGGTCGTAAATGGTTTTATCTCTACCAATTTATAGTCCTCTCCTAAAAGTATAAGCAATAATAACAAAATGCGCATGTGCCCTGCCTGAGCATTGGCATGATGACACTACTGAGGAGGGTTCGCCTCTCCTTCGGGGTTTTTGTGTTGCCCCTGCGGAGAGGCTAACAGGTTTATTGTGACATTGTCCTTATGACACGTGTAAGGGAAAATGTGTCACAAACCATCGTCAATTAACCGTCTGTAACCGTCTAAAGAAAATTGCTTCTTCCTCTAAGAGAAAGGCATTATTTCTAAACTTCAGTTAATCGGTTATAATATAAACATGAAAAAGAAACCTCTTTCAAAAACAAACCCCTACCTTAGAAACGAGACCAGCAGGGCTATTTCAACTGCTACCACAGTGATTTCATCAAGTGCGATTGAGGGGATACATATCTCCAATATTGATGAAAAGACTGCTAAATGGTCTGTAGCTGTTTCAGGTTTAAAAAAGAGATCAAGAGCAAAGTCTAAGTAGTACTTCTTTGTCCCTGGGTTTTTATGCTCCTTCTGATAACACTTCTGAATATTTTTTCCATGGGAACGTAATTCGTGTCCATTGCTTCCTGGACAGCAATGAAATATTCCTTTTTCATGGAGCTTTTTATTTTCGAGAAATCCAAAGTAGGATAATCCGCCTGGTAAGCCATAAGAGATGCAAGCAATCTTGCCACCCTGCCGTTTCCTTCCCTGAATGGATGTATCAACACAAGCTCTGCATGAACGATTGATAGAGCCTCAAGAACATCTTCTTCCTTTTCAAATGTGCAAGGAGTATATTTCTTCAATATCTTTTCGTATTCATGCATCAGGTTTGGGACGTGTCTTGCTACTGCGAAATGAAATTCATCCTTTGAGACATTGACGTTCCTGTATTGGCCAGCCCACTCGTAAATGTCACCAAGCCAGAGTCTGTGCATACTGCGGATATCTTCTGATGTAAATGTATGGTCTTTGTCGTATTCGTCCTCCAGCTTATAGAGTGCGAGATAAAGCTTCTCAGTCTCAGTCTCTCCCATCTCGCGAACGCGTTTGATGCCGAGTTTGTTCCTGAGAACCCTTCCACTGGAGCCTGGCTCGAACTCGCTCTCTAGACCTGTGGGATCATATTTTCCAGCAGCGCTCATGTGGATAGTATACACTTGATTTTGTACGAGGTTTTTGCCACTAGGAATTTCATGACATGCTAAAATGGGTGAGAGAATATCAGGAAAACAGTGACAGACACCAATTAACTAACAACGACGAAAATAAAAACACTTTGCCCGCTTCTACTGTTTTTTAAAGCAAAGGCTTATTCCGCTTCGCAGGAAGTAAGGCAATAACGTATTAGATGAAGCATTGTATAAATTCATCAGAGAATTTTCGTAAACCTGAAAATAGTTGTGACCACGGACCCTTGTGGCAGTGAATCCGGCCTCTTTGCCCATGCCAATGAGTTCCTTGAACGTATACTCTCTCACATGACCGTATTGAAGGAAATCTTTTTTATCAGGCGGCAAGGCATACGGATTTTTTCCAAACATCAGGGAAACCCTCTGTTTAAGACCGGCGGCGTTGGGTGTCTGTACAAATAGTAACCCATCGTCTTTTAATAGCTTGTGCATATAGGTAAAAATAGCTTTCGGTGAAACCAGTATATGTTCGATCACCTCTGACATCACTATCACTGAGAATTGATTAAACACTTCATGTCTAGATGTGTCAATGGCATTATGAAGGTCATACACGAAATGTTCCTGGCACATGAAATCCTTCTCTCCAAAGGCATTACAGAAGGTGTCCTCGTCTCCATGGACGTCCATGGTGGATACAGCATTGGTGAAATAATGCTTTAGAAGAGATGTTTGAGGGCTTCCCCCAATATCAAGGATATTGAAATCAGATATTTTGGGAATGTTTAAATGGTTACTCTGAAGGGTATCAGCAACGAAATTTATTAAATATGCGAATCTTTCCCTGTGAAATTTTAAATATCCGTATGTAGTGTCAGATAAATCCTTTCCTCGGAAAAAAGAAAGAACATCCTCCCCAGAGATATGTTTCATGCAACCTACTATATCATATTGTATCAGAGTAAAATCAAGGTGACCCACCATGCTTTGAATGGGTAAAACTGGGGATAAAAATGAGGCACAAATCAAAATGGGTGCATGCACCTGTTGGATGCCCAATGATGAGCACGACAGAATTTATAACTGGAGGCAACTGAAATGATAAAGAGTATTTTAGTGGTTTGCATGTCTATCGCACTTCTTGGGTCTGCAGCGTTCGCTCTTGCGGGGGAGGCCGATGTGCTTAACGTTGTCATGAGCGAGAGCATGGACGGCAGCTTCAACCTTCACGTCACGGTAAAGCACGCTGACACCGGATGGGACCACTATGCCAACTGGTGGCGGGTGACAACAGAGGACGGCAAGGAGCTTGGCCGCAGGGTGCTTGCGCATCCGCATGTGGGCGAGCAGCCCTTTACACGCGGGCTAAGTGGCCTGAAAGTCCCCGAAGGTGTAATCGTGGTTATAGTCGAGGCCCATGACAAGGTCCATGAATATGGCGGTAAGACAGTGCGCGTGGACACGGCCAAAGATCGCGGCGAGGGCTTTCGCGTCATCTTGCAAAAGAAAAAGTAAAAGGGTCATATAATGTTTCTCCAACAAGGCTGCCTGCTGAAAGGGCAGCCTTCTTTCTTCTGGATAGAATAAGGGCCATGGAGTTTAAGCCATGGCCCTTTTTGAGAGGATCAGTCTCAATTGGTCGTTCTAGTTGTTTGAATGCTCCTTGGCTTCCACAAGCTCAGCTGACTCACTGGTCACGATCTCGATGGCCGTACCAACCGCCCATCCGGCAACCGAAGTCCCTATCACGAAGAGCGCTGCCGAGCCGATGACGCCTGCCACCATGGACAGTGCGACAATCATCCTGGGGATGAGGGTGGAATCCACTGCGCCCCCCAACATGAGGTTCGAGATGTAGAGCCCTGCGGCCCCGCCGATCAGGGAGCCCGGGAACATGCCCACCAGAAGGAACAGTACCAGTCCAACGCCCGTGCCAACGTAGATTCCCTTGTCTGCCATTTCTCCGTGTCTCATTTTCTTTACCCCTTTCATGTCTTCTGCCTTAAGAGATGCAGTTTCCGTGCCAAGTCTCAAGTGACTGTATAAACAGTTAAATTATCCGACGAGCTTTGCGTTTTGGCAAAAAGTATCCGCGAATCTGAGAAACCGGGCTTAATTACAAATGGGGGGTCAGAAAGCCGACGCTGGAGCACCCTCAGGTCCTCATACCCCTCTACTTTAATATTGCAATGCACCAGTGCATTCCCCGTGGTCTTGGGTCCATGACCCTCTGCCTCGGGGTGTAGAACTACATGTCTTTTTAGATACCCTGTGGTCTCTGCCAGTCGCGACGACTCTTGCCGACACGGAGGTTCATTAGTTAAATGAGTTCTCAACCATATGTTTCATAAACAGTTTGTTATGGAAGCAATTGTGCGGACAAGGAAGGACAGCCATCAAAGCCGGGCCATCTTTTTCCCGGTGCCCACTTACAATCACTTCTGGACAGGACTACAATATAGACAGACAGAGTTGGAAGTTTACGGATGTCCCGGACGAGTCGCTTTTGAGGACAGGCTATGCGATCAGGGTCGCGGGTGACGGGCGTGGTGAGCGGGTCCGAAGAGCAAGGGGACCTGCCTGAAGCGCCCTCCGAAGCGCAAAAATTGTAAACTGCTCAAAAGCGCTCGCATGGGGCATCCTGTTAAAGACTTAAGCAGTGGAGCCGTACCGGGCAAGGACGGCCACGTTGACCACGTGAGGTCTATTGCAACAGGGTCGTTCAGGTAGACAGCCCAGGTAGCGGCTCCATTTTTATGGGAGCATTTGGAGAGCCTTCTTTGCTCGGTCCATAAATAAAAAATCCACCGGAGAATTATTCAGTTTCCCCGGCGGGGTTACCCTGATCTCAAGTATGCCCTCGCCGATGCGCCCCACCATCCCCACAATGTACGCGCTCCCGGTGGATGCCGCCCCTGTGCCGCCCACAGCAACAGGCAGGAGCGAGATAATACCGAAACCATGATAAAGTTTTGCCCTGATCCTAAGATCCTTCAGCATGCCGCGCCCACATTAATAGCACAGGTAAAAACTGGGATCCCTTTGTAATTGCACAGAAAATCGAATCGAAACTACTAAGGACCATATCCTGTAAATTTAATTAAACAACTGTTTTTAAACAGTTTTATCTGCGCGTCAGGTGAGTTCTGAAAACTAACAAAAAACTACTTGACCTATAAGCCACGCTTATGCTTAAATAAGTACGTCTTTGGGGCGAAGTGGGGAATTCTAAGGAGGAAACGGTATGGATTTTCAGGATTTCAAGCTATACGGTCTTTGCGTCGTGAGGCTCAAGCATCAGATCGCTCTTGCTAAAGAGCGGGGCCGAATGTGCGATGGCAGGGTAGCGCTTGAGTCCTTCTGTACTGGTGAGGTCGAGGAGATAGTTGACCTCCTGGAACTCTATGACCTCAAGGTCAATATGGACGATTCCCGCCAAGGTCTTGGCGCAATGCTTGAAGAACTGGCCCAGGACGCCTCGCTGTTCGTGCGCGAGCCCCTTGCCTTTGACTATGACGAAAACGGAGAGCTTTGCCTGTACCTGCTTGAGAGCTCTCAGGTAAAGGCCCATCCAGCTGAGGCCAGGACAGAACTGGAAACAGCAGGAGTATTAACCACGGAAATATAAAGAGCACCTCCACACACCCCGAAAAGCCCTGGCACCCTCCCAAATTTGCCGGGGCTTTTCATTTTCTCCCTTACCGGGCGCGGTCTTCCTTATTGATTTTGCCCATTTTGAGAAAGGCCCTTCGGATTAGACGATCCCCTTAAGCGCCTCACCCGAGCCGCAGACGATCAACCCGGCCCCGGGCGCAGCTTCTTTTAAATGTATATCGCTTGAGACGATCCTATCTGCCCCATGGGCCAGGGCGCATGCGATGAACTTGTCGTCGCCGGGGTCGTCATTAACCCACTGTCCCCTGGGAGGATTTTCATCCAATAAAATGTTCTTCTGGTTACGGATATCCTCAAGCAGGGTTTTTAACTTTTCGCCTCTGAAAGAAAACCTGGTAAGAATGTTCTCATACTCTCTAAGCACAGCGGGCGTAACGCAGAGCGCCACCTTGCCCTCGCGCCAGGCCTCCACAAGCCTGCCCGCGCTACCCCCAAAGAGCGAGGCCACTAAAACATTGGTATCGATCACGAGTTTTAACAATTGTATCCGGTGTATCCAGAAAGCATCAAGATGACAGAGGCTACTGGCCTCTGTGCCCCTTATAGCGGTTGGTGATGGGTAGCCTCCAGTCCCTGCCAAAGGCGCGTCTCGTGATCTTGATCCCCGGAGGCGACTGCCTGCGTTTATACTCGTTCAGGTCAATAAGCCGTATCACCTTGTTGACTATCTTTGGCGCGATCCCAAGAGTCGCCACTATCTCCGGCTGGCTCAGCTCCTCCTCCACGTAGGCCCTGAGTATGGGGTCGAGCACCTCGTATGGGGGCAGGGAGTCCGTGTCCAATTGGTCCGGGCGAAGCTCGGCAGTGGGCTCGCGCGTGATGGTGCGCTCTGGTATCACGGGTTTCCTGCCTTGCGAGTTGCGCCATTTTGCAAGCTCATACACTAATGTTTTGGGCACGTCCTTGATAACCGCAAACCCCCCTGCCATGTCCCCGTAAAGCGTTGCATACCCCACGCTCATCTCGCTCTTGTTTCCGGTTGTAAGCACAATGGAGCCAAATTTATTGGACAGGGCCATAAGCAGATTGCCCCTTATCCTGGCCTGGAGGTTCTCCTCCGTGCTGTCGGGCTTTCTGCCCTTGAATTGCTTTTTCAGAATGCTCTTATAGGACTCGAACGTGTCCTCAATGGAAAGCTCGGTGAGTTTTACGCCCAGGTTTTTGGCAAGCTTTTCCGCGTCCTGGCGGCTCATGTCCAACGTATACTCTGAGGGCATGAACACGAGGTGCAGGTTGTCGGGCCCAAGGGCGTCAGAGGCGATGGCGGCCACAAGGGCAGAGTCAATACCGCCGCTGAGGCCAATGAGCCCTTCGGAGAACTCGTTCTTGGCCATGTAGTCGCGCACGCCAAGCACAAGGGCTGAGTACACTTCCTTGTTCTTCTCAAGCAATGGGACAACAGGAGCGCACTTGAACCGTCTGCGCTGAGATGGCAAGGTTTTAAGCGGCAGCTCCACAGGCTGCACAGTGTTATGGTTCTTCCCAACCTTTATGGGTCTTACAGGGTCTTTGTCCCTGGCATTTTTAACAGCGTCAAGGTCAATGTCAGATACCATAAGTGTTTCCACGAACTGCTCCGCCCTTGAGATGACCTCCCCGTGCTGGTTTATGATGAAGCTTGCGCCGTCAAAGACTATCTCGTCCTGGAACCCCACAGTATTGAGGTATGCCACAACAGCGGAGAACTCCTTTGCGCGGGAACCAACTATATTCTCTCGTATCTTCTGTTTTCTCATATGATAGGGCGAGGCGTTTATATTGATAATGACCTCAGCCCCGGCCAGTGCCTGAAGGTGGGCAGGGCCTCCGGAGTGCCAGATGTCCTCGCACACGCAGAGGCCGAAGCAAGTGTCGGCGTACATGAAAACAGGCGCAAGACTCCCGGCACTAAAGTAGCGCATCTCGTCAAAGACACCATAGTTTGGCAGGTATTGTTTATGGTATACATGGACAAGCTGCCTGTCGCAGAAAACAGCGGCAGCGTTATGGTTCTTTGTGTCCTGATCCACAAATCCGACAATGGCTGTGATGCCCTGGGTGGAGTTTCTTATCTTGTTTATGGCCTTCATGTTATCAGCTATAAAGGCAGGTTTCAGCAGCAGGTCCTCCGGTGGATAGCCGGTAAGGGCAAGCTCAGGGAAGACGACAATATCAGAGCCGGCCGCACGGGCCTTTTCAATATAGGAGATGATGAGCTTTGTGTTTTCACGGATGTCGCCAACAGTGGGGTTTATCTGTGCAAGCGCAAGCCTCAGGGATTTCATTGTTTAATGATAGATGAAGCAGCCCAGCTTGTAAAGGTGCCACGGGCACCTCTGAACTGGAGGCCGTCAGCCTCAAGGTGCCACAGGCACCATTAAACTTATGGCCGTCAGCCTCGAACGTTATCAACAAACAGATTGAACTGGAACGTCCAGCATCGATTCTCTTTCAGAGAAGTATCGCAAAGGATTCCAATTAATAAATGGTTTATTCCTTGCGCTTCCCCTGTTCCGCCCTTATGCCCTTATGAAGGTCAGGGAATTTGCGACGGAGGGCAAGATTCTTTTTAAGGTAAATGCAGTTGACCTTAT
>SDBV01003989.1_pt1 | contig 21379 bp, 23 predicted proteins | sample 2277081 | NCBI WGS metagenome assembly SDBV01 (sample SAMN10402039, study PRJNA504765) | marine sediment metagenome | isolation source: marine sediment core GS10_PC15, 223 cmbsf | place: Arctic Ocean: Southern Knipovich Ridge | collected 2010 | reverse complement strand
TGAGGGCAAAAGCGATTTCGCATTTGAGAATGTTGCAAAAAAAACCAGCAAGAGTTCGCGGCTATTTCAAACATCCGAAGATTGCATATGCGGCATAATTACTCTAATGGATCGCCGGGTTAAGAAGCCAAGAATATGGAGCTTGCAGCTGGATCTTTAAACCAATCCTCAGGGACAAGATCAATAATTCTAAATTCCACTTTATTCATAATAGTATTTTGATCTGCACCATTTATAGCTCACCTGATATGAAAAAACAGGCTACCTGCACGCAGCGATATAAAGAACAGAGGGCAAAAAAAGTTACTAATAACCAAATACTGTTTTCCAATAGTCTATGACAGTATCAAGAGTTGAATTGAAAGATTTTTTGTCCCCTGTTTTTGTAGTGTAATAGACTTCCTCGAATGAATAGTTTTCATACACGTCCCGAACATCTTCATCCTCTATTTGAACAGTCTCTATCGCACCTGCTGATGATATGGTTGAATATTGCTCTTTTTGGGGGTCATCTCCTGTGTAGAGATGTTTATAAGCGTTAGCGATACTTCGAAGATCTCTGAAGGCTTTCATTGTACTTTTTTCGATGTGCTCTATGTAGGCACCTACTTTATCATATCCAGACACCCTGGATGGATCGTTGCGCTTGTAGTATGTAAAATATTGATCGGCAAGGTGGGAAGTTGCAACAGCTACATTAAAAGCTCGCCTAACACATCCAAGGTTATCTTTGTAGTCATAATAGTTCTCTAAAACAAACGCATGGTAATATTGATCTGGTGTCATGCAAATACCCATAGTAACCGCCCCTATATCATATGTACTCAGTGCTGGCACCACCTTGGCACCACATTTGAGGGAAACTCCTCCCTGGTAGAATCGCCCCTAGACCATAACATAGCCTTGGACCGCTTTAGAGGGGGAAGGTCAAAACGTCTTGAGGGAGAGCAATTAATATTTGTCTCTCTTGCGTTTTTGACTAACTCGGTGCCATGAGCCGCATTTCTTTGAACACCACTTAGCATTAGGGCGACCAATAAAGAACCTTTGGCAATTGGGCAAACGACAGCGCTTAAGTCCAACGAAACTGCCGATAGCAAGCTGTTGGGAAAAGGCATAGGCGGCTTTAACTTCCGGTCCAAACGATGTTCGTATATCGGCAATATACTCCCAATATGGCAGGTCGCCTTTGGGAGGCATTAAAATATGACGAAATCGAACTGTTCCCACCTCCCGATTTAGATCGTCAACTAATTTGTCCGTAACGCCCTCTTCAACAAGTCGGGTCATCCACAAACTCAATGCTTTTTCAAACAAGTGGAGTTCAGATATTAAGATCTTTCTCTCAAAGTCACTTTTCTCTAGAAACTTATTGGCGGCCTCAATCAAAACCTCCGCAAGAGCTGCGCTTTGCATACGAATCTGACCGTCCACAGCCGTGAAAAACGCTCTATCCTCTTCTTGTAACGGTTTTTTCATAAATATAGCCTCTTGAAAGCGTAACGCCTTTTTAGGTATAAATACGTAACATATGGCGTGCCAAAATTCAACTTTCTAAAGGAGGTAAGTCATGAAAATTGCTCTGGTAGGCGGAATCCGCTGCGAAGCGCAACCAAGTTTAAGAGGCACCTGCCCGGCTTGCGGTGATCCGATGATTGCAAAGTGCGGAGAAGTAAGGATTCGGCACTGGGCTCACAAAAGTGGCAGCAACTGTGACCGTTGGTGGGAACCCGAAACCGAATGGCACCGCGCTTGGAAAGATAAGTTTCCCGCCGACTGGCAGGAAGTTGTCCACACAGCCGGAAACGGTGAGAAGCACATTGCAGATGTGAAGACCGATCATGGTTGGGTAATCGAGTTCCAACATTCACCCATTAAGCCTGACGAGCGCCGGTCTCGAGATACCTTCTACCCTAAGTTAGTTTGGGTGGTGGATGGGACGAGACGAAAGACAGATAGAGAGAAATTTCAAAACGCGTTGAACAAAGGGATGCCGGTCGGAAGGAATTTACGTTTTCGGAGAGTTTTCTCGGATAAGTGCAAACTACTACAGGAATGGGCAGGTAGTCCTGCCCCCATTTTCTTTGATTTCGGCGGAGATGTGCTTTGGTGGCTCCTTTATAAGCGCCCAGATGGGGCGATGTATGTCGCACAGTTCCCACGTACCGAATTTATCGAAATCCACCTATCACAGAAGTCCGACTATTTCGCAGAGCTCGTAAAGGAATTCAGCAAATTAGCCTCACAACTTCGCGCTTAGGCGTTGAAACAAGCCCGACCGCAACCTCCCCGGGGCGCCCGCCCCCTGCAACCTCCCCAGGGCTTCCAGCGATATTTCGCCCGCAGGCACAAGCGTTTTTGACGTTTATAGATTGGATATAGTTTTTGGTAACTACATATATTTTCTTTGCATATGGGCGCGCATAACCAATCATTGCAGGCGCGACGGCGCTGACGGGCCGCGGCCTGAACTTAAACGTTATACTGACCTTTTGATAACTGCTATTTATCAGCAACCGAGCAGCTTCCGAAAATTTGAAGATATTGTAAACGTATCGCAACTCAGTGTCGGCGTTTGTCTGGTCAAATTGTATCTTATTTGAAAAATGAAAGATTGAATCTTGGTCATTGCATTTTATCAAGTGCGCTTGATGTCTTGCTTGATGGTAAAAACTCTTTTTATATCCTTTTTACACTAACTTTGAACTAATCGCCTTTTTACCTAGGATGACAGATGGGGATAGAATTGCCCTCCCATGCGGTTTTTTACATCGGTGGAATTAGATTTATTACGATAATTCACCTCGGTATTTCTCGTAATCTGGCAGATACAATCTCTCAGATTCATCTATGAATTCCTTCCTTCTTTCTAGAAGGCCATAAAGTTTCTCATATATACTTTTATAAACAATTTGATGCGCCTGATTTTGTATTTTTTCCTCATCGTATTCATCAAATTCAACATCGTTAGTCAATATTTGATCTACAAGCCGTAACAGATCAACCTTGGTGATTTTATCGATATGTATATAGTCATCTGATTCGCCAATATAGAGCCCTTGATTATTTTCGATCTTCAATAGTTTCATAAGTTCGCCTCCTTCCATCATAAGCTTCTTTCCCGGCCTCAAGTGACTTCATCATGATTTCATGGTTTGCTATTGAATGCCCATCCGTGGAATGTAATCTTTTATCTGTTGGATGTCCGCTGTAAATCCTATAAACAATTTTACCGCCAACAAACTCCTTACTGGTATACATAAGGTAATCAGCACCAATCGACGCTCCAACTGTGCTATTATGAGTTACAACTACAACTGGCATTAATTTTGAGATATCACGCAAAATTTCATTAACATCGCTCCGCAAAAACATATTATCAAAGGAAGATTCTGGCTCATCAACGAGTAGGATATCGAAATTTTGGGCATCTTTTATTTCTTGTAGTAACTTAAACTCAGATTTCTCACCTCCAGACACCTGGAAACCATCCCGGTTTAGGATCTGGTAGGTTATCTTCGCAAAATACCTGTATAGCTCTGCTTGGGGCAAGTTCTCGTTTTCCATTAGCACCCGAAGATATCTATATGGGTCATCGTAGACCTTCATGGCATCCGAAAAAGCCGTCCTCACGCCGCTTACTGATTTCACCTCTCCTGCACTTGCAAACGGTCCCTTTTTGGCAACAATCTTAAATCCTCGAATACTCTCCTCAGCTATAGTTGCCTCCTTACGGAGGCTTTCAACGACATTCTTGAAACGGTCTACTTTCTTAGCGTCCATGCTGGCGCGATATAAATCTACATCACTAACCTGAACTGAAGAGGATCTTATCTTGAGGCTTTCTTTAACATCTTTGACCATACTATTCACAAATACTTTCTTCTTGTTTTCAAAAGATCTTGCCCACAGAATTCCAATCAACTCACAGGCTAGTCTTTTTAACGATGTCTGGTCCAAGTGCTTTTCAATAATGCTTCTATAGTCGACATTTTCGATCAATTGCCTTACGGACTCTATTAATTGTTTAAGGGTCGTATCGTCACTTATGGAAAAAACTGTTTCATTGAACAGAGTCGTCTTTGAGAATGAATCTCTCCTATCTGCTTCTTCAGCTGATTTCAAAAGAGTGGATACATACTCATCCACCTTCCTGTCATTTAAAGTTAGATCGACATTCATAGTATCGTCTAAAATAGACTTAAAACCTTTTAAATATTCATCAGAAAAACGACTTTCTCGGTTTTGTAAATATTTATTAAATTCACGCTCATAGGATGCGTCATCTTGCTGCACTAATGAGAACTGCCTTATGTAGTTAACGTTATCATTCCTTTCATAGATCCTGTCGAGTGTGTAAGTTTTGCCAGATGAGCGTTCACCTAATAGTACATTTAATCCGGTAGACATCATTTGACCGTCTTCAAATATCTGAAATAGACTGTTCCCGTCACTCTCTGACAGGCAAATTTTACTTTTGTCCATAAGGCAGGATTTAATAGCATCCAGTGTCAATTCCCCACAGTCTATAAAAGTTTGCCTTGTAGGGAACTGGCTTAGGTCTTCGCCAACCCTGATATCACTAAAAAGCACAGGAGTTAATTGTGCGTCGTCCTTAATAGCTCTAATGAATTTTTTGGCGCTATCCACCTCACCTGCTGACACAAATGGAGAAATAGCGGATAGTGTTTCAGTATTAATCGTCGGTTTCTTACCGTAATGGGGGATGATCAGGTATTCATTTAAATTGCCGAAAATTGATTTCATCTCTTCGATAGAAATGCTATCAGATGTATCGGTGATTTTCCGGGTTACTTTCGCAGTCGCCGTCTCAAAATTTTCTAAATTAGATCCATCGGAAATTAACAGAACATGGCAATTACTCAAATCAATTTCTATCCCTGGGAAAGTCTGGATAGAAAGAGCCTCTCTAATAGATCGGAATTGCGTCCTATCAAAAGTGTTGTGATTAGTAATAGCGATTGCATCCAAGCCCGCTTTAGCAACATATTCCTCAAGTTTATCTATGCTGAAAATGAACTCATTATCATTAATCGTTGCAACGGTATGGATATGTAGGTCTATTTTTTTCAAAGAATCCTCCAGCTCTTTTTCCTGGTGCGGCAAGTTCTCCTGATCTAAGTACGTTAGATTGATATCCCAATTTTCTTTGCTTCTGCGCCAATAGATGGGTGTTTAGTTGATGCATCTCTGATGCTTAAATAGAAGCCCTCTGCTACGACCTTCCTTGATTCCCCCCACATGTGCAAGTAGATCATCATCCTACCAGCGCTTGGTTTCTTGATTACTCTTCCCCAACCAACATCCGGGTTCCAAATAATATCATCAACTTGATGCTCTTTTGTGCTCTGATACTCCAGTAGGGATTGATAATTTGGTCCTAGAAGAGCCTCGATAGTCTCAATTGCTTCTGCACATCTGGGTGCTTCCTCCACCAATAACTCCCTTGCCCTTTCTATCTGGACGCGGCTGACTAGGGCTCCCAGTTTCCCAACGCTCGTGTCTGATCTGAGTTCAGTGCAGTTATAGACCCGATGCAAGCTGAGGGCACGCTCGAATTTCTCGTAACTGGACGGCCAAGACAACTGAGCTAAGGCCGTGAGTGTGGCGACCCACAAGGTTCCGTCTCCAACAACCTGGAGAAAGACCTCGTACCGGCCCTCATCTTTGTATCTTTTTCCAACTTCCTCCAGCAAACCGGTTTCCTCTGCCTTGCTGTTCCTGCGATGGTTGAGGAGAATGTCCACGGTCCTCGTTACGATGGCTCTCGATTCATCTGAATTTAACCACTTTCCTCTCTCACCGATGAGAGCAAGAGCCAGAGGAAAGGCTGCAGCCTGGACCAACTTTGTTGCCGTACATTCCTCTGCAAAACTGCGGTTTGAAAAGTTGGCGAAAAACCTCTCGAGATCATCACGCAACTTTTGTCGATATTTTTCAGGTGGCGGTTCGCGGTGAGGAGTTCTGGGAGGTTTACTAGGCGATCCTGCAGGAGGTTTTTTCTCGAAATCTTCTTCAGGATCCTCCTCGAATTCCGCCTCATCTTCAGGTTCAAGGTCTGGATCCTGCGAGTCCAATTCTTCGTAAAGTGCTCGCATCACTCCAATGATGGATAGATGCGTTCCAGGTCCTGAAGTACCAGGCAATCCAGGTTCTTGTATTTCAAGTTCATTGAGACTTCTAATGAGATTCTCTGGTTTTACCGGGTCAGCAGGTGGCTTCTCCTCATCAGGACCCTTTTCGGGCTTTGGTCTCAAAGGTGGATCGTTGTAAACCTCCTTTTCGGTGAACAAAGCTGAGGAGATCATAGCAAGATCGGATACAACTTGGGCGTGTTCTGTATTGGTCTTCGATCTGGTCATGCCCCCGAAAGACTTCATAACCTGTCTGGCTTGGGAAGCCCTGGTTAAAGCATCAATATCGTCTACCCAATGCAGGGGAGAAATGAAACGTTGGCCGTCAGTCTCGAATTCAACGTGGGCCAAAGTTGAACCCTCTGGCCAGGGCGTGGTTTCTGTAAGATTGGACCACCACTCGTTTTGGCTCTTCGGGTTTAGAGGTAGAGAAAGCTGATTCGGTCCGTGGAGCGAGACCTGGCTGCCTGCAGGTACAGCCTTGCTCAAAGTGACTTCCACATACTCCAGGCTTCTCTTCAGAACAATTGATTCAATTGGATACACATCAGCCTGAGACTCTCCCGCATCCTCTATATCTCTGGGCGTTGTCCGTTCAACCGGATTCCGGCTCTCAGGGAGTGCAGAAAGGACATCCTGGAAATCTTCTGGAGTTGGATTGTCGTAGACAAGGAAAGCCTCAACATTGCCACCATCAGCAGGAGCCAATAACCACGCAGCCCTTGAACAGTTTGCGGAGCCAACGATCGCCGCCGGCCCATCCGGACCCTCAAACCAGTAAAACTTCGCGTGTAGCATCTGGTCACCAGTGAATGGCGCCAAAGTGATCTGAACAGGGTTTGTTTCGATTTCCTGCTTCAGAAAAGAAGCGTTGTCTGGAGTGACCGCGACCACACATTCCTCCAGGCCAAATTGATCATGGCACCATCTAATAAAAGCGCCCTTTTCATCGGTAGAGCCAGTAAACACAGTCAACTTTTCAAATCTACGGCCAGCCCACCTTTCCTCTAAGCTCCTGGACAGCGGCTCTTCTGGTTTTGTTATGTGTATAGACCGGTCATGTTCTGTTTCACCGACACCCAGCCAGGAATAATCCTTGAGCCGTGCCAGGGCCTCTCGCGCCATATCTGATGACAAGTAAGGCTCTATGCTTCCCAATAGGTCGTTGGCAATGGCGGCTGACTCTGGTTGATCTGCATTGAGTGTCAGGTGGACGCCCAACTCTCTATTGCCACCCCATCCTCCAAAAGTTAGGTTGCCGGATCCAATGAGCAGTTGAGCACCTTTAGGGCCCGTTCGCAGGATGAGTTTTGGATGAAATATTCCCCGGGTGTCAGCGTAAGTGAGCAAGTATCTCGTTCCAAGATAATTAAATTGCCCCTCATATCGTGAAACCGCATCCTGAAGAATACCGCGGTCAGCCACTACGGTGATGTCCCCTGTTACCCCATACTGAAGATCACGCAGGATGATCCGCTCGAAAAACAACGGATCAAACGAATAGGAGAGCGCAATGCATCTGGGAAAACCCTCCTCCCTGCAGAAGGAACGAGGATTCATTGGTCAGTCTCCCTGTTCCCCAATTGATCCAATATCTGATAACCTCTCAACAGTGCTTCATTCCCTGCCTCGGTGAGTCCGCTTTCATCAATGAGACTTAGCTGTTTTAACCAACCAATGGATTCAGGGAGACGGGAAGCTGTGTGACCTCCTGTGTAATCCGTGGCTCTGGATTTCCACAGATCACCATCACAAATCAGCAGCGCAACGTCTTTTTTGACATCTGCGAACATCCGAGACCATGCGATGCGAAGGTGCTGGTCAACCGTCCTTCGTATTTGCCAACTGATCACTTCATCCAGAGTTGGATTTTCATCCATCCATTGATCTAGCATGGGGAGTATGATCTCTCGCAAACCCATTCGATACTGTCCTTGATGAGAAAGGGGTGGAATGTGCTGCTCAAGCACATCCCCATTTGCTGTTATTCTGTGTTTGCACAGGAGCCAGGCAACAGGAAGGAGTCCTGCCGCCTCGCGCTTGTTTTTCAGTGATCTTTCAATAAGAAGGTTCTCATCCAGACTCCCTTCCCATCGAGTCAATCCACGATGGGTTATCTTGTTGACGATGGCATGTTCGACTCGTTCAACTAGATCAAGAAACCGGATCTGGTCAAAAACCTCATCAAGCTGTAGAAGTCCGATGCCCTGAAGCGCCTGGTTAATCTCATCCCCAAGAATACTGCTGATCACCCGGTTGCTTGAAACTGCTTCCTCGTACCCCCTTAGCTCAGCACAGACCTCACCAAGGACTGCTTCGTGTACTACCGCAAGTACGTCACGAATCCTGTAAAGCAGGTAGCCATCCAGTACCGGCAGAAGATGTTTACTAATTTCTGGAGCGGGATGCAGGGCCACTTCAAAAAGGTCGCCTTGATCAGGAGGTCTTGCGTGACGTTTTGCCAACTCGAGGAGGAAAGTGTAAGTCATGATCCGGTTGGTCTCTCTCTGGTGCCTTCCTTCAACCACTATTTCGGGCATGAGAGTCCTTACAGTGGCATTACGCTCGGCAACTGGAATGTTCTCTACGTCAATACTCCTGCCAAGTTCCTCCAAGACATCTCTCGGAACTGTTTGAAAGAGTGGGTCGCCATTCAAAGAATCATAGAAGCGGGTGTCTTTGATCAGGTTTTCGAATTCCTGAGCGAGAGCCATTCCTCTTTCCTCGGATAATCCAGGGACCCCCATTTCACCTGCATAGCTGAGTACGAGATCATAAGTTGGTCCTGCGTAAGCTGTGAAAGCTGTTTGACTGACAAGCTTCTGGACCGGGATGGGATCTTCATCACCGTCAATGAGTTCCAGTGCATTGGTGATCCCCGGGATATTTACGGTTTCCCTTTTGTTGAACAGAATCCCCAGTGCAATGGCGCATTCCACCCTATTGGCGAAGTCAGCAACAGCGGAGTGCTCATTCGGCAAACCGCTCTCGATGAACATCTTGATTATCCAGGATCGTATTGAAAGGTGTCGGATGCGGGGCGAGATGGTGGTCACTCCGTTAATGAGTGACGTACTGATAACTTGAACAGGCATGCGAAGCCCGAGCAAATCCAATCCGACGATTGGCTTACTTTGGGTGTCAATCCATTCTGGTATTGGTGTGTCTGGCATGTTTCTCCCCCATATAGAACACGTACATAATACACCCTAAGTCGCCAGAACCGAAAATTTTAGACCGAAATGGCTTGAAATCTGAATTTGGAGGGATTCCTGGGGGTTACTATCTAATTGTTGGTCTAATAAGCTCTTCAATCCAACTTTTGGCCTCAGGATAGTAATCGGTATCCAAAACGAACTCTTGACCACGTGCAACTGATTTCAATAAGACATGTTGAGTATTTCGTTGCCACCGCGATATATCCCCATGATAGCTCAATGGCAAACGACCCTTCGAAGGGAAGAACCATTCTGGCAACTTCCAAATTGAACTAGTGGAACCGGGCGCCGTTAATTGAAGCTCTGTACTGTAATGCGTAAACACTCCTGCACCAGCAACGCCATTCGCTACACCATTTATAGTCAGTGTATTTCTTGAAACATATAGAGCGTTGTTCTTGAGATTTTTCCTGTTATGGGGGTGATATTCCGCCCAACCTGGAACACAGGACAAGTTATCATCTAAACACAGGACATCCCCCACTTGTAGCCACCCGAATAAAATATGACGATTATGACTGTTTTGTTGAAAGGTGTATTTCCCCTCTCTTACAAGCACATCCTTAAATAGCCCAAAATAGAGAAATATATCTCCTTCTCCCACACCGTTGTTTTGAAGATGGCTTCGGGAGGAGCCGGTTTGTCCAAACACAGGCCTCCAACCAACTGGACGCTTCATCAATTCAGCGTTTAGATCCGGGTCTAAGTGGGCAAAATATTCAGACTTAATATTGTCCTGAGTGAGATCTGAAACTATCTTTCCCAAATTCACTTCATCAAAGTTTAAGTCTGCGTATCTGATACTTGATAACTTGTCGGGTATGGGCAAGGAAAGCATCCTTCCGCCTGGGAATATTGGACTAGGAACGCCACCAGAGGACGAGTCGAAACCTTTCCTGCTGAAAATTATTTTCATCTTTATACTTGGCCTTTAACAACCGAATGTGCTAACCCGCCCTTCCCATTCGGTGGGGTTACCGATGACTCCTCCTCCTGGGTGTTCTCCTTCGAGACTGTGTATCCAATCCAGAAAGATCCGATAATAAGGCGAGTTTGATTTTGATCTGTGTCCTCTTGAAACTTTCAATTTTATAAGTTTTTTCGGCAACTCCATTCGATGTTCGCCAAAGTACCAAAACCTTTCAGAAAGAAGAGCATTAATGCCACCAATATCAATCTCCCGTTGGTCGTCTGTATAATGATGGCCTTGATTTACCTTGTTTAATTTTGGCTTCGCGGGTGAGCATGAAAAGTCCCACAAGCAGTCACCATGCCATCTGACATATTCATTTTTTGTGTTCTTGTTCATCGGCATGAGGGGGATTTTGATTTCGAGTTTTTCCTGACATAGAGTGTCGTACTCTTCCATTGACCTTATTTCTGTTACTTCCATGACGTATACTACGCACTCGCTTCTGTCGCCGCAGGAAGAGTTTTTTGAACCTAATCCCACTATCCAGTCACCAACCCAAGCCACTTTTCGGATAACCGGCTTACAGACAACAAGTGTGCACATTCCACCAAAAGGGTTAGGGGCTAATCCAGAATCCGATCTCACCGTGTATGAAAACAAAGTCGGTTGATCCTGGTTCGGTAAGCTCACAATAGTCTCCTGAGTGCATGTGTTTATTAAAAAATAATTTTCTGACCCGTCTTATGTTCCATCCATCCTGCGACATCTAGTAACTCGTTATGGCCGCAGTATCGACATTTGCCCATTCCAGTGATTATCCCTCTGCAATTCATACACAGCTTCTGCTGCTTCTCGTCCTTCGTACATGTCACAGAACAATGTTGTTCAATGTCACCCGTAAGACTTTTTCCACATGACTCACAGTTACCGGATGCGTAAGTCAACATTAGGAATCCTCCGACTTTTCTACAAGATCTCTCCAATACTCCTTCCCAATAATTACATCCAAGGATCCTTCAGAATCAGCCTTAATGATTATTGATGTCCCAACAGCGGCACTCCAAGCTTTACTATTAGAATCAGAATAGTGCACCTCAGATTCTCCACCTACTATCCACAGGAAGAAGTCTCCTTTCTGTGGTGCTCGGAACACAGGTGGAAATTTCGCTGGATCTCTCGGGGGCAGCAGGTCTGGAACAATGCCTGTTCCTCTTTCTTTTACCGATGATTCGACTTCACCGATCAACTTCCTCCAGCCACCCTTTCTAACGGGATATGAGCTCGAAGCGACTTTTACTGAATAATGGAGCACTTCATCTGGCCATCCGAAAGTAAAGAGGTGTCTGTAACAAGGCCTCAGTCGGGGCAATTTGGAGTCTACATACTCTAGAATCTCGCAAATCTGGTCAGTCCTGTCTGCCAGCCTGATATCCAGATACACGTATACTGCTTTAAACCCTCTCTCTTCGACGGAAGTATCCAAGAGGCCCTCTACCCGTCTTGATTGGCGGAGGCCGGAAGTATCCTGGTATTTACAATATCGTTTTGCAATCTTAAGAACTTGCGTGGCAACTTTCTTGTTTTCAGCATTCATAGAGGTCCTCAGCAGTCTAGCGACTCCAACATCAGGAAAATCCCTGGATTCGTATGAGCGACATTAATTAACCGTCCACAACCATTTCCAGCCATTCATCATGAGGGATGATCCGGAAGATGTGCCTTTTCTCGACACAGAAGGACTCGCAATTGCCTTCATATTGACCTGTGACTTCATCCTTCACATATTCTGAAACCCTGATTTTACAAAAGGATAGTGTTTCTTGGTAGATCGTGTTGTCTGTTCATGCCCTAAATACAATTTTCCTAATTACTTCAGGGGCATTTTTTATTGCTCCTCTGAGGATAATGACCAAACCTGCAAACACAATTCCACCACCAGCTAAAGCTCTTTGTTTGTAAGTTTTGCGGTTGGTTACATGTCGGCAAAAAGGGCAATATTCTTCCCACTGCTCGAGTGGCTGTTCTCCACATCTTGGACACATCGTACCCATCATCTCCTCCTAATAATTTCCTCGGGTCGAAATTCTATTTCCATTTTAGCATTCTCGGAATGTGAGAGATGCTGATGATATTCCATTAACGTCTGCAGCTTTGGAACTTCTTCCAAATACGTCTTCCAGGGAGCCTGGGGCAATTGGCCGCCTTGTACAGGCAGTAGTCTGGCTTTTCTAGCAGCACTTTGGATGTTGCACCCTTCTAGCAGCTCGAAACTTTCCAAAAGAGCTGAATCAGCAGCTTCATGTTCCCCCAGGGCTGCATAACATTCCGCCAAAGTTTGAATACCTAACAAGGCTGCACCAAACAATTGGACCGCAACATTCATTTCAGCTTGTGCTTTTACGGGTTTGCTAGACTTGCGGCCTATATAAAGATGATCACTAGGCTGATCATCAGGATCTTTAGCATTTTCGATTCTGTCAGCCAATTCACCAGTCACCAACCGAACGCCTTCACAAAGAGTTTGAATCGAACTATGAAAGGCTAGAGATTGTTCTACGGGATCTTTAAACTTCAAACCTGTTACATACAAACTCCTACCAGCGAGAACTTTGGCGATTCTATCTCTTGTCATCCCATGTGATATTGCCTCAAGCTGAGACTTTATCTCACTGAGTTGGATAGACATGTAGATAAGTAAGCTTTGACTTCCGATGGCTGTTGCTGCCCTCATTAGGTCTGGACCTGCCTTTTTGAATCTAGCTATGTTCTTAATTGTGCCGTCCTTTCCCCTAAATTCTCCACGCCACAGGCCATCTTTTCCAAGTTGAAGCACCTTCCCTTCAGGTACGACAAGCTTATATAGTTTGTCCCCTTGTAGAGATTTAACCATTTCTGGAAGCCCTGATACATTACGCAACTCTTTTAGCAAATCACTTCTACCAACATTATAGTTGTCCTTGTGAAACTTACCTTCACTTCCTCCTAGCACTGAGAAGTCAACTTCCGCTGATATAATTATAGGTAGATCTTTTTTGTCCTTCATAACAATACTCCTCACTCCTATCAGGGATCACTCTTTATCTGACTTATGTTCTTTTATAACCCGGTATACTGATGCGACACCAATGCCGAGTTGGATGGCAATAGCTTGCTTTGTTAGTCCTTGTGCCAGTAGCCCAAAGACTTGTGGTGCTTTTGCTTTTGCGGTTGGCTTGCGTCCCTTATATTTTCCCTTCTGCTTCGCGATAGCAATCCCCTCAGCCTGTCGCTCAAGCATCATCTCACGTTCGAATGTGGCGATGGCTCCGAGCATGGTGAGCATCAATTTCCCGGTAGGAGTGGAGGTATCCAGGTCGATGTTGAGAACCTTGAAGCTCACTCCCTTATCCTGAAGCTGATCGACGATCTCAAGAAGGTGTTTAGTGCTTCGGGCAATCCGATCCAACTTCGTGACGATAACTGTATCTTCGTCCCGAACATAATCGAGCATGGCTACAAGTTCGGGACGACCTTTCTTAACCCCGCTGATCTTCTCCCGGTAAATTCGTGTTGCTCCTGCCTGCTTAAGCGTTTCTAATTGTACGTCCAGATCTTGATCTGTGGTATTGACTCTCGCGTAACCGATAACTGGCATTCAGCCTCTCTTATCAATAGCTCAAGGACATTTTGATATTGTTACTATCAAAAGCCATAAATCTATCCTATTGATAGCCTATCAGAGGTTATACCAGGCTATTGCACAACCGTGGTCTATTGATAGCTTCAAAGTCAATAAAAATGGGGCTTTGGAAGTGATTAAGGGGTCCATTCAGGAGCGTATTTGGGGGAAGTTTTATTGTTTATTTTATACCCTTTAGGGTATAAATCAGGACTGCAAACTGGTGAATTGCCCCCGAAAGGGTATAGTTTGCAATTATTTGCATTGACGCTATACCCGACAGGGTGTAATGTTCGCATATGTTTATCGGAATTATACCCGAAGGTGTATATATCCATAAATGAAATGGAGTGGACCGATATGATCATCGGACAAAAGGTAAAAGAGTTAAGGAAGCGCACAGGCCTTACCCAGGAGGACCTGGCTACAAGGAGCGGTGTCGGCTTGAGGTTCGTTCGGGAACTCGAGCAGGGGAAAAATACCGTTCGCCTGGACAAGGTCGACCAGGTGCTGGCGCTGTTCGGATATCATCTGGAACCTGTCAAGGATCAGGTTTAAATGGCGGACAATCCTTCTGGCAGCCTGAGAGAGGCAGTCGTGATGTACAAAAACCGCAGGGCTGGTGTCATCAAGGAACTCTCTGTGGGTTATCGCTTTACGTACGATTCCGACTTCCTGCCCGATGGGGGTCCTATAGCTGTTTCATTCCCCCTCCAGGCTGAACCTTTTGAAAGTGAGGACCTGTTTCCCTTTTTCAAGGGCCTCCTACCCGAAGGCTGGTACCGGGAGATCGTTTCAAGGAAACTCAAGATAGATAAGAAGGATCTGTTTGGATTCCTGATGAGCGCCTGTGAGGACACAATTGGCGCCGTGTGGATAAGGCCGGATGGATGAGGACAACACCATGAATTGTGGAATTTGCGGTAAGAAAGATGGAGAAGAACGAGGCTATCACCGAAAGTGCCTGAGGGAGCTTTTCGGCAAACCCGCCCTTCCTGAAATCAAGCTCAGCCTGCCTGACGTTCCTCTTGAGGCCCAGAAAATAGCGGGGAAGATGTCCATTCCGGGCGTTCAACCGAAACTCATCATGTCACTGGAAAAGGGACGCCTGATACCTGTATCTTCCGGCGGACTGTATATCCTCAAACCCCAGACGGAGGCATTCCGCAGCCTCCCTGAAAACGAGAACACCTGCATGAACATCGCTCATGGAGTTCAAATAAGCGTCCCACCACATGGGCTGTTCGAACTGGCGGACGGCACCATGGCATATATCGTCAGCCGCTTCGACCGCACAGCACTAAAAGACAGGAAACGGTGTGAAGACTTCTCGCAAATACTGGGTCTCGATAAGTACACAGGATCTGTGGAGCAGATTGGCCGAAGGCTTATGGAAGTGTCGGAATTCCCAGGGATCGACGCTCAGCTGCTTTTTGAGAGAATCCTTTTGAATTTCCTTTTGGGAAATGGAGATGCCCACCTTAAGAACTATTCCATCCTTGAAGATGATAACGGGACACTCAGACTGTCCCCGGCCTACGACATCGTCTGTTCGAAACTGGTAATTCCGGAGGAGGAAGATTCGGCACTTACCATCAACGGAAAGCGCAACAAGATAGCCAGATCAGACTTTGAAAAGCTAACGGAATATCTCCAGATCCCAGACAAGCCAGCTGCAGAAATCTTCAAGAGGATGTCTAAAATCAGAGACATTGCAGAAGTGGAGATCGGTTGCTCCATGCTAAAGGATGGAGACAAGGAGACAGTGAGTGACATCATAAAAGAACGATTCGCCAGGATCTACCCCACCTGATCAAATAGCTCTTTCACTGAAGTACTCAAAGCCTCTGCTATCATCCTCAGGTTGATGGCCGCGACGTTCCTCTCACCCCGCTCGATGGCGCCCATGTAGGTTCGGTGTAATCTTCTGCCTTTCTTCGTCATTCACTTCACCGAAGGTGATGCAGTTAAACTCGTTACTCGCTGTTCCACCCTCCTGGATATCCAGGTCCCCGTATCCTTTGCCGGTCAAGGCCGGCAGGACGCTCTTCATGGACACGTCCCCGTGTTGGTCGGGGTAGTAAACCATGAACCCCCGGAACGGAGCATACAGGTCGATTATTCTTTCAACCATGTCCTCAACAATCAGTTGGTAGGCAGGCATAGCCTCGGCGCATTCTCTTAACCTGGAATCGAGGGGGCGGGAATTGAGCAATACCCCTCCTGACAATGTCAAGAATTGACAAAGTCCTCCCTTTGATCCCGAAACTACAAAACGACAGATGAAGTCATAGCTTCGATATAAAAGTTATTCATCCTTAGGCCATGACAGACTATAGCTGACGTTCCTGCCGCCACCAGGGTTTTTTATCAATACTCCCTTTTTGACCAGATCTGAAATATCTCTTTTTGCGGTTTCTCGACTGACCTTGGTCATCCCTTTATATTTTCTGTTGGTCAGCCCTCCTTCGAAACCCTCCGGTTCCGATTCCAGTAAACGATTGACAACTTTTTTTTGACGTTCGCTGAATACTACGGTAGCCCACCTCTGCCAAAATTTTGCTTTTTGTAACGCATTTTTTAATTCATCCTCAGATCGCTGGATTGCCCCATTGAAGCACTGCAAAAACCATAACAACCAGCCCGTGATGTCTCCATCACCCTTCTGAGTCTTTTCAAGCATGTCGTAATATTCATCACGATTCGCGTTAATTTGAGCCGACATACTATACATGCGAAAATCCTTCTGTTCATCTTGAGCTAACGCCATATCAGTGATAGCTCGTGCAATTCGTCCATTGCCATCCTCAAATGGATGAATAGACACAAACCAGAAATGTGCCATCGCAGCCCGCACAAGGCCATCTAATTCGCTTGATGAATGCCACCACTTGAGGAATTGGTCTATTTCTCTTTTGAGGTGAGCTGCGGGAGGTGCTTCGTAGTGAACACGTTCTTTCCCTAAAGGGCCAGACACTACCTGCATCGGCTCTGATCCCTTGCGCCAATCAGCTACAAGGATTTTGTTCATACCAGAGTGGCCTGTTGGGAAAAGTGCTGCATGCCATCCTTTGAGCCTTTTTGGTTTCAGTTTTTGTTCATGCTTAACTGTGGCATCTACAAGCATTTCAACTAATCCGTCTACTTGCCTTTCTGCTGGTGGTAGTCCGGCTGTCGGCAATCCAAGTCGTCGTGCGACTGAGGATCGTACGGAGTTTCTATCCAGCTTTTCTCCTTCTATAGCAGCGGTTGTAAATGCTTCTTCCGTCAAAACTTCTGCTTGCATCTCAAGGCCGATGTAGTCGGCTTCCCCCAGGAGTCTTCCTTGTAATTGACGTGACATGCCAAGTGGACGAAGAAGGGCGTCGCTTTTCCATCTTAAGCGGGGCCAGTCCTTTGTTTGCCATATGTATTGAACCATTTATGCCCCCTTATTGGCTCATAAGTTGACCCGAAAGCCTTGCATTAGTGGGTCAGTATTTGCCCCAATTATATTGCTTAAACGGGTCACTGTCTATAATGTTTTTTCAACGGGAAGTTGAGTGTGGAGACGTTTCTTTTCCCCCGCTCGATGGCGCCCATGTAGTTGCGGTGCAGACCGCACCTACATGGGCGAAATCCTCCTGAAAACAGCCGTTGGCATTCCTGAGATCACACATTATATTTTTTCATATCCCCAATGACACACCGAAACACTTGAACCTGTTTGCGCATAAGACTACTTTTTATGGTGCTTTCTGCAAATAGTATCAAGTATGCAGGTCGGGCCAAGAATTATTGTCACGGCGATACTTGAATTTGAGCGCAAAAAGAACTATATTTTGTAGTACTAAATGCGAATAGGAGCAAGTTGTGTCAGCATTTCAAAGTTTTATTGCCAAACATTCAGTTTTTTCGGTAGAGGACTTTCGTTCTTTTCAAATGGAAAGAGGGTCCGAAAGCCCGGCAACTCGAAAAAACATACTTGCCCGACAGGAGGCCCGCGGCCGCATCCTGCGAATACGTCGTGGTTTGTATGCAGCTGTCCCCATGGACGTCCATCCTGACGGCGCTCAGGTCGATCCTTTTCTTGTAGCGGGAAAGGCAACTCCTGACGCGGTTCTTGCTTACCACACCGCAGCAGAGCTTCATGGGAAAGCTTATTCGATATTCAATGAATACCAATACCTGACCTCACGTGTTTCACGCCCTTGGACGTTCAGGCAAATGCGGTTCAGGCCGGTTCTTCAACCCAAATCCCTTCGTAAAAATGAAAAACAATCATTCGGTGTCGAACAAATTATGCGGGGTTCATTCAGCGTTCCTGTGACTTCTCTGGAGAGGACTTCAGTTGACCTACTGGATCGGCTTGACCTTGCAGGTGGCTTTGAAGAAGCCTGGCGTTTTTTAGAATCCACCGGATTTCTGCACATGGGCAAAGTTGTTTCTTACGTCCAGGTCCTCGGTAACTCTACGACAGCTGCGAAAGTAGGATACTGTCTGGAGCAATTGCGCGAACAGTTGGCTGTCGATGAATCGAGTTTGAAGCAGCTGGAGGAGATGAGGCCAAAACAGCCTCACTACGTGGGAAAAGCAAAAACTGGTCCCAACAGGATTTCAGCACGTTGGAACCTCGTGTTGCCGGAATCGTACGTTGATATGCCGTGGCGAGAGGAGGGATAGGTGCAGGTTGAAGTAGAAATCCTTAACCGCTTCTGCGCCGAGAGTGGTTTTCGTGCGGAAGTCGTGCAGAAGGTAATCCGCCTTATCTCACTACTGAACGGATTTCAAGAGCACCCACATCTGGCAGGGAAATTTGCGCTCAAGGGGGGTACTGCCCTGAACCTTTTCTATTTCGGCTTGCCGAGGCTTTCGATTGATATAGACCTGAATTACATTGAGGAAGTGGACAGGGACACTATGCTTTCGGAACGATCCGTAATTGAAAGGGCCGTGGAGGCAATCTGTCAAAGAGAAAATCTCCAAATCGCGAGAGCACCGACTGAACATGCCGGTGGCAAATGGCGGCTGCGTTATGAGACTGGTAACAACTCGAGCGGGAACCTGGAAATCGACATCGTATATACCCTTCGAATTCCGCTTGCACCGGTGCTATTGAGAGATTCATCAGAAGTGGCCGGAATTGCGGCAAAATCTATCTCCGTTCTCGACATCCACGAGTTGGCAGCAGGGAAGTTCGTAGCTTTACTTTCTCGCAACGCCAGCCGAGATCTGTATGACGCTCATGCCTTGTTGACATCTGAAATGCTTAAACGGACTGTTCTGCGACCAATATTTACGGCCTACGCAGGTATGTCACGGGTTGACTTCCGGAAGGTGTCACTGGACAGGGTAAGCTTCGGTGCCGATGAACTCAGAAACAAACTTCTGCCTGTTCTAAGAAATTCGGAGGTAGCCAGGATTGATGACCTCAGTGTCTGGGCCGAAGAACTGTCCTCTACCTGTCGTGAAAAGCTGGAACTGGTTCTACCATTCACCGAAGGCGAAATGGAGTTTTTAAACACTCTTAATGATCAAGGGGAGATCAGGCCGGAGTTATTGACCGATGATTTGGATCTGCAAACCAGGATTTTCAACCATCCCATGCTCAAGTGGAAAGCCATCAATGTTAAGAAGCACAAGATCCGATAGTGAAGTGTAGACACCGATTTGGACTCCAAAACAGTTAGCTTAAACGGCTCATTGTCTATAAAGAAATGACACCTGAGGGGCGCCATCCTTTCAATGCGCAAAAACCACAATAGCCTGTTATGCTTAAATTCATCCTTCAATTCGTATCGCAGTTTTATTCCAGGGGAAACCAAATGGGCATTTACCGAAAATATTTTTTACCCAGGATCGTTCATCATACATGCGGCCTCAAACCGTTAATGAAGCAACGCGAAAAGATCGTTCCCCTTGCAAAAGGTAGGGTGTTGGAGGTTGGTATAGGTTCGGGGCTCAATCTGCCATACTATCCGGCAGAACACGTCCAGCATGTCTGGGGGCTGGATCCTTCTACAGAGATGCTGACCATGGCAAAAGATAATCTTGATACGGTTGATTTTGATGTTGAGTTCATCGAGGCTGGCGCTGAAGAGATACCCCTGAAAGATGGTATTGTTGATACCGTACTGATTACTTATACCCTTTGCACAATCCCTCAAATTGTTCCCGCCCTTTCAGAGATGCGCCGGGTTCTGGGGCGCCACGGAAAACTGTTATTCTGTGAGCACGGTATGGCACCGGACAAGAGGGTGCAGATGTGGCAGGATCGACTTAACCCATTGTGGAAAAAGCTCGGGGGAGGCTGTAACCTGAATCTTCCCATTCCCTCCCTGCTTAAACAGTCCGGTTTTGAGATCCTTGAGATGGAATCGATGTACATACCCGGATGGAAACCTGCCAGTTTTAACTACTGGGGTACAGCCCGGATCTCCAGCTGAATTTCCAGTCCGCTTGCCTTCTTGCGAAGTTTCCAGGCATCAGTTATTTTGAATATGAGGAAAGGGAGTTCTCATGCCGTTTTTCGATCCCACCATTGAATTTGATCCCGAGGTCAGGACCTACAAGTCGGTGCTGGAATATTTCAGCAAATTGCTGGTATATGGTGATTTTGGGGAATTGCCTGCCCCCAAGGGCAACTTGGGTCCCATCAGGTCTGTTATGGTGTCCAGGGCCCTGAGAGAAGATGGTGCTGAAGTTTTGGGTCAGGTTAAAGAGAACGTTATATACCTTCTCAAGGGTGACCCATACCAGGAACCGGAGTTGCGAAACAACTTCAACCTGGTCCTGCTCATGGACGTCTTCGGGTTGGATGAAAAAGAGTGCGACCAATATGAAAAGGAGCTCAACGAACTCCTGTGGTAACCAGGGCCGCGGCGGAGCTTTTCATGGCCCCTGCCTGGGCGCCGCAGCTTCAGCGAAGGTAATGCGCCTTACCTTTCTGTCTGACATGTCTACCGAAAATGCCGGGGGCAAATGGCGGCTTCGGAATGAATCCGGCAACAACTCGGGCGGGAACCTGGAGGTCGGTGTGCGGATGGCTTTGTTCAACCATTAAAACTATATCTTGGAGTCTGTATGGGGTTCTCCGACAGGCTCCTGGGAGGTAAGTAAACTGTGGAAATTCTAGTTCAATATTTGGCTGACGAAGCGCCTCTATGGGGGCCAAGAGTAATTGGAGTTGTGGTAATTTTCGCCGTTTTTTTTATTCTTGCGAAAATACTTAAAAAAATAATCACCCGTGGCGCCGAACGGTTGGAAATTGATGAAAATCTCACTTTGCTACTTGCTCGCACCAGTAGTATTACACTTATGGTCTTTGGTTTTATTACTGCGCTGGGAACGTTAGGTATTAATGTGTCCGCACTGGTGGCTGGTCTGGGGTTGACGGGATTCGCACTTGGTTTCGCTCTGAAAGATACTATTTCAAACCTTCTCTCCGGCGTCCTCA
>SDBV01003988.1_pt1 | contig 21380 bp, 58 predicted proteins | sample 2277081 | NCBI WGS metagenome assembly SDBV01 (sample SAMN10402039, study PRJNA504765) | marine sediment metagenome | isolation source: marine sediment core GS10_PC15, 223 cmbsf | place: Arctic Ocean: Southern Knipovich Ridge | collected 2010 | reverse complement strand
ACTTGCCTGGAATTACCGGTTAAATTCATTCACAAACCTATAGGCGAGTGGATGTGCAAGAGCTGTGCGGCTCATAAATTAAGACATAAGACACTAGATGAGGCGATTGCCTTTGCGAAGAAATATTTGGCTAATCGAAGAGATAGTTATGTTATTCCTGAAAAATGTAAAATTTGCGGAGAATTATTTATTGATTATCACATACACGAGGCAGATACACCATCGGGTACAACAACAAGAGAAAACAAATCAGCTAAAGCGTGGGATGTAGCTGTTGAATACATTTTACTAGATATCATACCTTATTTATACGGAGAGGCGTTGGATTAGATGAGTGACAATAAAGACATTGAATATTTGAGAGGTTTTATTGCAGGTTGGACAAGACGAGGAGGAAGTAATTTCAACACTGAGGTTTATCATTTGAATTACGATGAATTATTAGAATGGTATTCAAAACTACTAGTAAAAGCAAAGGAGGCTAATAAATAATGGAAGCCAAACTAGAAGAAAAAGCAAGGATGATTAAAGTAATGTTGTCGATTTATAAATTAACAACTGACCATGATGGGACCATAATAATCAAGGGGTCCGACGTTACTGATTTGCGAGAGATATTATTCGAGTGGTTAGATAACCGCAATGAGGAGTTGTCATAATGTCAACTGATAGTATTGAAGATAATCAATGTATGCTTGAATATAGTCATACACGAGATCACAAAATGCCACCAAGAAATACTGATCATAAATGTAAAGGTGATCTAGATTGTGCTTGGTGTGGTGGCTATTGGCTAAAGGGTTTTAATCGCTGTCAATACAAAAAAATGGATGTTCAAATCTGGTTAGAATTCGAGGAGGGAGGCTAATGTCAATAGACAAAGATTATGGTCATACTACCTGTAAACGGTGTTTGGAATTAAGACTAAAAGATTCTACCTTAAGACCAAAAGAAGAGTATTTCCAACTTTGTAATACCCATTTTGAAATAATTGTAAGAGGTAGCAAAGATGAGTAAATGTGAATACTGGCGAGGTTCAGCACAATCGGGCATATTAAATACAAGTTGTAGCGAGAAGGCAACTGATAAATTTCATGACAGATCAGTTTGTAAAAAACATCTAGTAGAAATTAAGGCAAGGAGTAAATTAAAATGAGTAAAAAAGAATATTTGGAATTAAAAATTAAACAAACGATAGCATTACTTCAGATGGATATGTTAGATGACCCTGATTGTGCAAAAAAGATGATTGCCGAATTAGAAAAGGATTTAGGAGAAATAAAAGATGAGTAAAGAAGACAGAGAAAAACAACGAGAACGAGTAGAAGACATAAATAAATGCAGTACACCGGCGAGTATAGCCGAGTATTTGGAGGACAACCCATTTATAAACGAGAATCTAGATAGTCACAAGATTCAATTAATACTAGAAAACGCATTATTGAAACCAACAAACTTGAATTTCACACAATATCAGTTGAAATTACAATCTTTGGGATCACCAGGGTCGGCAATATTAGGCGTCACTTCAAAAATAACGCCCCCTAGAGCCTACGCCGTGTTGTTGCGTATCATGGAAGTTAGATTTAGTCTGGATAGGTTGGATTTATGATGTGTATAGGTAAAACAGAATTAAATGAATCAGATCTTTCTATTTTAGCGGGACTATTAGTTATGTCATATGATAAATTTCCTGAAAATGAGAGATCTGAAGTCGGTAAATTAATTGCGAAACTGGCTACAATTAAAGAGGAGTTAGAATTATGAGCGAACACAACTTTGTAACGATAGGAGGGACATTATATGCATTTGGTAGTCTAGATGAAGTAAATAGAATATTTGTGGGTTATAGATTAACTCATGAAATAATAACTGATTTTCTAGATGATAAAATTGAACGTTTAGAAGAACTAAAAACTACTATTTTGTTTAGAGAACAAGGAAAAAACGATATATATGTTCATGAAGCCACATTAAATAATTTTAGTTATTTATATTATGTTTTTGCACCAAGGTATGGCAGCCATATATATCCTTCAACGAGTTCATATAAAGAAGCCCAAGAATTTTTAAAAATATATGAACTACAACTATCTGGAAATTGGTTTCAAAGATTTATTGCACGCCATAAGAATATGGAAAAACCAAATAAAATAATCGAAGAATATGAAATCGATGAAAAAGGGATACAAGAGAGAGAAGCCAAATATAAAGCCGCCAAGACCTTAAAGGAAGAATGGGTATTGCGAGTTAAGGAGCAGTGGTTTTCGTGAATAAACCCAAAAATTTAGATCCTCTAGAAAGTCACACCACGGATGAATTTCTGAAAGGCGAAAGCCAAGAAATAATCAATCTGAAACCTATAGGATCCATGTTAACTATTTCTATGTTAACAAAAACCGCTTATCATGTTACGAAATTTTATTCTAGAGTTAAAAGATATGAAAAAGGATGGGTTCATATGGGTTATGAAGCGGTAGATAAACACATAGTCGGAGAATGTAAATTCTGTGCGATAGAGGGTGAAGACTAATGAGCGAAGAATATTATATACTATTTAGAAATTCAAAGAAAGAATTGAAATTATTTGAATATGTAAATAAAGCGGAATTAATAAATAATCTAGAAAATTTTAAACATTATAGATTCTCAGGTAGTTTGAGATTATTTTCTAAGGAAGAAAAAAATATCGCTATGATAATAAAAGGCAAAGTAATTATTCCAAAAGCAATTGAATTCACAGTTACTAAATGGGAGATAGAAAAATGAGCGAGTGGAAACTAGAAGTTACATGTCCTAAAGGACATAACGAGAAAATAGGGTTATATTTTGATGAAGGAGCATATAAATTTCATTGCGCAACATGCAATAATTGGTGGGAGCCACTTGAAGAAGAATTAAACAAGAATGGAGTGACACTAATTTGAAATACCCGAAAATACAATCACTGTTTAAAAGAGACCCCGATAACAAATTCGTTATTATACCAGGAATGTATTCAGAACCTATTTTTGAGTACATAGATAGATGGACCGTGAGTGAGAAGATCCACGGGATGAATATTAGGATTATGTATGAATATAATCTATTAATGCCGACCCAAATTGATGAAAATAGATATGCCGAGGCACTAAGATTCGGTGGTCGAACTGATAATGCTCAATTACCAGTATTGCTATATGAGAAACTAATGCAATTATTTGATAAGGAGAAACTACGAGAGGTATTTGTCAAAGATGGTAAATCAACCAAGGTAGTTCTATTTGGAGAAGGTTATGGTAATCATATCCAGAAAGGAGGAGGAAATTATATCTCAGATGGTATAGACTTTGCTTTATTTGATGTATATGTTTATGAATCTAATTTAAATAGGAGTGTTCGCGGGTGGTGGATGAAGCGAGAAGTGGTAACAGAAATAGCGGAACAATTGGGGATAAATAGGGTTCCAGAAATAGCTTATTTTTCAAAAGACTTAATTATCGAAATGATTAAAAATAAGAAGACTAGTAGAATTTCAGAAATTTCAGCACACATAGCCGAGGGCATCGTCGCAAGGGCGGACCCACCAATTCTATTTAGAAATGGCCATCCTGTAATGTTCAAGCTGAAAGTTGAGGATTATACCAAACTAGAGGGAAGTAAGAAATGAAAAACATTGATTTTGACCTTTGGACCAATATAAAGGAAGAGATGAAATCCAAATCCCTTGTAGATCAAATCATGATATTTGTTTATGCAGAACAAGGCACTTTAACTCTTGATTTGAAGGGGTATGAATAATGAAGAGTTGTAGTCGATGTTATTCTGTTGTTATCAAACTATATGATACTTCAATTTTTATTGGTGAAAAAAAGGCAGACCATAATAATATATGTTGGAGATGTGCTAGAGAATTAGATAATGATACTATTCATACCGTTATTAATGTATGGGAGACAAAATATAATGACTAACAGAGACGATAGACTAGTAGAAGTAAAATTAGAAGTTGGATGGATTCCAGGCATTGAATCTAGTTGTAAGGCTAAACATGAAGATTGTGAATTTCAGCAATTTTTCAATAAAGATAGAGCAACAGAAGTTTCAACTTATTTATATTGGCAAGATGTAGAAAGTCTACACAAACAATTAACAGCAATTCTAGAGGGAACCCCCATAAATACTAATGAGTGGCCCGTAGACAATGATCAACAGAGTTTGAAGGAGTTTGACGAATAATGGGTATTGATATTCAAGATTATATTGAATCTGAAAAAATAGCGGCACTAACTAATTTCATAATCGATGACATAAGAAAACTACGTGATAAAGGCATTTCATGGGATGATATTACCGAGAAAATAGTAGGAGAAATGAAAAACCGAGATAAAACACCATATATAATCTATGCAGATCAAAAATGTAATCATCCAGAAGGATGTATAGAAGGGGCATTTGTGGGCTTTATGTATGAAAGAGGGGTAATATTCTCTTGTTTTACCCATTATAAAGAGACCGAGAGGAAAATTCATGGTTAATAAAGTAATTAAATACGTGAGAACTAATATGACTTTCACCGAGAAAGAAAAAGCAGCGACACAATTATTGAAAGGCCTACACACAGATGAATGGAATTTTGCCAAGATATACCGAGAATTAGGGGATAATATGGGAAAACCATATCATAAAGGAACGCATCAGAAATTGAAGGCAAGTATGTTTGAAATCCTAGTGGCCATGTGTGAGAGTGAATAATATGGTTAGACCGAGAATAGATAGATACGATAAGATAGTAGATTTTTTGGAGGCTAATAAAGGATTTCATGCCTCTCCGACACGACTAAGGACCATACTGAATATTGATTGTACTAAAGTAGCATTTCATCATTATATCCTTAATTTGAAAAGAGGTAAACGGATGTTTGAGATAAATGGGCGGTACTATCTCCCTCATCAAGTGCCATTGGAGGCTGAATAATGCCTAGAGGGAGAAAATACAGCAACGAATTTTTTAAGAATCTCAAAGACATTGTTGAAAAAGAATTGAAGGCGAACCCCCATAAAAGGCTTAGTTATTACTCGTTAAGTCAACACATAGCCAGGTATTATAGACCCGTAGGAGACTTTGGGATTCAACAACGAGTGACTAAACTAGTAAAAGAGGGCAAATGTACCGTTATAATGGACCCTAATCATGCGAATAGGAAGCAAATAATATGGAATGGAGATAAATATGAATGATGATTAAAACAGGGACCGATGCACTTACTTTCTTAAAACAAATACCTGATCATATTTGGGATACAATCGATACGGTAAATTGGGATCCTCCTTATTTTGATTCTGATAATCCAAAAGATGTAGAACGAGTAAATCAACGGAGTAAATTAAAAGACACCAAAGTTAAATTTACCAAACTAGTAAGAGCTTGTGCTAAACCAATCGAGCTTTACAAAAACTTGTATCGGCATTTAGATTCTAAAATAATACTAGATCCTTTTGCGGGTTGGGGTGGGTCCATATTTGCAGCCATCGAATTGGATTTACAAATTTACGCTTGTGATATTGACTCGAGTCTTGATTGGGCTCATAGCCAACAACAATCACTGCAGAGAGATTGGTAATATGAAATCTTATGAGCCTATAATTCACAATAAATCTAGTGAAAATATGAGCGAAATCGAAGATGGGACCGTAGACTTAGTTGTTACTTCTCCACCTTATGAGGCAATGATTAAATATGACACATACGATGATAATCAAGGCTACGATATTTACATTAATATGATAAATAACGTTTTTGCCGAATGTTATCGAGTAATGCGAGATGGAGCACGAATATGCGTAAATATTGCTAATCTTGGTCGTAAACCCTACAAACCTATGGATCACTTGATTACTGAATTATTATTGAAAAATGGATTTTATCTACGCGGGCAAATAATATGGAAAAAATGGGATAATGCTAATACTACTGCATGGGGATCCTATGTATCACCGAGTAATCCTGCACTCCGCGATGTTCATGAATATATTATTATTGCTTCTAAAGGAAGCGAGGCATTAGAAAATGTCAATGAAGGAGAAATAACTATTGTCGATGAGGAATTCATTAAATGGTCTAATTCTATCTGGAAAATACTACCGAGTAATAGTAAAAAACACCCGGCTATTTTCCCTTCTGAAATTCCGAAGCGATTAATGCATCTATATACTTGGACCGATGGTTTGATATTGGATCCTTTCGCGGGCATCGGGACCGTACTTGAGGTAGCAAGAAACAACAATCGACGATCGATAGGTTATGAGATATCGCACAAATATTCTGACTATATTAAACAGAAAATAGAATCAGGTAGACAAATTAGCCTAGAAGATTTTAACGATTTTTGGAGTGATTATTTCATACACATCTGATTAAGTTTAAATACACTAAACAGAATATAATATTGATCATAGTAGAGGAAATGGTTTTCGTAGGTCATTAGTGACAGGTATTTTCCAAAATTTCTTAGTCCATGTTTGTTCATAGATTTCCTCTATTATCATCATCCCTTACGGGGGAATTACGAGTTTCTTAGGAAATGGAAAATCGACTTAATCATATGAACGGGTTGATTTTGACGTGCTGGAACAGGTATTCGTTAGCGAGTATAGCAGGCACTTTAAATAAAATGTTCGTTGCCCGCTGTTCGGGACATATTTACGATGGGGAGATGGTGTTTGGTCCACAAACTAATATTTATCTCCCCACTATTACGATGGCACCTTAGGGCGAGGTGTTCACGATTGACTAAGGCCCTGAGTGACGCAAAATCAGATAGCTTCTGTGATCTCTGCAATCAATTGTTAAATAGCTTCGTCCGCTCACAGTTATTCTAGGAAGTGAAAGAAAGAGGAATAACATTCAAAAAGATCTCTTTTTGTCATTGCCTTTCACTTCATTATTCTTATTCCCCACGGGGGATAGGTGGTTGAGTATCAATCAAATGGTTCGCAGAGCCGGACTTAGTAGGTATCCACTTCGATGATAGACTAGCCAACTGTATTTATGTAAATAAATATTTAGATCTGGAGAAGCGGATTATTTATTTGGTGAAAAATTATGACAAAACGAAAATTATCATTTGGCGTGCATAACGATAAATACAATCTAGATTTTTACGATGATAACTCTATAGAAATTTATAATTATATTACTAAAAAATTAATAACAGTATTTGATGAAGAAGTAGTAGCATTATTTATGACATTTTTAAAACGAGATGGACATCTAGATGAATTATTAGAGATTGAAACTGAAAGATTAAGGAACTGGAAAAAATGAATGAATTAGAATCAATTGATCGGTTAACTACATTATCTAGATGGAATAAACTCAAAAACAAAATAAATGATATAATATACCCATCAAGAATATTCACTGTTAATGGTGAAGTAACACCGCTATTTACTACTAAATTCAAAACCCAATTATTCTTATGGATTCTATTCCTAGTTTCTTGGAGTATTTACGTTCACGACAAATCAATATTATAATTTATACTAAATAGATTAATATTCCATTATTTTCATTCATATTTTAGATGGTATTATTTCGTGCATGTGTATATTCTTTAAAAATATTAGACCCAGATGAAGATTTAGATAAGGGATTTACAGGTGAATTATTAAATAGTTTAGAAGGTGAAGGATTAATATCACTGCGTTATTATGGTGCTCCAACGGCCAATCCTGATAATAAATTCATTTTATTACGTTTTGATCTCGATGATTTAAATAAAATAGAGCAAATTAATGATTTATTAGTTTCATATTTGCCAACATATTGTTTTAGACACGAATGCCCTGGCTCCGATATTAATTGCCCCGCATTTAATCGATGAACAATGTTTATTGTGATTATTCCGTACACACTACAACAAATTTATTAATAACAACGATAATTACTCATTAGATGAAAATAATAATTGAGGAAAATGATGTATTAAAAATATACATTTTCACAAAAGAAGATTTAACACTTGATGACATGGGATTGGACCCTAAAGACGAAGATCTTGATAAAAAATTACGACCCATTTTATATTGTCTCAGACTGAGCCCCTTTAAGAGAGAAGAAATTTGGAATGTATATGAGGATTCTATAGTAAATAATTTTATTGAGAAATTTAAAGCATTGAAGGAAAACGAGGAAGCAAAATGAGTACAATTGCAGACCCATGCGGGCATTATGGCTGTGACGACGAGTGCTTAGGCGACGTTGAATTACCTGAAGAAGGAGACAAGGAAGAATGACAGAAGAAGAAAATATAACAGTATTCAAATGTGAACATTGTAAAAAAGAATTAACTATTCCTGAAATTGTTTGGGTAAAAAATGTGGTCTACACTTTCAATCTAGAAAATAGAGACCTTTTTATAAAAGAAACACAGAAAATTAGATTCGAAGCCATGAAAGAATTCGCTAGAATGGAATTTGTCAAATTAGTGAGACACGAAGATTGGAAAAAATTAGAATATGCAAAAGATGGAACATATTTTCCAACAATAACATATCCAGTTATTGGTGAACGTATTTATTGTAAAACTTGTTCTGATAAACTAACATGGAGTGTAGTAGAATGACTGATATTTCAGAAGAATATTGTAATCTAGAGATAGAATTTAAACAAGGAACCGATGATGGTGATTTTATTGAAATAGAATTGTTTTGTGAGGCATTAAAAGAACACAATAATGATAAAGATCATTTCATCCAAAGGCATACCTCCACAAAAGTACTCGAATATGGGGATGAGACTACAATTATTCATATGCAATGGTTGACAATAAAAACAGAGGAATTAAGATGAATATAGAAGAAATAACACTAGAAGACGCAAAAGGAAAATACAAATGGATGTGGAAGGCATTCAAGGGGCAATTCCCAAATAGCAGATATAGCCACGAAGATATTAAAACTATGATTGAGGTAGTTCTGGCTATCCAAAGCGGTCATGTTAGGAATGAAGAATTAGATGAATGATTGCGACCACATAACTGAATTATCAGTTTATTCACCCCGTACCGAATATAAAGACCAATGGGGTAGAAACGTTGACGTTAGAGTGGTAAAATTATTCTTTAATGAGAATTCCAGTGTTTATACACGCAACGATAAAGATGAAGCCATTATACTAGAAGGTAGGTGGGAAATTGATAATGACGTAATGGGATTAAATTATGCAGTTGAGAATTGTAAATATTGCCCTAAGTGTGGTAAAAACATAGAGCCAAAGGTAACCAAGGGTGATACCGCGTGATTGAACTTAAACCTAGATGTGAAGGCTGCGGAACTCCTAATACCATCGATGCAATATTCTGCCAGGAATGCGGTGTTGGATTGAATGTTGAACACAATGATGATATGTCAATTCCAAATGAACCATTTGAAGAAATTACTATTAGAAAGGGGCTTGATGGTAGACAAACCAAAAAGAAGAATTCGCTAGATCACTTGCGAGATAAAGGTGGTAAATTTATTGTTAAAGATAAACGACTAGATTTCAGATCGATGGAAATCCCTGATTGGGAATTTCCTAGAAATCAAGTTAAAAAAACACTTAAGGAAGAAATAGAAGATCTAGATTGGAAGGTCCCGATTATGGATGGAAAAGTAGAATTTACACCACTGACTGATCCTCCACAAAAAGGAGGGATCATCAAAACGCCTAACGCAAGACCTGAAGAAATAAGACATTTTGTGGAAGCATATAAAATAGAAATGGAAAAAGCCGCAAAAGACCCCCATTATGTCCCATTGTTGGCTACAAATAAAGATATAGAATTTGTTCCATTTACTACTACATCTAATTTAACTCCACAACCACCATATTCAGCAATTATTGGAACTGATGTGCGAAAAGGTATTACTCCACTAAGAGAGAAATCATCGGGTCTAGATAGACCGGTTCCTATTAGGCACATCCGAAAACCGTGGGGGGCTGGTAAATGTGATTGTGACGGTATTACATCAATATGTGATGAATTTAGAGCAAAACAAAAACCAATCCTTCCAGATTATGATATGGCTGAACATTATATTAAATCAAGAAAAAGACCCAAAAAACAAAATCCAAAGGAATATATAACAATTAAAAAAAGTTATAATTCTAAATTATTGTGGTTATTCCTTATCATATTCCCTATCACTATATGGAGTGTAATTATTTATTTAAGCATATTTACTTAATATTTTATGTGATAAAAGTATACACTTAATAAAACCTTAATATATTTTATAACTAATCGATAAATGAATAAAATGAAATTTAATAATAAGGATGTTTGGGTAAATTTTCGACTAGATAAAACCCTAAGAGACGAAATAGACCTAAGAGCAAATAAAAAAGGTGTTAGCCGTTCTGTAATGGCTAGGCAATTTTTTGAAATGGGGGCTAATTTCCCTGAAGATGTACCCCAAAGATTCACTCTTTTATTATATGAACAAACCAAGAATATGAGAACGGCAAGAACGGTAAGAAACACCGCGATTGATATTATTACGGAGATGCTCGAATGACATTCCCATATAGTGGCGATAGAAAAGGAATTTCACAAGTAGAAAAGAACCTTCGTAATGAAATACGGGGTTTAAATAATATAATCACTGATTTACAAACGGAGATCCAACGATTGAAGAATGAATTAAGTGGTTGTGTAGCAAGCCTAACGGGTGGTTAAATGACTGACAACATGAAAATAGAATTATCTCATAAAATTGTAAAAGATGGAATGGAAATAGAATATTTTTTAGATTTTGAAGATGATATAGCAACTTGTGCTTACCTTTTATTGTGGAAGGCTAAGAATGAAAATGAAAAAATAGACAAAAACAAAGCAGAATTTATCAATAGTCAAATTAACGCACTTAATGCTTTATTCAAATCAATAGATAATAAAATGATTGAAATAAAATTTACACCGAAAGCTAGAAAATTTCTATCGAAAAGTTGTGAAGATGAGGATTTGGAGGTTTTTAAATGAATGAAATAAAATATTGGTATTATAAATTAACTCACTCAATCTTATGCTTTTTTGGTTGGCATCGTTTGATTACATGGGGGAAAGGTGTTTTTGAAGGTGGAGACGATAAACAATGTTGGTGTTGTGAGGAAGTAGGCGGAGGATGGATAAAATGACAAAAAGTAATTTTAACCGAATGAATCATCCACGTAGAAAATATAAATATTCATCAAAAAGAGGGAGTCAAAATATTGCGTATCGAGGAAATACAAAAGAAGTGCATTGTGACGAGTGTAATGGCAAGGCAATAATGAAACTATTCAAGGTTAAATGTCTTGAATGTGGTGTAGAGGTGGAAATTAAATGAATACCATTGAAGACATAAAAAATTATACATTAACATGTTTTTATAATTCTATTATCACTAATTCAGAAATTGTAGAGATAGAAGGAAAACGGTCAGATATATTGGATTCGATTAAAGATATGTTATATACAATATCATATAAATCGTCAAGCATATTTAAACCAAAAATAATAATGAATTATGAATCATTTAATTCTCTAGAAAGAGAATGTGAAGGAACCAATGTTTTTCAATACCGAGATAAATTTCATAATCAGTTTCCTACTATATTTGGTTTAGATATTATTTTGGATAGTATGTATGGGTTTGAAGATTATATTTTATTACTTAGTTTTAATAGAAATGATTTTACTATTAATAATTATAAACAAAACGCGAGGGTGAAGTTGAGTGAGTGAATTGAAATGCCCAGATTGTAAATCTGATAATATTAGATTGTTAGGTGGTTCATATAAGGATTTCTCTCAAGAGGTAAATTGTGACAACTGTGAATGGTATGGTAATAGTGAGGAATGTAAAGATGAGTGACGATAATATTTTCAACGGACACATAGATAATAATATTAAATCTGATAAAGAAAAATATATTAAAGAAATGAATAAAATTCTACTTCAAGATGTAGACACAATAGCTTCAAATAATATTGAAAGTATAGATCGTGTTACACTATCTTATTATTACATAGAAATTAAAGCTTGGAAACGCTTCTTTCTGTTTGGATATTACAAATGGAAATATCAAGATTTAAAATGGTGGTATTGGAGAAAAAGAGGAAAAGTAGAAACTATCCAAATGGATGTAAAGGATAAATGGTTAGGTTATGATGATGAGTGAAGAAGAACACGAAATAGTTCTAAAATGTTTATCTTGTGGAGTACAAGCACCATATAGTGATTTTAAACATTTACCTAAATGTAAAGCTACAATCCAAAAAGGTACAGATTTTATGACTGAGGAACAGGCTCGAAATTATCAACATTTTGGAATGATTTCTTCAAAACCTTGGAAAAGAGGAGGATGGAGGGCAATAACTAGGTTTGTAAAATGTGATTATTGTATCGTTGGAAAAATAGATCGTTCATCTGGCAAATGTGACAATTGTCGCTGGCTTTTCAAACCCGAAGAAATGAAACAAAAATTAAATAATGAATTACAAAAACATTTGGAGGAAAGCAAAGATGAGTGAAGAAACAGTAATTGATAAAATGTGGGAAAGAATGGGATTTACAGTAACATGCAAAGACTGTGGAAGCAATCAAATCGTAATTAATAACTCATTAGGATATTCGGCTTTAAGTGGACAGTGGGGTTCTATAGATTTAATTTGTAATAAATGTAAAAACGAAGGAGAGATTTATTCATGAGCGAAGAAGAAAAACCAACCCTAGTAATAGACATGCATGAACCATTTACAAAAACAGAAGAGTTCCAGAAACTAGGATATAATATTATTTTAGGAAATCTAGGTGAGAATAACAAAGAAGGATATCCGAATTGTGGAGATTACTATTTCGCACACCCAAACGGTGAGATCCTAATAGAAAGGAAAGTTATGAATGATTTCGATGGTAGTTTATCGAATGGACATCTTTTCGACACCATACAAAAAATGAGAGAATGGGCTATGGAAAGTCCAGATGGAACTAGACATTGTTATCTCAAAACCATCGGAAACAATGCAGAATATAATCCTTATGCAAAGGTAGCAATAAAAGGAAGGATTGGAGGAGGAGAATCTATTCAAGCTAGATATAATATCCCAATAAACAATTATAGTTATTGTTTGGAGGATGGTTTGCCAAAAGAATTTGGTTTTAATTGGAGTTGCCATAAACTATTTCGTAGTTTGTCAGAAGGTAAGTTCGGCGAGTTCAGAAAAATGGATTTATTTAAGTACAGAAACCCCTACAAAAAATCAGATTTCATTGATAGTCGCGATTTCTACATCCACTGTTTCCGAGGCATACAAGGAGTTTCTGAAGTCATAGCCACTAGGATAGTAGATACCCTTGGAATAGAATCGTTTGAAGATTTAACGATTAATCTTAATCTGTATTCATTAAAAGCCGTACCAAAAGTGGGGCCAAAAATAGCTAATAGGATCCTAGAGCACTGGAGTGTTTTATTATGAGCGAAGAACATTGCATTGTCTGTCTAGACAAATATGAGGGTTCGAAAGAAGAACATCTCAAGACTTGTAGGCGATTTCCTGTAATTGTAACTACTGATATTCCACCCAAGGACCGCGAAATTTCCAGATTATATCTAATGGATATGGAACACATTAAATTTTCATATTGTGATTGTATATTATATGATAGAAACGGCAATCCTAATTGTAGATTGCACGAAGGCAGATTACAAGAATTCTATGATAAGGGTGAGGTCATAGAACGGAAATATAGAACAGCTCGTCAAAAAGGAATATATCATAGAATAGGCAAAGACGATAAACCATATTGTAAACCTCGCACATCTAAAGAACAAGAATGGATTAAAACTAAAGAATATATAACTTGTAAAATGTGTTTAACAATGGAACGCAAAGGTAGAGAACGAATTATTGAAGCTCATAAATTATTAGATGATAAAGACTATTTTTACAAAGCGGAAGAATTTAAAGCCAAAGGCGAACTAAAGGATTTGGAATAATGAGTCACGATCTAATGAATTATTTAATGGATAGATTGCATCCTTTAACAAGGAAATGCTTAATACATCATGAAATAATAATGGAAAGAAAGATTTTTGATCAAGATTTATTTATGTATGAATATTATTGTAAAGAATGTAATATTTGGTATAGTTCTAGATTATTAGATATAATGGAGTTAGAGCAATAATGGTAAAAAAACTAATTGTTAAAAGATATATCAAAGATGTTGTTAATGATATTGTGTATGATAGCGTCGATGAAACAGAATATTTGATGCATGATTACCCATTTCCTAATACGTATACTCTAGATATTAATGGGGAAAAGCGTTTAGGATGTACCATATGGACCTCAATAGATGGTAAATACATGGAATGGTCTAATAAAGATGATTCGGGAGTGATAGAATTAAAATGAGAGAAACAGAATTAGATGAATGTGTAAAGGAATACAATTATTTATTGGGAGAAGCTATGAAATTAATGAATCGAGCTTACAAAATGAGAGAATATGCCAAAGAATTGCATGATGTGGATATTGGAAATGATAGGAGTGTAAATTAATGCCAATGACGACGCCCCCGCAGGTAGATTATTCAAAAGTTGATTATCATTATTCATTTTCTATTGGCATTTACCTTTTTTGCACTTGTAATATATGTGGTGGATTGTTTAAACACATTCATATTCCTTATTCAACAAAATTAAACAATTGCAGATCATTGACAAAAATAGAAGGTATGTGGATATGCATACATTGCAGGAACCTTAGACTATGACAATGAAAGACCTGGTATTCGTCGAAGAAAAAACTATTAAGGGCGAAAAACAATTCCGACTAATTAACTGGCTAACCGATAACGATGTCAAAAAAATTATGTGGAGTTTAGATTTTGACGAGGTTAAAATCATTGAAAAAGGAAACGAGGAGAAAAAACAACGATGAGATTCTTTAAGCCTATTCTTTGGATAGAAGGGAATATCGGCGTAGGAAAATCAACTTTCACGAAAAAAATAACTGATTTTTTGGGATACAGACCGTTTTTTGAATTAGCTGACGATAACCCTTATCTCAAGTTGTTTTATGAAGATTTCAAGAGATGGGCATTCCCAATGCAAATTCATCTTATGCAAAGAAGATACGCGCAACATCAATTAGCGGCTTATGAAAGTTTATCTCATGGTGAATGGAATGGTTCTGTCATCGATAGAGGATTACCTGGAGATCGTGTATTCGCAGAAGCTCATTATGATGATGGCAATATTCACGAATTAGAATGGCAAACTTATCAAGAAATGTACGAATTAATGACTAGAACCTTAACTCCACCATCTTTAATGATTTATCTTAATGCCAGCCCAGATGTATGTTATAAAAGAGCAAGAGGAAATGAAGGTTCTAGAAATCGTGATTCTGAAACACCAATGGTTGATGATGATTTTTATAGATATTTAGTGAAATTAGAAGATTATTATTCTCGATTAATCAACGATATAAAACGCGGAAAACATACGTGGAGTAACGGAATACAAGTCGTAGTCCTTGATTGGAATTTAAATTCATTAGACGATCGAAGATTAGCTCCTATCTTTGCATCTTTAAAGGAGAAATATAATTTATGATGGTGAATGAAGAAAATGAATAAAACCGTAGCTAGTATTAAAAACAAAAATAAGATAAAAATGGTTGAACCCAAAATAGCCCCGAAACATGATGAAGAAACCTATTACCGTTTATACAAAAAAGAAAAACGCGAACGAAAACGATATCAGAAAATGGTTGGAGAGATAGATGATCGCGTAGAAAAAGTTAACAAAGAAAATGAACAAATCTTCACCGAGATGCAAATCGACGTCGATTATTGGAAATTCAGCTTTCTGCTCGCGACTACTAGAGGAGTTGACTTCTTGAATTACGAGATTGGGTTGATCAAAAAAGGATTGATGAAAAAAGAAGAGGAAAATAAAGTTGATGTTAAAACCGATTGATGGTTATGAGGGTTTGTACTCTGTCACTCCAGACGGGAGAGTATGGTCACACACTAGAAGATATGGAAATGGCAATCCATTGATAAAAGGGCAATGGTTAACTCCTATTGTAACTAGGAAAGGATATTATCGTTTAAAATTATGCAAAAACGGTAAATCTAAAAGTTTTCAAGTCTCTCGTCTTGTTGCCCAAGCCTATATTCCTAATTCTAAAAACAAACCACAAGTTAATCATCTTTCGGGGGTTAAAGCCGATAACCGAGTGCAGAATTTAGAATTTGTCACAAATCTTGAAAATATGCAACATGCACGCAAAAATGGGTTTTATGATAATGTAAATTTTAATGGTGAAAACAATCCTGCCTCTAAACTTAGTTGGGATAATATATATGAAATTAGAAATAATCACAAATATAGAAAAAGAGGAGATAAAACATGGGAAAAATATGGAATTAGTAATGTTCAATATTATAGAATATTAAATAATGAATGTTGGAAGGAATAAATAATTGACCGAAGTAATAGAAGTACTAGATCTATCTTTACCTTTTGATGTGATAGATATTGAACTCAGAACTAAATTGCAGTATGGCAAGCACAGTTTAGCAGATTTCCTCGTTTATATTCACAATCTCACTCTCTACCAACCCGTGCAGCCCGAAATTCTAGAGCGATTACAAAATGGATCTAGGGTATTAATGATAATACATAGGGAGTTCGGAAAAAGCACTATGGCAGAACTATTAGCCGTTAGGGAGCTTGCCTTTAATAAAGACGCTTTCGTAATTTTCTTCTGTAAGAGCGAGGAAGCTGCGATTAATCGTGTTAGTGCCGTTAAAAGCTATTTCGAAATGGAACATTTACCAAATGGCAAAAAAAATCCTTTCACTCAACTTAGACCCGCAAGAAAAGAAGGCAAACAAGATAGGCGGTATAAGTGGACTAGTTCAGATTTTATATTAAAAAATGGGAATCGTTGTGTTGGAGGAGGAGCCGGCGGGGCTATACTAGGGGTCAAAGAAGGCGATCTCCGCCCGACCTTAATCATAATTGATGATCCGGTTTCTCCAGACGCTCCTAGTGATGATGAAAAAATGATTGCTTGGCTGCGTCAAACCATCACACCACTCGGCGGTCCGATGACGCGTATTCTCATCATCGGGACACCACGGCGCTTTACAGACTTAATTATGACCTACATGAGAGATCCGGGACCATATCAAACATTATTTAGACCTGCAGTTTATGAAGATGGTTCTATTATGTGTCCTGATTATTGGTTGAGGAAGGGAAGTTGCTGCGAAGATTACTTGAATCCTAAACTAAAGTGTCAATCGCTTGAAGGGAATGAGCTAGTGGCAATGCACATCAAACAAAGAAAGGAAGAGATGGGAAGCGTTGGATGGGGTTCAGAGTATCTCTTAAAACCAGTTGATGACTCGACCTCACTGTTCCCCATGAGGATCTTGAATAAATGCAAAATGGATGGAGTTAATTATACACGTAAGAGTTTCTTGCAGAATAGAAAAAGGGCATTCGAAGCAAACGAAACGTATAAGAAAACGGGAGTTATGCCCACACGCATTCCTTGTGTAATAGGGGTGGATTTAGCACCTTCAGAGAAGCCTGATGGGGACTGGAATGTTATAATGGTAGAAAGTTTTGAAGAGGGAAAACCTAGAGAATTATTGGATGGAATAAAGGTTAGAGGGTTGCCTATGAAAGAAGTTAAGCAACTTCTAGTTGATATATATCGGTTATATCGTGCCGAATTAGTCATGGTTGAATCTAATGGATGGCAAATACATTTTATTGACGACGCTGCAGAATATGAGGCAATAATGCCCATTACGGGTCATAGTACACACACAGAAAAACACAGTACCAAAATAGGCATCCCATCGATGAAAACTAGTTTTGAAAATGAACAATTTTTAGTTCCATATCCAATAGAAATCGAAGACATGCCCGAGGAGGAAGTACATGAGGAAACCGTGGCTTTTGTAGATTTGTTCTTTCATCAATTACATGGGTTCAACTACGATAAGGGAAAAGTGGTCTCCGTGACGGCTCACGATGATCTACCAATGGCGCATTGGATGTGCGTCTTAGCAGTAAGGGAAGAATTAGAAAACAGTACTATAATTTACAAGGGTGTAAGTCGTGGTGATGTAGAAGACAAAGATTTACATGATTAATAATGTGATTAGTCTATACACAAATAAACAGATTTATAATTGGATAAGAGGTATAATAATTAATGAGTTCTAATGAAAACAAATGTAAAACACACAATGTAAAACTTGGACCCGAAGGCGAGTGTTGGAAACACGAACGAGAAATGTGGGATCATTTACAAGATGATTTCGGTGATAGATTAAAATGTCCTTTTTGTCAAAACAAAGTAGAATCTAGGGGTGCCGACACTGACTATTGGGAATATGATTGTACTAAATGTCATAAGGGATTTAGAATTGTGTGTTGCTCTGATTGTGGTGTACCAGAGTGTGGGTGTTATGACGGTTTTGATGATTATGAACCTTGTGACGGTTGTAAAAACACTCCTTCTGGTTCACCTAGGGTATTGTGTCAAGGTGGAGGTTGTAGAGGTTAATGAAAAAAGAAGCAAGCACTATTTGTGAACATCGACATTTCAAGATCATTGAAACCAAAGTAAGCGAAATTGAAATTAATTTCAGACTTATGAACAAAAATAGTGAAAAGGTAAAAGTACTTTCAGTGAAAGCAACTAAGACGTGCCTAGATTGTAATGAGGCTATTTACAACAATGAGGAATTGTCATTATGAGTAAAGACGCAAGCACTAAACGCAAAATTGACACAACCGATATTTGTGAATTTGGAAGGGAACCATTAGACTTTATTAAAATTACTTGTATGGATTGTAAAAAAATTGGTTGTAATAATTGTGTAAAACCACTAGCAAATGCTAGATGTCGAGAATGTTGGTTAAAATGGAGAGGTTATGCATGAGTAAAAAACCTACTAGACATGATGAGATAATCACAATCTTTGATAAATGCGAAGAATGTAGTTCTTCAGGTTGTTGTTATGCATGTGATAATATATGCGAAAAACACCATGATATAAGAATTGAATTAGGGGATATTAGAGGAGAATTTGATGATGAGTAAAGACGCAAGCACTAAACGGCAATTCTGTTCGTGCCAACATCATACATATCATGATGAATGTTCAAATTGTTGTTGGTGTAATGATGATGATTCGCAGTTAGCCAATACAACTCGCAGATTAACCTTAGAACACACTAATCTATTTAGTTGTCGTGAGAATATAGACCATACAAAATGTATGATTTGGAGGTCTGCAAATTGACTGAGACTCAACGCATAGATTGGCATTGCCCGCGATGTGAATATCTACATATTGAAGATACACTATTATTTCCACAACACGACTATGACGATGTAAGAGTAAAATGTTGTGTCTGTAAAAGAGAGGTAACACTACCAATATCAGATAGAGGTAAATCATGGAGGTTTTCCGTATAACTGATGTATATCTAGAATGTGAAAAATGTGAAATGGATATCCCATACAAATTTACTTGTAATTCATATGATCACACAGTTTGTATAGATTGTTGCGATCAAGAGGATCATAAATGAACAAATACCTATTCGAGGTTTCTTGTACTAATTGTAAAGAAAGCATTGATGCCAAATCATTACCAGAACTCGAGTATATAATGAGAAAACACGATACAACTAAATGTGTAACTAAAGAAGTTGATAATACCAAATATTATTCTAGTTATTACATATCTATTCCAAGTATAGCTAGATACAGAGATGAGGTAAGCTCGGCTTTAGAGGAATTAGTATATTTACGCGGACAATCAGATGATGATAGTATTTCGTTAAGCAATGCAATTAAAACATTAAATGATCTTAGATTAGAATTAGATGATATGATTGATTAAATTATTAATTAAACTTCTTCTCCACCCTTGCGCTCTGATTTCCAGAAGCTACTCCACCCAGAATCAGCCACAGGACCTTCAACTTTGCTACAGAGCAATATCGGTGAATTCTTCGTTCGAATTATAAACCTACAATTTTTACATTGTTGTCGAGGCGTTTTAGAAGTATTAGTATAAGCGGAAGCTCTTTTGCTAGCCTTTCTGCCTTCTTTAGCCTCGGGAGTAGCTTCGCGTTCTTTAGGGGCTTTAGCCTCGGTAGTTGAAAATTTACCCCCAGTATCTCGCTTATGCTTTTCTTCAACGAAGCGACGTTCCTTTCCTTTTTCAACCTGTTTCTCAACCGTTGGATTTGTACTAGTATCCTCGGTATTAATTTCATAAAAAATCAATCGTGTATTATTGCCAGGGTGAGGATCAATATGAACGGCTTTGAAATTATCTAAACTATCATGAATATTAGTAGAAGCTTTATCACCATCCCATCTGAAAGCAACCGTTCCATCTCGAAAAACAAAACCCGAACCAACAATTCCAGTTCCACTTATACCGCTTTCATCATTTTCTCGCATCATATCAAACGTCCGTTCAGGCTGTCCTTTATTCAATTGTTTAACTATTTCTTCTTGAAAAGTCAATGGTTCTTCTTGTATTGTAATAGAAGCCGCTTGTAGTTGAGCATGCATCTCTATATTTCTTAAGGTTTCTAGATGTCTATCAGCGTTGCTTTTACGACTTCTACGAATTAATTCGGCATCTCCCAATTCCTTAGCCATTTTTGCCGATAACCCACTACCTTGAACTTTAGGTTCATTAGGGGCACCTTCCATCTTTAGGTTTTGGGTCCGCTTATCCCTAGCCGTGCCATCTCGATTAACATTATCTACTTCGTCATTTGGGTGTTCTTTACCGTTTCCCGTCTTATCTTTATCTTCTTTAGGTGGTAATCCCTCTTCTTGAGGTAATTCGGGTATTTCGCCTGGTACTAATGGGTCCCCTTGTCTAGGAGCCCATGAATGTAAATTACCCTCTGCATCGTAACCAACATGAGCCCCCATAGCTTGTAATGCCGTATGATTGGCTATATCGAGTGATTTTCTTTGTTCTTCTGCCATCAAGTCTTGTTCTTCATTGGTCTTATATTTAAGGGCATATTCTAATTCTTCTATGCGGATATCGAGTAAAGAAGCACACCAAGGAGCAAGTATCTGATCATCCATAACTGTTTGACCATGTTTGACTTCTCGATTAGTGACAGCCATATCAAGCCCTTGATTATTCAATCCGGCTCCTACGCTTGTATCACCTATAAATTGATTACTTATCCCATAAGCATTAGCAATTTGTTTTCTGCCTTCCTCTCTGTTTTCTCCATATTGCATCTCTTTAGGACTATCATCGATTCTGATAAATTGTATTCCTTT
>SDBV01003987.1_pt1 | contig 21381 bp, 20 predicted proteins | sample 2277081 | NCBI WGS metagenome assembly SDBV01 (sample SAMN10402039, study PRJNA504765) | marine sediment metagenome | isolation source: marine sediment core GS10_PC15, 223 cmbsf | place: Arctic Ocean: Southern Knipovich Ridge | collected 2010 | reverse complement strand
CTTCTCCGAACACAGAATTGCTGTTATCTGAAGAAAGCCACAGTTTCAGTCTGGGTTTTATTATAATTTTTAATCTCATGTATTGTTCTGTCATTTCAAAAACAGCCCAACTGGCATTTATGGATTTTAATATTTTGATTGTTGCAAATATTTCCAATATCGGAAAGTTCTATATTATATTGTTCTGCTATTTTAAATTCTTTGGAACAGGAAAGGTATTTTTTATTCTGGCAGCCGGAATACCTCACAGCTCTGCTCCGGGATTCTTCATTATCGATTATTACAGTTTTCGAAATAATAGCTTCTTTTATTTTATCCATAACTTACTCCCAATAAAAGTAGCGATATGTATTAAAAAACATAACGCTATAAGTTTATTATAGCTGGTAATTAAATAATGTCAATTAAATAATTATATGGAATAAAAAATCTTCCTGACGCAAATAAAAAGCGCAAAAATTTTAAAAGTTTTGCAGCATATTAAACCAATCTGCTGTTTGGGAAAAGAACAAATTATGTAATGGTTTGCTCCGGAATGTGTGCAGGTTTCATCTAAAATCAGCAGCATAAAAAGAATTGTTAATAGATTATTTCTTATCAATAAGATATAATTTTATTAACTAAGTAATTATAATCAATTGCTCCTGTTATTTTTACACGTCCTTTTTAAATTTATGCATTTCACCACTCTACATTAATATCCACTGGTTTGTTGTAATCAATGCTGCTTATATTAAATCCGAACAATTTAAGAAAATCATTTTTAAATTTATCGAGGTCTCCAAGTGTATGAAGATTTTCGGTGGCAACATTTCCCCATCTTTGCAGTAATTCTTGTTGGACATCTGGTTCCAGTTCTATATCATCAAGGCGTATTCTTTTTTCATTGTCCAATAGAGGAAGTTTATCCGTTGCAATATGATTATTAAAAAGCCTTAATATCTGCTCTATGCAGGATTCATCTCTGGTTTTAAGAATTTTAAATAGAAGGCTTAAATAAAGCGGGATAGATGGTATTGCTGAAGAAGCCTGAGTTACAAGCGCTTTATTTACGCATACCCATGCATTACCGTTTACCTGTTTTTGTAATTTCTCATTTAAGTAAAGCGCGGTTTTTTCGAGCTCCTCTTTTGCTGCTCCGATTGTACCGGATCTATATATTTTTTCTGTAGCTTTAGAGCCTATATAGCTGTAGGCTAAAGTTCTGCAGTTAGTATTAATCAGGTCTTCCTCTAAAAGAGTGTTTATCCATAATTCCCAGTCGCTGCCTCCCATAACCTTAACTGTTTCATGAATCTCCATAATTGTTGCAGGTTCCACTTCTTTATTTATTACCTTACTGTTTGATAAGTCTATTGTTTTGGTTGTATGTCTCATACCAATTGGCTTTATTACGCTTGTGTAAATGTAATCAGAAAAAGGATCTTTTCTTTTAGGCGCTGCCAAACTGTATATGATAAGATCGAGTTTACCATAGTGGTTTCTTAGTGTGTCTATTGTTTTATGTTTGATTTCATTAGAGTATGCATCCCCGTTTATTGTTCTAATATTTTTACCTGCAGATTCTGCGAATTTATGAAGTGCAGCAATGTTATAGTATCCTGCAGTTGCAGTGCGGTCTCTGCTTGCTGGTTTTTCAAAGCAGATTCCAAGTACATTTGCGTCATAACCAAAAAGGGAAGTTATCGCACTGGACAGTCCGTAGCCTGTACTTGAACCAATTACAAGTACATTCTTTATTTTCGAAGTAAGTTTAGTTCGGAGAACCTCATTTATCTGTGATTTCACATTGTGTTTGCAGCCTTCCGGATGAGCAGTTAAACAAATATATCCTCTTGTTTTTGGGAAAACTATTTTTTTATGAATTGCACTTCTTGTTTTCATGTTTTAATCCTTATAAATATTATTAGTATGATATTGCCCCCTCACATTTAAAAATATTATAATATGATTGTAGAATATAAATATTAACTAAGCCATACCATACCGTATGGTATGGTATGTAATATGCAGGAATCAGAATGTCAAGAAATAAACAAAAAAATAAAGATATCTGGCTTGAAATCGGTATGGATATTCTTTCTTTAGAGGGCCCCCAGAGCCTTACAATCGATAATCTTGTAAATAGGATAGGAAAAACAAAGGGTGCATTTTATCATCATTATACTTCTTATGGTGACTATGCTGAAAAATTACTTGAGCACTGGATAAAGATTTATACAACAGACATAATTGAGAAAAGTAAAAACTGCGTTTCATCTAATGAGAAACTTAAAACTCTTTTAATGTTAACTTTAAAAATACCAAGAAAAACCGAACTGGCTATCCGAGCCTGGGCATTATATAATCCTATTGTTCGGAAGTGTCAGCTAAAAATGGATAGTGAACGTTTAAAATACTTAACAGAATTATATATTTCTATGTCCAGCGACAAAAAAAAAGCAAAACTAAAGGCATTCAAAATTTACTCTGCATTTATAGGTTATCAGCAGATAGCAAATCAAATAGAAGGTAACAAAAGTCCCTATATAACAGAACTTTTTGAAGTCGCCAATTATGAATTAAATACTTGAGTATTTTGCCTGTATACTGTACCGCAGATACATACATGCCTGTTGTGCAGTCTTATATATCAATTTAGAGCAAAATATTGCAGAATGCATAGAAAAAATTGATTTTTTTTAGTATTATGGTATTATATTAAATAAGTAAGTTTATAAATAAAAGTACAGCAGCTTTATTTTATATTTTTGTTAATTAGGAAATAGAATGCTGGATTTAAAGCCGTTTACATTCTCCAACGAATTTATAGAAAGTGTTAAAGAAATAAGAACTATACCTGTGCATTTTTATAATAAAGAAGGGCAGATCCTTATTTATAAAAAGGAAAATATTTCAGAGAAAGAGATTGATGGCTTAATAAAGTTTAAAGGCAGAGGTATTTACTTTGATAATGCGGATATCAAGGACCTTGTAATTTATATAAAACCGGGTAATGAAATTCCGGAAAGCCTTACAAATACAAAACTTATAAATAAGGATATTACAGCAGTTCTCACAAACAGTACAGAAAATCTATTTAGTCATATAAAATCAACATCTTTGGAGTCAACTAAAACACAGCAGGTATTTGAAAGTATGGAAACAGTATTCTCCGATTTCTATGGCCAGGAAGATGTTATAACCGGATTAATTAATATATTAGATATGATGAAATATAGAAATACAACTTATGATGTGAAATTAGCTGTAAAAAGAATTGTTGTTGCAATGGCTTTAAAAACACGCAGTATGCATGCTGTTTTAAGGTATAAAGACAGAGCAAGGATTAAGGAGAGTGTTACAGATTTAATGATGAGCTCAATGTTATGTGATATTGGCTGTTATCAGATGCATATGCCTATTACAACAGGCCTTTCTGTAAATGATATGACTTATATCAAAAAACACCCTTTTCTTTCTTATCTTATGGTGGCGCACGATCCTGTACTTACAACAAATGCCAAGCATTCTATACTTACACATCACAGGCCCTGTTTTGATGATAAGAAATATAATAATTATCCCGGAATAAATTTGCTGATGAATAAACTGGAAGAACTAATAAAAGATTACTGCAAGGATCATAGCAAACTGCGTATAGCAAAGGATATGGCAGAGCAATTGAACCGTTTTAAAACAAATATTAAATATAATGAGGATGCTAATGTATTAGCAATATCTTCTGAATATGCTTCTTTAACTTCTGATGTGCCCTGGAGGAAGGCATACTCTTCGGAAAAGGCAGTAAAACTGATTATAAATAATTCATTTTTTACATATACAAGCAGGATACTGCAGGAGTTTCTTGATTATATTGCTATAAGCTTATGTGACAATAAAAAAGTATTGCGGGATGGAGACTTTATTGTTATTACTACAAAAACTCACTCAGGCTCGCCGATTTTTGAGATATGTCGAATAGATTCAATAGGCCATTTTCAGAGCAGGCCGTATGTAAAAAAAATAGGTGTAGCACCTCCGGTTTTTTCAGAAAAGCCGAAATTAAAATTACTTGGATTTGATCTAAGTAAAATGAAAAAGGATCCGGAAAAAATATTTCTTGATCTTTCACAGGATAAATCGCAAAGGATTATTTATTTTATTGATCCAGTGTTAGATAAAGATCTTTATAAGTGTATGGTGGATCTCACCAGCTAAGCTGTCTGGATTTTCTACTTTATACCAGGCGAAGGCTGTAAAGCATTCCAGTTGCCGGGATCATTTCCATAATTTTGCGGAATTATTCTATGAAGAGAATATCCAGTGCCATCTGCAGCTTCCGGCCAGAGGTTTTTATCATTGTAATTAACAATGTCAATCAAAATATAGGAAGGTGAATTATTGTTGCCTATTTCACCTGGCATTAGAAGCTGAATTTCTTCACCGCCATTGCTTAATTTACCACCTGGCTCCCAGACAAGAATTCGTGTTTCATCCGGTGCGGAAAAATTGAAGTTAAACATATACTTATCTTTAACAAGTAATATACATTCATCCGGATTTATTACTACAGCTTCTCCTGATTCTGAAATATTAAAATCTATACCGCCTTCATCTATAAACTTCCAGAATAAATTGAGCTTATCATTATAAAGAACTACAGGTTTTAAACCTGTATTAAGCAGTTCTATATACTCTGCATCTCCGTCTCCTTCCGGATTGTACATTATTTCATTTATAATAACAGGGCCTGTTTTTGGATCTGAATTTGATATTCCCGGGGTATTAATTTTTAGTGGAACAAAATCTGTTTTACCAGTGCTTTTTATATGTATACCCAGGGAAATTCCTGTTTCAGAAGCTCCAAAGTTCTGAGATACAATATCTTCGATAATCCGGCCATTAATTACAGGCGTAAGGAATACTGTTTCTCCATCATCGTTTAACGAAAATGGAGTATGGCATCCCGGATCATTTTTGTTTGCAAAGTTTTCATCCTCGGTAAATACTATATATCCTTTTGCCGGAATAATAGTGCCTTCTGCAATCTCATATTTTGTTAAATCTGGATTGTTTTCATCACTTAAAAACCAACCGCCAATATTAATCGGATTATTTGTTGTGTTGTATAATTCTATCCAGTCCGGTGCATTATCATGAGAATGTGCTAATATTTCATTAATTATAACAGCATCCGGGATAAACGGTGTACCCGTGTCTTCTTTTAATGGTGTGCCGTCGGGAACAGAACTGGGCTGCCATATATCTATGTTATTCCATAATGAAGTATCGGATATATAAGGATCTTTAACATTTAATGAAAAACCGGTTCCATCTGTAATTTTAAACCAGTCATCACTAAAAGCAAAATTGTAAATAATTTTATCATTGCCGTCTCTTAATACTATTGTCTCACCGGCATTATTAAGGCTTCCGGAAAAGGGACCGAGTACTTTAGTTGGATCTGCATCGGGGTACCTTAATAAGAAGGCATCTAAATCTTTAACAAGAACAATATATTCGCCCGGATTCAGTTCAAATGAAGGAAAAGTAAAAGTAATACCATCTGTAAAATGAATCATAGAAAGATTAATTGAGCCGGTAGTTCCTATATTTTTTAACTCAATAAATTCAAAATCAGATCTGTTGTACAATTCAGTATAACCGCTTGCAGGATGAAACATAATTTCTGTTATCCGTAAAGATTCTGATATAAGTCCTACAGTAAATACAGCTTCATTTAATGCGCTCCATTTTCCGTTATTATAAGTTCTCGATTTTATCATACTGGTTTTTGTAAGAGGTATAGGTGCAGAATATAAAATTGAAGTATTTATTTCACCTCCAGGCAGTCTTGGATCTGTTCCGTCTGTTGTATAATAAATTTCGCCATATCCTTCATTTGTCAGTGTAAGAAGCTGCCTGTCTGTCGTGAGGTGCCCTCCATGCATGCTTTTATTATCTATCAAATATTCCGGTGAAGGAATTAAAGGATAAAGGCCTAAATCTTTAAAAAGACTGATTACGTATGATGTGCGGTTTCTATCTGTTTGGGCTTGAAAATAATTATTAATAAAACTGTTCTTTTCTGTATCCCAGTCTTCTTTTGTAAATGAGCTTTCATGAAGATTATCTCCCCATCGTGCGGCTTCCAGGAGTACAGCAAGATTGATTTCTTCTGCAAGTGAATTGAATCTTTTTAAACATGCATCATTTGAAAGGGCGCCATCATAGAACATATGTTTCTGTATTCTGTCTGAGGTAAGTATTTTAAACTCTTCATTATTATTAAAAAGGTTCCAGAATATCTCGAACGGAACTGTTTCGTTTATGGATTCATCTGAAAAATTATTAAGCCCTTTTTCTGCGTCCCATATAAAGAATCTAAATCCTTCACTTTCCTTTCCGCGCACCCTGCCCGCAAACCATTGCCAGTCTTTATCAGCAAAATAGTAATTGCAGATAACATAATCAACAAGGTTTTCCATATTTATAAGAGTTTCCTTTTCAGGATTATTTGTACCGTCCGGATTTATCCCATTTAAAATATGGTAACCGTCATATTGGCCGGATAATTCTAAAATTGTATTCCATGCAGAATAATCTCCGTCCATGGCAGGTTCTTTGCCGTTATTTAAAGTATCATATTCTTCAGGCTCATATCCGAAATATTCAGATTGAAAATCGCTGTTAGGCCTTTCATGCAGCTCATAAATTCCCCAGTACATTCCATTTAAATAGAGGTGCACAAATTCTCCATGAGGGCTTACATGGCCCATATCTAAAAATGTTTTATTTAGAAACATGTTTCTAAAAAAAAGCGCAGCTGTCTGTTCTGCAGAATCTGTCCATGAATCATTATAAAATGAACGAAGCATTAAATGATCAAATGTGTTTACAGGCTCAACTTTTAAGTATTCATCTTTATCATCAAATAAAGGAAAATCAAGCCGGCTGGGCCCGTATCCTCCTTTAAAAAGTAATCTAAAGGAAAGTTTTGCAGTATTGGATAAAATGCTGCTGCTTTCACCCGAAATACGTATCCCGCAGTTGACCTGAAAACTAACATCCGGATCTAAAGGATTAAAAAACTCAAAGGAACTCTCTCTTTCCCACATTATACCTGAAAATTCTGTCTGATTGGAATGAGTATAAATTCCGTCATCATAACCAAATAAATTATAATTATCTGTTGTTATTGATACTGTTGGAATAGAAAAAAATGCATTTTCAATTTGCATATTTGAATATTGATTGATAATATTCTGATTCATATCATAATCACCCGGAACATCTCTGCTCCAGTTTCTCGGATAACTGCTGTTTAATCTTTCCTGTTCTGTAATGTTCTCTATAAAGAAATATGTCTGTGTATCGACATCTGTCGGCAGTAGACCGTCTTTATAAGCAGCAGCTTTTAAAACTGTAGTTTCGTCTATTGTTATTGGGCCTGTATAAGTATAACCGTTAAATTCAGTTGGAGTGCTTGAATCTAGAGTATAATAGATATATGCATTTTTAGTATTTGTAGATATAGTCACTTCAAAAGGTGCTTTATAGTATCCTCTGTCTATACTGAATTTGGTGTCCGCTACAAAATCCTTATAATGAATCGTATTTAAACTTCCGGGAGTAGGCTCGGACAGATATCCAATTTCACCATTTTTATCAATTCCATATGAAATAAGGCCTCTCTGTTCCGGATAGTTATATTCCTGTACTATCGCTTTGCCGTCCGGCCTAACTAATGCCAGATATTCACCGTTTCCGGACAGTCCGAAGTTAGTGTGAATATTTCCCAGGTCATCAATAAACGGAAAATTATCCGGATAATCGGAATTATTTTTATTTGACGCGAAAATAATCAAATATTTAAAAGGTTCTATTACTGTATTTTCCGGAAACATCCATTTTGTAATTTTATTATCATTATCCGTTAAATACCATCCGCTTAAATTTGCAGGCTTGTCTGTTGGATTATAGATTTCTATCCAGTCCGGATAAACCTTAATACTGTTTACTTCTGTTTCCAGATATACTGGATTTTTAAATGGTACATGGGAATTTACAGCCATAAACTCATTTATGAATGGATCTGTATATTCCATACCATCAAGAAGATAATTAGGTTTTACATCAATATTTTTGCATGATAATATGCTAAAAAATAGAAGCATAACTATAAATATTCTTATCTTCATAAACCCTGCCTTTAAATCAAAATTCCGCATTTTTAAATGATCTTGGGAAGGGAATTACATCGCGTATATTTTTCATTCCGGTTACAAACTGTATTAATCTTTCAAAGCCTAACCCGAAACCCGCATGAGGTACAGAACCGAAGCGCCTTAAATCAAGGTACCACCAATAATCATCCGGATTAAGCCCAAGTTCAATAATTCTATTCTTAAGTATGTTATAGTCATTTTCGCGCTCGCTGCCACCAATAATTTCACCAAGCCTTGGAACTAAAATATCCATTGCGCGTACGGTTTTATTATCATCATTTAATTTCATATAGAAAGATTTTATTTCTTTAGGGTAGTCTGTTACTATTAAAGGCTTTTTATAAATTTTTTCTGTTAAAAACTTTTCATGTTCTGACTGAAGGTCTATACCCCATTTTACCGGGAATTCAAAAGGCTCCCTGGATTCTTCCAGCTTTTTAATTGCCTCTGTGTAGGTTATCCTTACAAAATCATTTTCTATAACATGGTTTAGTGTTTTTATTATGTCTTTATCTATCCACTTATTAAAAAAATCTATATCGTCTTTGCAGTTTTCAAGTATATAAACAAAAATGTATTTTATGAATTCCTCTGCGATGTCCATATTCCCGTTTATATCACAGAAAGCTATTTCCGGTTCTATCATCCAGAACTCGGATAAATGCCTTTTAGTATTTGAGTGTTCTGCTCTAAAAGTCGGGCCGAAAGTATATATATCTCCAAGCGCACTCGCATATATTTCACCTTCCAGCTGGCCGCTCACTGTCAGGAATGCCTTCTTACCGAAGAAGTCATTTGTATAATCCGGTTTTTTATCTGCAGGCATATTATCCAAGGGCAGGGTAGTAACTTGAAACATTTCACCGGCACCTTCGCAGTCACTTGCTGTTATAATAGGAGTATTTATATAGAGAAAATTTCTTTCCTGAAAGAATTTATGAATAGCATAACTCATTTTGTTTCTTACTCTGGTAACAGCTCCAATAGTATTGGTTCTTGGTCTTAAGTGTGCTATTTCACGTAAGAATTCGAATGAGTGCCTTTTTTTCTGCAGAGGGTATTCATCCGGATCTGCACCCCCATAAATATGAATGGTATCCGCATGAAGCTCTATGTTTTGCTCTTTTCCAGGAGATACAACAACTTTACCAGATGTTTTTATGCTTGTGCCTGTGGTAAGTTTCAGAATAAGGTCTTTGTAACCTGCAGCGCTGCTATCCAATATTATCTGGAGGTTCTTTATAGTTGAACCGTCATTTATTTCTAAAAAGCAGAAAGTTTTGGATTCTCTTTTTGTCCTTATCCAGCCGTATGCAGTTACAGTCTGACTTTTTGGTTCTAATTTAAGAATATCTTTAATTCGAATTTTCATATATTTTAGGATACTATTGTAATTTTTTATCTAAATCAAGTGTAAATCGGATTTTAAAATTGACATTTTTTGGTTAAAAAACTACATTTAAAACCATGAGACGCTTTAATCATAAAAGAGGGAATAAAAAGGAATCTGGTATAGAAACCTTATTAACGGGGCTTGTATTTACTGGTGTTTTTGCTGTTGTCTGGTTTTTACACGGAGACTGGTGATGGGTCTTTCCTCTTGCATTTGCAGGTGTTCTTCCAACTCTGGAAGGTATTAGAAAGATGATAAAAGAAAGAAAAGCAAAAAAAATAACTCCTGATCAAGATGATACTGCATCTGAAAAACAGGTTTTATTGGTTGCACAACAAGAAAACGGTAAAGTAACACCTGCATTAATTGCTTTAAAAAGTGATTTATCTCTTGATAGAGCAGAAAAAATCCTTGAAAAAATGGTAAAACTGGGACATGCAACTATGAATATTCTTGACGCAGACAGAATAGAGTATGAATTCCCGGAATTCTCCAGGGGGATAGAAAAGGACGAATAGTACAATTAAATATTATTATTTAAAATTTTCCGGAAAATTCCGGTTTTTGAAGTTTTATTCAATTTAAATAAACAGAAATATTTTATACTATACTGAACTGAGATTCTTTAAAATATTGTAAATCAATCTATCAGATTATTCAGATATGGCTTAATTTTTTCAAAATCCTTATTTACTTCTGAGAATTTCATGCTCAGCCTGTACATTCCATTACCCATATGTTTTGCATAAACAAATTCATATTCAATTTTAAAACTTTTATCAATTGGTTCAATAATAATCTGAAACTCTGCAATATAGTAGTTCGGCATTTTAACTATAAAGGCTATTCCCGTTCTGCTTATATCGAGAGTATCCGCAATAAACTGTTTACCATCTTCGAATGTTATATAAAACTTTTTTAATGATTCAGGGAGCTTCTCTGCCGGAATTCGTTCTGTGTCTCTTTTATTATTTGGAATATTCATTTAGTTATTTTTAACCTGTTTGTAGTGCATTCGTCAAGGAATATTGTTCAAAAGCAATTTGTGATGTTAAAAAAAACTGATATCTCAGGCTGCACCGCGCACCTATATTACATATGAACGTGGATTTAATTTTGCATATCTCTAAAATTAGATCAATTAAAAATGATACGACTTTACTTTGTAATATAGGGGCGGGATTTCCGCCTGATGGCATTATTTTTTTTAACACCGTGAAATGTTTCGTTTTTAGGTGAGGATCTATCCTGCAAGTTAAAAATAAAAATCTAATTTCATGTTTATTTTATACTATCTTATTATTTATATGATTACCATTTTAGTTAATTGATGATTTATGCCCATCAAGTGAATTCTATGATGATGAATATTATTGTGTTATTGATTACAGCATGAGTGTTAAAGATAGATTTATTGATGAATCTTACCGCAATTCAGTTTTTACTATACTTGCAATAACTTCCATTAAAATGATGTAAATTTGGTGGAAGTATTTTTATATTTATACTTGCTCAATTGTACAATTATAAGTACACTATATAAAGTGAGGAAAGATTTATGAATGCAATAAATTACAGTGAATTGCGGAAAAACTTAAAATCCACGATGGATAAAATCATATTGGATCATGAGCCGGTTATAATAACCAGACGTAATGGTGATAATGTGGTCATGGTTTCTTATGAAGATTATGCTGCTATTGAAGAAACTGCATACCTCTTAAATAGTCCTAAGAATGCTCAACGCCTTCGAGAAAGTATAAAGAGTTTTGAAGAAGGTCATGGAAAAGAACAAAAATTGATTGAGGATTAAAAGTGAAAATAATTTTTCACCCCAACGGATGGAAAGACTATTTGTACTGGCAGAAAACGGATCGGAAAATACTTAAAAAAATAAACTCTCTTATTAAAGAAATTAGCAGAACCCCTTATGAAGGAATGGGTAAACCGGAACCGCTGAAATTTGATTTAACAGGATTCTGGAGCCGGAGGATAGACCAGGAGCATAGACTTATTTACAGAGTAGAAGAAAATGAATTGCATGTGCTTGCGTGCAGGTATCATTATTAATGTTTCTAAATATATGAGGTATATATGAAACAAATATACAAATTAATAGAACTAATAAAGTCGGATAAGAAACAAGAGATAAATGACTTTATTAATAAAGAAAATCAAAGCTTCAAAGATGAATTAAACAAATTTTCTCAAGCTTATTAAAGAGACAGCAAGAGATATTGTTGTACATAAATCCTATTAATGATGCTCATATCACCTTTTGGCATATTGCCAGACTAGGTATATTTACAATAGCAACTGGAGAATTCCAATTTTATAATGATAAGGAAAAGCAAAAAAAATTTATAATTGAAATATCTAACCGATCTGCGCAACTCATTAGCAAATGCCTGCGAAATAATCCCTCTTCTTTACGCCCATTAATTGATCTTCATCATATTGAATTATTTCTTATCTGGCTTATGCTTTGGCAGGTTGGAAGAGAGAAAGATATAATCGAATGGTTAAATCAGTTAGAAGCATATCTTCTTGTACGTAGAAGTAATCGCTTGGATACTCTTCCTTTTATTAAAAGCAATAACCGAATAGATTTAGTTGCTGAATATGCAGGAACTGGTAAGCGTCCATATAATTTTACAGATAGCAGCTCATAACTTTTATTAATGATATTAGAATTATGTTTATCCCTAAAGGATGAAAATAGAGATAAACTTATAAACCGTTACATACAGCGTATTATAAAAGGGATTGGAGATGATGGACAATCCTTTACAGATAATTCAGTTATAGAGCTAATGGGCTGGATTCAACCAGAAGATTGGGAGAAAAAAATTCTATCCGGACCAGTCACAGATGGAACTGCAATTCCAACTAACAATTTCGAATCATTTAATGAGGATGATTCACCTTTATCAGATAAAATTCAAAAATATATTGAAAGTACAGATAAAATGTCAGATCATAATATTTCAACTGACATTCCTACATCAGTTTATATTTTAGCTTGTATAAAGAATAATTCTCCTTTACCGTCTGAATTCTGGCGGAAGTTTATTATGCGATTGATTTTTTCTGAGACTCGCTATAAATAAGTATCATAATATTATCCCCCATCCCTGATTTGTATGAAATCTCCAACTTTATCTGTAATTACAATATTCCCAAGTCCCTTTATCTTCTTTAAAAACTCTGGATTATTAACAGTCCAGAAATTGAATTTGAATCCGAATAATTTGAAAGTTTTTACAACGAACCTTGTAATTGGGGATAATATGCTAAAAAATGCCTGTATTGGTATTGATAAATAATTGAACTTTATTTTCTTTATATTCCTGATGATGTATAGAATACTGTCCTGTAAAGATTCAGGGCCGGTAAGAAAACCGACTGTCATTCCTTTTTTTATAAAAAATATAAGCAGGCTGATTTTAAAGGAACAAATATAATAATCAATATTCTTATTTGTACTTTTTATTATATTATAAATATCCGGGCAATCATTTTTTGTTATTGTATCACATTTAATTTCTATGTCTAAGGTTATTTTTTCAGGAAAGAATTTAATCAATTCAGTTAATGTAATGAGTTTTTCACCGCTTCCGAGATCTATTTTTTTTAATTCTTGTAAAGTGGTTTCTGAAATATAAAGCAAGCCTGAGTCTGTTTCTATAAAGGGATCATGAATTACAACAAAATGGCCGTCTTTAGTTTTCTGAATGTCGCATTCAATTCCATCCGCGCCTGTGTCTATTGCTTTTTTAAAAGAAAGTATAGTGTTTTCCGGATAAAGGTAAGAGTAGCCTCTATGTGCCCAGACTTTAATTTTACTATCTGCCATTATACAAGCCCGTCTTAATCTACCTTTTTAATCCTTAACAGATTTGTTGCGCCTTTAACCGGCAGAGTACCGCAGATAATGATTATCTGTTTTTTTCTCTTAATCAATTTATTTTCCAGTAATATTGATTCCGCGCTCCTAAAAAGTTCATTCATTTCAATTTTTATTGGAATAATAAACGATGTAATATTCCAGGCAAGCGACAGGATATTTGCTACGTTTTTATCCGGAGTAAAAGCATAAATCGGAGACTGGTTGCGTATTTTTGCAAGATAAAGCGCAGTGTCTCCGGATACAGTAAACACCAGTATTGGCGCGCCATCTAAATCCCTGCCTGCTATTTCAGCAGCCTCACAAATTGCATGAGGCGTGTAAGATTTTATTAAGTTTAATTCCATTCCTTCTTTTTTATAGTAACTGCTCTTCTCTGTTTCTGCTGCAATTTCTGTTAAAGTTTCAACAGCTTTAACAGGATATGCTCCTATCGCGGATTCTGCAGAAAGCATTACTGCGTCTGTATTATCTAAAATAGCATTTGCAACATCTGTGGATTCCGCTCTTGTAGGAATAGGATTATTAATCATAGATTCAAGCATCTGTGTGGCAACAATAACGATTTTGCCCATACTATTTGCTGTTACTATAAAGTCCTTTTGAAGTATAGGGACTTTATAAGGCGAAACTTCAATTCCAAGATCCCCTCTTGCAATCATTATCCCATCGCAGTTATCGAGAATTGCGGGTAGCGAATTTAGTGCTTCCGGTTTTTCTATTTTTGCTATAACCTTAATCTGCTTCGCGGCTTTTTTTATTGCACGAGTTAATGGTTTTAAATCTTCCGGTTTTCTTACAAAGGAAAGTGCTATATAATTAACATCCTGTGTTAGAATAAATTTAAGATCTTTTTTATCCTTGGCAGTTATTGACGGAGCTTTAAGATCTATATTGGGGAAATTAACTCCTTTACGCGAAGAATACACGCCTGTATTGCATACTTTACATTCTGCATTGTCTTCGTTTATTTTATCTATGCGTAATTTTATAGAACCATCGTTTAATAATATAAACTGGCCTGTTTTTATTTCTTTTAAGAGTGGTTTGTAATTTATGCTGATAATCTTATCTGTACATACTATTTTTTTAGAAGTTAATAATACTTTTTTTCCTTTTATCAATGTAATGGTTTGATCATTTTCAGTTTTTCCAGTCCGGATTTTTGGGCCCTGTAAGTCTGCAAGTATGGCAACATGTATGTTTAGTTTTGATGCTACTTTTCTTACGTTTTTTATTGCAGCTGCATGTAATTTATGTGTACCATGTGAAAAATTTAACCTGAATGTATTTGTACCTGCTTTCATTAATTGCTCAATTACAGTCTGATTGCAGCTTACAGGCCCGATTGTACAGATTATTTTTGTTTTCTTATTTGGCTTTATCATGGCGATTTATAATTATACAGGAATAAATAAGTATAATCCAGCAAATTTAAATATAGATTATTATGAACTGTTTTATTGAACTACTTCTTAAGAGTTTAAATAATCTATTATTCTTCCTATAATTTTTGATACTCATTTTTCGAGTATAGATTGTGTATTTATTTGTGATAATTCGCGGTTATTGGTTGTTTAATTCAATAACAATTATTTAGTATAGAATAAAGTTTGAAGGACAGCCGCAGTCAAAATTACTGAGTATAATCATATTGTCCATGTCTTGTTTTTTTATTGAAATTTAAATAAGATTATTTTAATGAAACAGGATTATAAAAAAAGATTTAAAGGGTATATTGATAAAACACTGTATACTTATCTTGATGCAAATACTAAAGAATTCGTCAGGTTTTTTTCTGAAAAATACAAAATTACATTTCAGGAGTTTAATCAACTTGTAACTGCTGCAAGAGACCTTGAAATGTGGGACGAAAAATCAATTATGGACTGGTGGAATGGGAAAGATAATGAAGAAATACCGGAAAACCAGCCTGTTAAAAATATTAAGGATAAAGTACTTAAAGATTTCTATTTGTGGTTCAATAAGTTAAAAGAGGATGAAAAAGAATACTTTCCTGTAAGTGAACCTCTACTTGTAAAAAAGGAGGTTAAGACAACATTAAAAGAATCTAATAAAAAGATCTACGGATTATGTCCGGTTGCATCACCGGATACTATTTGCTGCAGGTTAAATACAATAGATGCTGCCCTGAATTGTTCTTTTGGATGCAGCTACTGTACTATACAGACCTTTTACAGTAGGGAAATTGTATTTGATAAAGATTTTGCAGAAAAGTTAAAAAATATAAAAGTGCAGCCCGGCAGGTTCATGAGATTCGGTTCAGGGCAGTCTTCAGATTCACTTATCTGGGGTAATAAGTACAATATTCTTGGCAGCCTTTTTGATTTCGCGGAAGCTCATCCGCAGATACTGCTCGAATTAAAGACAAAATCGGATAATGTTTCCTGCCTGCTTGAAAGACGGGTACCTGGAAATGTTGTATGCACATGGTCTTTAAATCCGGACATAGTAATTGCAAATGAAGAACATTTTACTCCTGATTTAAAAAGCAGACTGGATGCAGCAAGAACTGCCGCAGATAACGGAATAAAAGTTGGATTTCACTTTCATCCTATGATCTACTATAAAAACTGGAGCAACGATTATTCTAAAATTGTAGAATTTATAATTAATGATTTTAGTCCGGAATCTGTATTATTCGTATCTTTTGGTACACTCACGTTTATTAAACCTGTAATAAGAAAAATAAGGCAAAAGGGCAGTAAAACAAAAATTCTTCAGATGCCTTTTGCATCGGATCCAAAGGGAAAGATTACTTATCCTGATAAAATTAAAATTGAACTTTACAAGCACATTTATAATACATTTTCTGATTGGCACAATAAAACTTATTTTTATTTATGTATGGAGAAAAAATCTATATGGAAGGATGTGTTCGGATTTTCATATTCATCTAATGAGGAATTTGAAAAGGAATTCGGAGAAAATACTATGAAAAAAATTAATCCGGTTTAGGATCTAAGTGTCTGATGTTGTTCTCATACCATTTCTGCAGCAGTTTATCATTCGAATAGAGTCTGCCGGATTTAAGTCTGAGGAATTTAATTTTATTTAGAATTTTTATCGGATATGCAGGATTTGCATTAATAGTAGAGATTGCTATTTCTGCTAATTCCTTTATATCTTTTATATTACCTTTATTGTCCGAAACAGGATTGCAGTTGATTCCAATACTCCTGTAATGGTCAAAAAGAGATTTTGTCCTTTTATCAAGTTCTGATAAAGACAGATCAGATTCTGAATTCATGGCTCTATATAACAGAATAAGAGGGAAAATACTTTCCAGCTTTCCAATATCTGCCCTTAAATCTTTAGAAAAATGTATTATATCCCGCACGGTTTTTAATTCCATGTTTGAAAAAAGATATGGTTTTCCATAATTAACAATAACATCTATATTTGCATTTTTATTTTTTCGGCAATATGAAGAATAAGAACTAAAAATAAAATTCTGTTCTTTTAAATATCTAAGGTCTTTTAAAAAGCCTTTATGTCTGCCCGGGTGAACAATAAAAGGCGCATCCGGATATTTGGAAAAAGAAATGTTTACAGGTGTAATATAAAATTTTGAAAGATTATTATCTGTAATTCCATTAAACTTCTGGAAAAATATAGGATTGAGTTTTCTTAATTTTCCTGATTTGGTTCTGCCGCCGCTTCTAATTTTTGTTACAGGATCTTTCTCCTGTCCGGGGTATATAATTAAGTCTCTTTTTAGTCTGTTTTCTCCAATCCCTGTAATCATTTCCTGTTTTATATAAGCGGGAAAAACTTCATTTAAGTATTTTTTCATTGTAAGGAAGGTTTTCGGATAGCCCTTTCTTTTTAATAATGTATCGTCTCTAATAAAAGCAACAGCTCCATGTTTTCTAAGAGAAGAGGCATATTTGGAAATAAGCAGATTATAGCCAGCAAGAAGCATTACTTCCGGATTAATAATATTATAGTGGACTGGCATTCCTATAATGTAATCATAAAGGCTTCTGTGCCTTGGTATCAGTACTTCTGCAGCCCCGGGATCTTTAGCGATTTCATACTGTTTTTTAAGGCCTTTTATTGTTACCTGGTTGAATATACTGGAGCCGTTTGTATTATCAATTACTAATTCATTTAAGTGGTTTTTTTTTATATTTTCTATCTGATCTGATACATTAGTAAAAAGATCCCCGACCGTACTTTTCCATAAAAAAGTTTCCTGCATCTTAGAATGGTCCAGGTCATGTTCTATATACGGGAAATAATCTTCCGGTTTGTTAAATTCTTTCATATGCTTCAATTACCTGCTATTTTCCAATGACAAAAAGTAAATTAACATAAAAATCTATTTTAAGCAAGGTTATGCTGCCACTTGGTGCGATTTGTGATGTTAAAATATAAATATGATACATCCGCCGGATGGCATAATGATTTCATCAACACCGCACGGTTTTTTCATTAAAAACGCATAGCTGATGTAAAAAGCAGGAGTATTTGCTGGCATATGAACAGCCTTCTACGTGGTTCGTGCAGTAATCAGAATATTCGACACCGCTTTTATAGAGTAGAGTTTTTCTTTCTATTGTTTTTTTTACTTCTTATCCCACATTTCTTATCTTTTTCTGGAGATTACAGGATTTTACAAATTTGCGACCAGAGGCAATTTGGGTATACCGCCGAACCGGTGAGGACTACAAAGCGGAACCAGGTATTCGCGGTTTTACACTAATCCGTATTTTGTTAGAAATTGCCATGTATGGCAATTTCTAACTTTCAGCTATTTCACTACCAAAAGATTTGCAATTTTCTATACAATTAGAATCCGGATTCCATAAACTCTTTATACCTTTGTTAATTATTTTAAAACCGGATTTTTCCAGGGCTGTATTTATTTTATCAATGGATTCACCACTCCAACCATAAGTACCAAAAGCTGCAGCTTTTTTATTTTTGAAACTTAGCCCTTCAATTTCCTCCAGAATTCCAGCAGTAGCTACAGAAATACCTTTATTTATAGTTGGAGAGCCAACTAATATAATCCTGGATTTGAAGATTTCAGTCATGATATCATTTTTATCTGTTTTTGAGATGTTAAATAGTTTTATATTGACTCTACCATCTTTGGCTTTTATTCCTTCGGCTATAGTTTCCGCCATTATTTTTGTACCATCCCACATTGTATCATATAAAAGTGTTATCTGGTTTTCCTGATAATTTTTAGCCCAAGCCATATATTTCTCCACAATTTGGGTAGGATTATCCCTCCATATAACTCCGTGACTTGTAGCAATAACATCGATGGGAATTTTCATTTCTAATATTTCATTTATTTTCTTTTCTACGAGAGGGCTAAAAGGTGTTAAGATATTTGCATAGTACTTTATGCATTCAGCAAATAATTCATTTTGATCAACTAAATCATTGAACATAAATTCGCTTGCGTAGTGCTGGCCAAAAGCGTCATTACTAAATAAAATATTATCTTTTGTTAAATAGCAGGCCATACTATCAGGCCAATGAAGCATCTTCATTTCGACAAAAACCAAAGATTTACCATTCCCAACATCAATAGAATCACCGGTTTTTACAGGATTAAAATTCCAATCTTTGTGAAAATGTCCCTGAATGGATTTAATAGCATTTTTTGTACAATATATTGGGGTATTAGGAATTTGTGACATTAGTTCAGGTAAACTTCCACTATGATCAATTTCTGCATGGTTTACGATTACATAATCAATTTTTGCTATATCAATTTCTTTTTTCAAATTTTCTACATATTCTTTGGCGAAAGGTTTCCATACCGTATCTACAAGTATATTTTTCTCTTCTCTAATTAAATATGAATTATATGTCGTGCCTTTATTTGTTGAATATTCGTTGCCATGAAATTTTCTTAATTCCCAGTCAATTTTTCCAACCCAGTCTACATTGTTCTTAACTTTAATCTTCATAATACTTTAATCCTTTTCTAAGTTTTTATTTTCCATATTATACCGTTTTCATTTGTTGCTTCAGTCGGAATGTCTTTTTAATATTGATTGATCAATCTTTGCCAACGCTTTAATGTTAATACATTTATATCTTTTTTGCCAGAAATTAATAGCTGGCCGGCTCTTTAAAATATTATTTATTGCATTATAAATAACTTTTGAAATAATGTGTTGCGTGTAATACCTGGAACTAATTTCCTCAAATCCTGTTTAAACTACCTGGCACTGAAGTAATAAACACTTCAAGACCAATCCTCCGGAAAATCCACTTTATTTATATTGTATTGATAAAAGACTTTTTACAGTGTCAATGCAGTAAAAAATGCGGATGAAGCCGCGAAGGGAAGCGTTAAAATCTTTGTTATGTGTAGTTGAAAAGGAATGACTAAATGCGAATTTATTTTAATGCTTCATATACAGCACTTTCCGCATGGATTTTAGTTGTATCAAAAATTGGGATTTCAATATCAGCCTCTTTAATTAACAAAGGTATTTCTGTACAACCTAAAATTATTCCTTCCACTCCATTACTAATCATTTTATTGATAATATTTATATATTGCTGTTTTGAATTAGTTCTAAACTTACCAACTACAAGTTCTTCATATATTATCCTGTTAATTATTTCCATGTCTTCATCATTTGGAGTAATTATTTCTAAACCATAATTATCAATCAGTCGTCCTTTGTAAAAATCTTCTTCCATTGTAATTTTAGTGCCAAGAAGACCAATTTTTTTTAATTTTAGCTCCTTTATCTTTTTAGCTGTTTGATCCGCAATATGAAGAAGTGGGATAGAAATATTTCTCTGTACTTCATCTGCAATTTTATGCATCGTGTTTGTACAGATTAAAACTAATTCTGCATCTGCATTTTCAAGGTCCTTAGCAGCTTGATTAAGTATGGAGATTAATTCTTTCCATTTGTTTGAATGTTGTAATATTTCTATCTCATGAAAATCTAAAGAAAGCATTATTAAATTAGCAGAATGCAAGCCGCCTAAAACTTCTTTTATTTTTTGATTAATAATCCTGTAATACTCCATAGATGATTCCCAGCTCATGCCACCTAATAAACCAATTCTTTTCATTACATTTCCTTTTCAATATTCATTTAATTTCTCCTGTGTGGAATATATTACATTCTGCGAATATATGAAGTCGTCGTCGGGAGCTTGCGACTGGAGGTAATTTGGGTGGAGCGTAAAGGAATCGGGTACTCTCTGTTATGTATAGCTTCCTCGCTTCTTATATTTTCAGTTTTATTTTATTTTCCGTATATTGATGAACTAGAACACCAATCAATGTTTGGTAAGATATTCCGGTTTCAATTGCTTTTATTTTTAATTTTTTTATATCTTTTTCAGACAACCTTATACTTATATGTTTTGATTTTGAAATTGTATTTTTTGCAGCTTCTTTTGCTTCTTTTATATCTTCCTTTATTGATTTTGATGGAATTAAATTTCCTTTTTCATATTTCTCCAAAATTTCTAGTTCTTCTGTGTTTATCTTTTTATTCATTATTACCTCCTAAATATTGCTTTGTAGCCTTTCGACTTGGTATAATAGTTTTTAGAAATATTTCATCGTCTCTTTCTACAAATGGTACTAAATAAATGTAATTATCTATTTTAATTGCATATATTTTTTGATTTGGATATTGTTGTTGATTAGGATGATCATATACATCAATTATATTTCCTTCAATAATGGCTATTATTATTTCTTCAAAACTTATATTTCTTTCTAAAATTAATTTATCATTTTTTTCTGAATCCCAATTAAAAACTTTCATATAATGATATTATTACATTGTATATACAAAGTCAAGATTAGAAATATAGTTTTCTTTCTTAGCGAGGGAATTAGATATAAC
>SDBV01003985.1_pt1 | contig 21382 bp, 18 predicted proteins | sample 2277081 | NCBI WGS metagenome assembly SDBV01 (sample SAMN10402039, study PRJNA504765) | marine sediment metagenome | isolation source: marine sediment core GS10_PC15, 223 cmbsf | place: Arctic Ocean: Southern Knipovich Ridge | collected 2010 | reverse complement strand
GGCCACGCTGGCTGAATACGTAAGGATCGCCGGTAATGATAACCCACCGCTGTACTACTCGACGCGAGCGCTGGCGGAAGCCATGCGTGGCGATCTGGAGGCCGCACTGAGGACGGCTGATGAAGGAGCCAGCAAACATTCCTCGTCGGCAGCATTGGCCAATAACTCCGGAGTGATCTTCGAGCGGAAGGGTGATCTGGCGCGTGCGATGATTCTTTACGAGCGCGCCTACGAAGAAGAGTCGACGCTTCCGCAGGCTTCTAAGAACATCGGTGATGTTCTGTATCGTGAAGGCGCCTACGACGAGGCCGCTAAGGCGTACGAAAGAACAGTGTCAACGGATCCGGAGCTGGGAGACGATGTGTACGCCAAGCTTGGCAACGTCTATTACAAAAGGCGAGCCCGGGATGAAGCGATCGAAATGTGGACTCGCGCCCTCGAACTAAACCCCGCCAATGAGGTCGTGCGCACCAACCTCGAATTGGTCAGGGGTGCAGTGGGTGAACAGTGAGACAATAGACTACCAGGATCTCTTCACGAAGTTAGAAAGAGAGCACGGTTTCCGCGGCGCTCTCTACCGTCAGCGTTGTCTACGGCGAAGGATTGGCGTGCGAATGCGCGCGAGGGGCATTGTAGATCCCCGGAAGTACTCAGCGCTCCTCGATGAAGACCCCGCCGAGTACGATAGGTTGCTTCGAACACTCACTATCAACGTCAGCAGGTTCTTCCGTAACCCCGAAACGTGGGAGGTCATTCGGAGACGAATCTTGCCGGAGCTGATCCGGCACGAACGGCCACTATTCGTTTGGAGCGCGGGCTCCGCGGCGGGCGAAGAGGCCTACTCTGTTGCGATCTTGCTGTACGAGCTCTTGGAAGCGATGGGCGGTGACGGCATGAACGGGGTTCGGATCGTAGGAAGCGACATCGACCCCGACATACTGGAACAAGCGCGGCGTGCGAGTTACATGGAAGTCGCGCTCTCGGAGACCCCGAAACGGTTGCGCCGTCGCTGGTTCAGCCAGGGCGAGCCGTATCAGCTGAAGCCACCCATACCGTCGCTCGTGGAGTTCAGAAAGCTCGACATACTCTCGAGCCAGCCCGGTTCCGAAGCTGACCTGATCCTTTGTCGGAATCTTCTCATCTACTTGGATCAGCAGGCTCAGAAGCAGGTGTTCAGAATGTTCGTCGAGGTGCTGCGCCCAGGGGGTTTTCTTGTACTGGGTAGGGTTGAGACTCTTGCCAGAGCGGTTAGACGGAAGTTCGAGGTCGTGGACGCGCGAGAAAGGATTTACAGGAAACGGTGACGAAATTCGTAGCAGCGGGACAAAACAAGGTTGCACGAGGCGAAGGTACGCTGTCGGTAGTCGGGCTCGGCTCGTGCGTTGCGGTCATCCTGTACGACGCGGAAAGCGGTGTAGGGGGCATGGCGCACATCCTGTTACCCGATCCCAGCCTTTCGCACCGGCCGGAAAAGCGGTTGAAGTTCGCGACGACGGCGATCCCTGATCTGTTGATAGAAATGGAAAAGGCTGGAGCCGTCCGCAAACGGATCAAAGCACGTCTCGTCGGAGGCGCCAGCATGTTCAGCGACCTAATGACATCGAGTCAGCAGAACATCGGCGAGCGAAATGTTGTGGCAGCCAGAGAGACGCTGGAAGCCAACGACGTCGATATCGTTGCCGAAGATGTCGGAGGTGAATACGGGCGCAGCGTAAGGTTCAGGTTGAAGGACGGAAAGGTACAGGTACGATCGCCGGCCAAGGAGGAAAAGATCTTTGTCTGAGAGAATCGAGACGAATGTGCTCGTCGTCGACGACAGTGCGTTCATGCGGAAGATGATCTCGGAAATAATCTCGAGGCTGCCCGGCTATCGCGTCATTGGATCCGCGAGCGATGGTGAAGAAGCCCTGAAGGCGATCGAGGATCTCAACCCCGATGTCGTGACGCTGGACATAGAGATGCCCCGACTCGACGGCTTCCAAGTGCTCGAGAAAGTGATGGCCAAGTGTCCGATACCTTTCGTAGTTCTTTCCGCCCACACGTCCGAAGGGTCGGAATCCGCATTGCGAGCTCTCGATCTCGGAGCCGTCGATCTGGTGGCAAAGCCTTCCGGTCCTATCTCTTTCGATGTCGCGCGTGTCGAAGCAAGACTGTACCAGGCCCTTGAAGCGGCACGGGTTGCCGATGTCGATGCGCTCATACGTCAGCGACCGGCGCGACATCCGATCGCTATGAAGGGTCCAAAGCTACCCTTCTGTGCGGTCGTTGCCATCGCCGCGTCCACGGGCGGACCGACGGCGTTGACGTATATATTGCGTGCCCTCCCCGCCGAGCTGGATGCTGCGGTCCTCATCGTTCAGCACATGCCAGTCGCTTTCACTCGCGTGTTGGCTACGCGTCTCGACGAAATCTCTGGGCTCAAGGTGGCGGAAGCCCGGGGCGGCGAGACCTTGCTACCTAACCACGTTTGGGTAGCACCTGGCAACTTTCATATGCGCGTGCGCCGAGATGGCGCTGCGGTGAAGATCGTTCTCGACCAGCGAGAACTGATCTGCGGAACGCGCCCCGCCGCCGATGCGCTGTTTCCCAGCGTTGCAGAAGCCTTCGGCGAGCACTCGTTGGGTGTCGTGCTCACCGGGATGGGGCGGGATGGCGCAGCGGGACTCGTGGCTATTCGCGCGGCTGCGGGCCGGACACTGGCGCAGGATGAAGCGAGCTCCGTCGTCTACGGGATGCCAGGTCGAGCGGTTGAGACCGGTGCAGTAGAGCGGTCGGTTTCGTTGCAGGCCATGCCGGAAGCGATCGTCAGCAGCCTTGCCGCGCTGCGACGCGTTGAGAAACTGGTATGAGTCAGATGGTGATGTTCCGTGTGGGACGATCCCGATACGCGTTGCCTGTCGATCTGGTGACAGAGGTGATCGAGTCGCCCGCGATCGAACCGTCACCGTGGACTGGGGATGCGATCTTGGGCGTATCACGGGTGCGTGGCCACTGGATCCCCGTGGTCCGGATATGCAACGAAGAAACGGAAGCGGAAGCCCCGATCTGGGAAGAATCGACCTCGGTTCTGGTGGTGCTGGGTCGCCTGCGGGGGCGATTCGGTCTCCGGGTCGAGGACTTCGGCGACGTGTTCGATGAAGGGGCAGCGAGGCCGATCGATAAGCTCGATGGCGAGGATCTGATCGAAGTAGGCGGGGAGTTGGTGCGCTATGTCGATCCCGTAGCTCTTGTAGGTTCACTCGAGAGCGTGTTCGAGGATGGAGGACAACTGATGTCGCAGAACATCGCTACGAAACAGGTGAAGATTGTGACCTTCAGGATCGGCAGCGAGGTATTCGGCGTCGATGTGATGAAGGTATCCGAGGTGCTGCAGCTGCCGGTGGTGACGAGGGTACCCAGGGCACCCGAGTTCGTCGAAGGACTTGCCGAGGTACGGGAAGGTGTCGTACCGGTCATCGATATGCGCAAACGCTTCAGCGTCGAAATCGCCCCGGGAAGCGCTGGTGAGCGTCTGCTCGTTGTAGATCTCGATGGGGTACGTGTCGGGCTAGTGGTGGATGTCGTCCCCGGTGTGGAAGCAGTGGCGAACGAGGATGTGAGCCGCCCGCCCGAGTTCTTCAAAGGCCTGGCCGGCCGATATCTAGAAGGCATCGCCAAGAAGGGTGATCGATTGATCGTCTTGCTCAACCTCGATGAGATCCTCAGCTCGGCTGAAAAAATCGAGCTCAATGCGGCTCTCGAGGACCTTGAACCCGGTGCTGAGACGAAGCGTGTTGCCAGCAAAAGTCGAACGACCAAACGCGCGTCCAGATCGCGGAAGAAGTCCGGAGGGAAGAAGGGCGGATAGCGAGCCTATTTCCAATTGGGTAGAACCCACTACCTTGCGGGCAGACGAAAGAGGGCTGTAGACGTTTGGAAAAAAGGCACCTCCGCCGATCGCCTCGAACCCTGGGCAAAGCGCTGCGCCGAGGCATTCACAGCGGTGGAAGCCGGCCGGACTCCTCGATTAGACTAGTTCCCAGTCTCCTCATAGCCATAAGTGTCGCGTTCGTCGCGCCGCCGACTGCGGCCGCGTCGAGGTTGCCCCAGTCGCTCGAGCTGAGCGTCGGCTCCGTCACTCTTCAGTTCCCCCCCGAGATTAGGCGCACGGCCGAAGCCCTGGCTGACAACCTGACGCGACAGCCGGCTTTGCCGGGGCTCCCCGCCGATGTCCTTTCCGAACGCCCGATCACCGTCATCCTGGTCACCAACCCGGCAAGCTACGATTCCCTCGCCCCCCAGGCCCCCGATTGGAGCGGTGGACTCGCTTTCCCTGATCGAGACTTGATCGTACTTCCCACATTCGCTCCCAGGGCGGCAAGCCATCCGTTGGCAGGTGTCCTTCGCCACGAGCTCGCACATATCGCCGTAAACCGGTATTTGGGGCCCGGCGTCCCCCGCTGGTTTCACGAGGGCTATGCGCAATTCGCCGCCGGCTCCTGGGGAGCCGGCCAGGCCTGGGGTCTGCGCCTCACCTTTCTCGCGGGGAAAGCCCCCGCTTTCGAATCGCTCAGCCTCGATTTCAGACGGGACCAATTCGCGGCGGAGCACGCCTACTGGCTCGCTTACACCGCGGTCGAGACGCTGTATCGATTCAGCGGTGAAGATGGACTGACCCGCTTTTTCCAGCGCTGGCACGACCTGGGAAGCATCGATTTGGCCCTTAGGCGCACCTATGGTTTAACGCTAGGGCAGTACGAGCGTCTGTGGCGGCGCGAAGTGAAGAGCCGTTATGGATGGCTGCTGATCATGACCCAGGCGACGGCTTTCTGGACAGCCCTGACGATCCTTTTCCTCATCTTGGGGTATTGGAAGAGACAGCGAAACAAACTGAAGCTCGAGGCGCTCGAGGCCCGGGTGAGTCTGGAGTATCCCGAGTGGGATCCGGAAGCGACCGAGGATGATCCTTACCCGGGTTGGAGTTCTGGGGATGACCACCGGTGATTGACGGATTTGGCGTCCCCGGATAGGTTTGGGGCGCTAATGCATAAACCCAGATCGCGAAGAAGAGAGAAGCGCAGTTCGCGCACAGCTCGCCGAGTAGGAGAGGGAAGTGAGGTGGTAGCGGCTGGTGCCCCGGAATCGCGGGCCTCGCTGCAATTCACCCGCCTGAACTGGATCCTCCTGGGAGGTGCGGCGGTGGTACTGCTGACCGGTTTCGCGGCGTTGGGCAGCGGCTCACCCGTGGCCTCGACAGTGGTGGCACCACTGCTGCTGGTCGCGGGCTACGGCGTGCTGATCCCCCTGGGCTTGATCCTCTGAGGAGGCCACCGGGTTGACTGGTTTGCGAGGAAAAGCCATCTTGGCGAGTCCCTCAGAGAAGTGGGTCGGGCGCGTAGCTCAGTTGGCGAGAGCGCTGCCCTTACAAGGCAGAGGCCCCTGGTTCGAGTCCAGGCGCGCCCACTGCCAGCAGTACGGCTTGCTGGGCGGTCCTGGGGTTTCAGGGCCTACGGGTTGCGGAGCTAAGTTTATAGACAACAAGCACTTAGCCTAGGGGTGCCGACGCGGGAGCGGAGGGCCGGCACCTTTTTTATTGCATAGTTGTTATCAGTAGTAAGCGAGCGGCAGCTCGCTATCGGGAACCCAAGCGCTGGAGACGCACAATGAGGTTCGGTAGTAAGCCCGTGTCGTTCGGGGCGATGGCGGCCGTGCTGGTCGCCGTTGGCTTGTTTTCGCCCCTCACCGCGAAAGCCGAGGCGGCCGTCTCGATGCAGCAGGCCGGCGGACGCTTCAAAGTGCTGGTGGTCCCACTGGACTCGAAAGCTCTCGACAAGAAGTTCGGAAAGAGGGTAGCCGAAGCTCTGTCCGAGTTGATCGATGAGCTGACTACGCATAAGTCGATCTCCGACAAGGAGTTCGGTCGCGCCCTCAAGAAATACGACGTCAAGAGAGAGGATCTGAATGCGATTCGGGCTCGCCAGCTGGCGAACCTGATGGGTGCTCAGGTGGTCTATTACGGTACGGTCGTGCGGAACGGCGCGTTGTACGCCGTCGAATCGACGTTCATCGATGTGCAGACGGGTGATGAGGTAGCCGTTCCCGAAGTCCCCGTGGCCGATAAGAGTGACGAGTCGGTGGAGAAAGTCACCAGCGCGGCGATCGCCGCCTTCGGTGAGCAAGTCCGTTTCGTTCGCGCACGCGCCTTCTGCGCCGAATACGTGGCCAGCCAGCAGCCGGATAATGCCCTCCGTAACTGCAACGAAGCTCTGGCGATCAATCCGCAGAGCGTCCCGGCACTCTTCAACAAGGGTCTTGCTTTCCGGCAACTGTTCGAGAACGAGACCGAGGGCACCGATGGTTGGGCCGATTCAGCGGTGGCCTACTTCTCAGCCGTTCGCGAGGTGCGACCCGGCCACAAAGACGCCTTGCAGAACGAAGCGTACATCCGTTCGAGGAACGGCGAAGCCGAGCTGGCGAGCGAGTTGTACGAGCAATTCCTGGAGCTCGATCCCACTAATGTCCCGGTTCGCCTCAAGGTGGCCTACGATCTGGCCCAGGTTGGCCTGATGGCGCAAGCGATCGCGATCATCGATGAGGGGCTCGAACTCGACCCGGACAATCTAGATCTCTTGCAGTCACAGGGAGACTATTCGCTTCGCTTCGCTAGCGAGATTGAGGCCGAGGATTCCGACCGGGCAGCCGTCTATGTCGACAAAGCGGTCCTCGCCTACGAGAAAGTGCTGGAACTAAAGGGCGAAGAGACCGATCTCGCGATCATCGAGAACACGCTGGCCGCGTACACGAAGGCCGGCCGCAGTCAAGAGGCCGTCGCCTTCGCGCAGAAGGCCCTCGCGGCTCATAGCGACAGCCCGCGACTTTGGTCCCTCTATGCCGACGCACTCGCGCGCCTCGACCGCTACAGCGATGCTAGCCAGGCCATGGACTCGGCCCTGGCTCTCGACGAATCCTATCACAACGGCTACCTGAAACGCGGTCAGTTCAAACTCAGGAACGGCGATGAGGCCGGCGCCCTGGCCGACTTCGACCTGGCGATCAGCTCTGGGTCCTCCACGGAGGCCGATGTTTACACCCTCTTCTGGGGCGAGGCTCACAACGCTCGTAGCGGTGGTAATCAGCGGGAAGCGACCAAGAACTTCGAACGCGCCGCCCGCTACGCCGACGCCTCTCAGAAGGCCGAAGTGGAGTTCTGGTGGGCTTATTCCTACTACCAGCTGGGTGAGCAGATTGCTAGCGATGAGTCCGCCAGCGTCAACCAACTGGAGCGAGCCCATAGCGCGTTCCAGAAGGCCGGAACCCACTTTGCTCGCGCCGGCAGTGTGCGCAAGGAAGTGCCTCAACTGAAGGACGCTACAGGAAAGTGGCTGATGAACATCGAGGCGCGTATCAAGCGGGCGCAGAGGAACTAGTCCTTCCTGCTTCTATTCAGGCAAGAGAGCCCGGGCGCAGCCCGGGCTTTTTTTTGCCCATCGACTATTCAATCTCCACAAGCATCTGTGAGCGACCGCCGCCCCGTCGATCTCACGTGACTCCCGTGGGGCCGAGTGGGGTGATCAGTCGGGGGACCTGGGGAGCAGGGCAAGGAAATCCTTGACATGAGTGGGGTGGGGCGGTAGCTTGGGGGTCGGAGTGGGGGAAAGTGGGGGCATCTGGAGGCTCTCACCATTTCAGCGCCCGGTAATCCCGCCCCTACCGGGCCCCAATAATCCCGCCAGGGGAGAGGTTACTTGACCGGCTTCCTGGGGAGCTATCTCCATCAGCTCGATGAGAAAGGACGGATCGCCCTGCCGGCCGCGTTTCGGCGCGTCACGGGGGAGGAGAGTCTGGTGCTCATCCATAGCGAGGATCCCGCCCTCGTACTGTATCCAAGCGAGGCGTGGGCGGAGGTCGAGGTGGAGCTGAAGCAGCTGATGAAGCGGCAGTCAGAGGCGCGGAGCGCGGTTCTGAGCCTGCTGGCGATTGCGACCGAAGTGATTCCCGACAAGCAGGGCCGGATCTTGATACCGGAGCGAATGCAACACGCGGCGAAGCTAGAAGGGCAAGCGCTAGTCGTCGGTGTGATCGAAAAGATCGAGCTCTGGAATCCTCAGTTATTCGAGGAGCGCACGTCGGATTCCAACCCAGAATACATGCATTACATACGCAACATCCTATAACCAGGAAACGAAGAGAGTCGACGGTGACGGTCAGAGGGCGGTCGAGGGGAGAGATGGGGAGGGGTTGGGTCCGGAGCAGGCGGGCCCCGACTGAGCGTCGGCACTCTATGGCAAAGAGACAGTGGGCAGGTGTAGGGGGGAGGGATGTGTGTGGACTGGGGGTAGGGCATACCCGCCTGTTCACTGTCTCGGATCGTATGCGCAGCCGGGCGACGGGCGTCCGGCGGGCGAGCTTGAGTCGTAACAGGGGGCCTGGTCTCGAGGTGAGCGCGTACCACCAGCCGGTGATGTTGGCGGAGGCGATGAAGTTCCTGTCGCTACAGGGGGGAGGTGTCTTCCTGGACGCCACCGTGGGTGGCGGTGGGCACGCCGAGGGGATCGTCGCTGCGAGCTCGGGAGTGAGGCTGCTGGGGGTCGATCGGGATCCTGCGGCGCTGGCTTTCGCTGCGCGGCGATTGGAGCGCTACGCGGACCGTGTGCTTCTGAGGGCGGGCGATTTCGCAGAGAGTGACGAGTTATTCGATCTGGTGAAGGGCACATTAGCTGGAGTATTGGTGGACCTGGGGGTGTCCTCTCACCAGATCGATTTTCTAGAGCGTGGCTTTTCCTTCCGGCAGGGTGCGCCGCTGGATATGCGGATGCAAGGTCCGGATGCGGATGAAGCTACGGCGGCGGATTTGTTGAACGCGGCGTCAGCCACAGACCTGTCGGAGATCTTTCGGCGCTTCGGAGAGGTGCGGGGCGCGCGGCGATTGGCAGCTGAGATCATCCGGCGTCGGAAAACGCAACGCTTCGCGACCAGCGATGACTTGCGTGAAGCCGTCGAGGCGGCCTTCGGCCGCCCGGCAAGGCCCGGTCTGCTGGCGCCGATCTTTCAGGCGCTGAGAATCGCTGTGAATCATGAGCTCGAATCTCTGGAGCGGGCGCTCCCGTTGTTTCGAGATCTGCTGGAGCCAGCCGGAAGGCTGGTCGTGATCGCCTACCACTCGCTAGAGGACCGCGCGGTGAAACGCGCATTTCGCGAGTGGAGCCAGGACTGCATTTGCCCACCGAGGATTCCTGTCTGTCGCTGCCGAGGGCGCGCGTTGGGACGCGAGCTCACCCGCCGCCCGGTCCGTCCTTCCACTGAAGAGCTCGCCAGCAATCCACGAGCACGGAGCGCCCGTTTGAGAGCTTGGGAGAAGGCCACGGAGGAAGCGCAATGAGGATGCGCGGCGCTTTCGCGGCGATGGCGACGCTGCTGCTTCTTACCGGGATGTTTGTGGCTGTGCACCGCGGCGGCCGGGGACGCGAGCTGAATGAGCGAATCGCCGCGCTTCAGAGCCGGAGTGCTGCGGCGGAGGTGCAGTCAAGTGAGCTGGGACGACAGATCGAGGTGCTTCGCAGCCGTAGCCACATAGTCAGGGTCGCGGAGGAACTGGGGCTCCACATGCCGAGCGAGGAAGAGTTCGTCATCCTCGACCTGAGCCGCTGGATTTCCCGCTCGACCGAGGGGTCGCTATGAGATCCGGGGCCCGGCAGGCACGGCGGCGCCAGCTGCGGCATCGCATGCTCAGCCTCGCTCTGCTGTTCACTGTTTGCCTGATCGTGGCGCGGTCGGCTCAGCTACAGGTGCTGCAAGGATCGGACTGGCGGGCGGCATCGGTCAGGCAACACGAGAAGAACCGGCCGGTGCCAGCGCCGCGTGGCGCCATATACGATCGGAATGGCCGCGAGCTGGCGATCAGTCGCATCACTTATTCGCTGGCAGTCTCACCTCGAGAGCTGGAGAACCCGCGGGCGGCGGCAGAGGTGCTGCGGGATGCGCTACCGTTGGCAAGCGCGAAGGCGCGACGAATAGCCGAAGGGAAGACAAGCTGGGTGGTCATTGGCGGTAGGCATTCTGTGGTCCTGAAGAATCAGCTCGAGTCTCGACTCGGAAAGCGCGGACTGCACTTCGAGCCGACGGTAGAGCGGTTCTATCCCCGGGGCGACCTGGCGGTCGAGCTGTTGGGTCGTATCGACGTCAGCGGCCGGGGCGCCAGCGGGCTCGAGCTGACGTTCGATTCGGTGCTCACCGGTCAGCCGGGTCTCAGCGTAAAGCGACAGGATGGAAAGGGCATCTCCGATGGTTGGCTCCTGACAGCGATCGTCGAGCCGACACCGGGCGCGGATATCTATCTGACCATCGATTCGGAACTGCAAGCACTGGCGGAATCGGTGCTCGAGGATGCCATCTCGGAGTCTGGGGCGCAGGGCGGCGATCTGTTGATTGTGAAGCCAGAAACGGGTGAGCTACTTGCGGCAGCGAGCCGGCGCGAGGGATGGATTCCTCACCTGGCCGCGGCGACGGAGCCCTACGAACCAGGCTCGACCCTCAAACCGTTCACGGTCGCCGCGTTGCTATCGGAAGGCTACGCTCGTCTCGAGGACAAGGTGGACACCGGCCTCGGAACGTACCTAACGGCGGGCCGCACCGTTCACGATACCCGCCCGCATGGGCGTCTCAGCCTGGCGGAAGTGCTCGAGGTCTCGAGCAACGTCGGGATGGCGAAGTTCGCCGAACGCTTGCCGCGTGGTGTGCAATACCGCTACCTGCGCGATTTCGGTTTCGGAACGCCGACCGATCTCGATTACCCGTCGGAATCAGCCGGTCTTCTGCGGACACCCAGCCGCTGGTCGAGGCAAAGCAGTGCCTCGTTGGCTATCGGCTACGAGATCGCGGTGACGCCGCTCCAGCTGGCCATGGCTTACTCGACGCTCGCCAACGGCGGTCGATTGATGCGGCCTCTTATCGTCAAGCGTGCTGACAACCCCGACGGCCAGAGCCGCTGGACCACGGAACCGCAGGTTATCAGGCGTGTCATAACGGAAGAGATAGCGGAACAACTGAGAGCTGTCCTGGCGCACGCGGTGACCCAGGGAACGGGCCGCACCGCCGGCGTGCGCGGCATAAGCGTGGCGGGCAAGACAGGAACCGCCCTGAGGTTCAGCTCGGCCACGGGTTACTCAGGTGAAAGTTATACCGCGTCGTTCGTTGGGCTCATCCCTTCGGACGATCCGGAATTGGTCGTCTTAGTGAAACTCGATGCACCTAGCGGAGCTTACTACGGTGGCCAGACCGCAGCGCCGGTCATGCGTACCGCAGTACGTGCCGCTCTGGCAGGGAGCCACTGGTCGGCGCCGCCGCTGTTGGGGGAGCCGGATTTTCCGGACGAAAAGGCGGGAGTCTCAGCGGGTCGGGTGTCGGCCGGTGGCCCATATGTGTTCGCGCTCGATGCGCCACTGATGCGAGCGCAGGAAGATGCGACCATCTTCAATTCGAAGCTGAGGACGGTTGTGCCAGATGTCAGAGGCACTTCGATTCGTGCTGCCGCCTACCGGCTGCATGACGAAGGTTGGCGGGTTGTGGTGCAGGGAGGTGGACGTGTGGAATCGATGCGACCTTCGGCGGGTTCGATGCTCGAACGCGGTAGAGTTGTCTATATCATGGGCGGCGAGCGGGCCCCACCGAGAAATCGCGGCGACATGGAAACAGGGTGATTCCGATCAGCGCGCTAGCCAGGCACCTCGAAGCCAAAGGGCTTCTAGCCTCCCCGGTCCCTGACGCCCCTGTCGGGGTCACGGGGATCAGCGATGATTCACGCCTGGTCCAGCCGGGTGATCTCTACTGCGCGATACGTGGGCACAACGAAGATGGTCACCGATACTTGAGCGATGCCGCCCGCGCCGGCGCGACCGCCGCGCTGGTCGAGGCGCCGGAAGAGGGGCTGGAACTTACACAGATCGAGGTCACTGATTCCCGTCGCGCGGCGGCGATCGCCGCTCAGGTAGTGTTTGGTAACCCGACCCGCGACATGATGCTCGTCGGCGTCACGGGCACGAACGGAAAAACGACGACAGCGCTCCTCGCGCGGCACGTGTTGAGCCAGGAGGAGCCCACCGCCGCTCTGGGCACACTGGGCGCCATCGCACCCGCTGGGGATCTTTCTCCCACCGAGCTGACGACTCCGGGGCCGGTGGCTTTCGCGCGTATCCTGGCCGATCTGAAGGCGACGGGGGCACGGCGCATCGTACTGGAGGTCTCTTCGCATGCCTTGACGCAACATCGCGTCGATGGCGTCGAGTTCGACGTTGCTGTCTTCACGAACTTGAGCCGCGACCACCTCGACTATCACACCGACTTCGAGGACTACTCGAGCGCGAAGTCGCGGTTGGCCGGACTCGTGAAACGGGATGGTCACCTGATTGTGAACGCGGACGAGCCCGCCTGGCGCGCTTTGTCGAGCCCCGCTCGCATCACTCGCTTCGGTCTCGAAGCCGATGCTGAATACCGAGCGTTTGATATCAGGCACACCCCGCGCGGCTCCGAGTGGACGCTGGCGACGCCCGAGGGCGAAGCTGCGGTGAAGTTACCGCTTCTGGGGGATTTCAATATCTCGAATGCCCTGGCGGCGGCGGCCATCGGCGGTGTCTTCGGCCTCGACGCCTCCGACCTCGCCGCTGCGTTGACTTCGGCGCCGCCTGTGCCGGGGCGTCTCGAGGTCCTGTCACATGAGCCGCTCGTGATACGGGACTACGCGCATTCGCCCGCAGCGCTGCGAAGCGTCCTCGCCACCACCAGGAAACTGGCCGACGGTCGCTTGATCGTAGTCTTCGGTTGCGGCGGTGAGCGCGATCGGGGCAAGCGCCCGTTGATGGGTCAGGCGGCGGCGGAAGGCGCTGACTACTCGATCGTGACATCGGACAATCCTCGGCGTGAGAACTCGGCGGCGATCATAGCCGAGATCCTGCCGGGGATGGGAGATGCGGACTGCGAGACGATCGAAGATCGAAGGGCCGCCATCGCCAGAGCGCTGCAGATGGCCGGGAAGGATGACCTGGTGTTGCTGGCTGGGAAGGGTCATGAGACGTACCAGATCGTCGGGGCCGAAAAGCTCCCTTTCGATGAGGCCGTCATCGTCGCCGAGCTGAGCGGTGGGAGGAACAGCGCCTGATGTCAGCTTTCGTGTGGACGGGCGAGCGGGTGGCGATCGCCCTGGGGCTGCCGCCGGGTGACTACCCGCTGCGAGAATATTCTGGCGTCTCCACCGACACGAGGTCGCTGGCACCGGGTCATCTCTTCGTCGCCCTGCGCGGTGACACCCACGACGGCGCCGACTTTGTGCCGGATGCGGTCGCCGCCGGCGGAGCCGGAGTTGTCATCGAGAGACGGGTGAAAGGACTACCGGCCGACTTTGACCAGTACGTGGTCGCGGATTCGCTAACGGCGCTGGGAAAACTCGCCAGCGCCCGTCGCCGCGCCCTCGCGCCGACCGTCGTTGCCGTGACTGGAACCAGTGGCAAGACGACGACTCGCAGGTTGATCGCAACCGCTCTGGGCCCCGGCGCCGCCGAGAGCCCGAGCAATTTCAACAATCTCGTGGGCGTACCGCTGTCGATGCTTTGGGCCGGGGATACGGCGAACCTCTGGGTTCTGGAGCTCGCATCGAACCGGCGCGGCGAGATCGAACGGCTTGGCCGGATGGCGGAGCCCGACATCGGCGTGATCACTTCGATTGGCGAAGGTCACTTGGAAGGCCTGGGCGATGTGGGCGGCGTGCTCGAGGAGAAGCTGGCGATGCTAGGGACGATCAAGGCCGCTGGAAGTGTCTTCGTCGCCGACCAGCCGCCGGAGCTGGTCGCGGGAGCGCGAGATCGTTTCAGCGACGTTACGTCGGTAGGCGTGAGCGACGCCGCGGATGAGTGTCCCACGATGTGGTCCGCGAGTGATGACGGGGTGGTCTGGACTTGGAAGGGCGTCGAGTTCACGCTGCCGGGTTTTGGCGTTCACCTGGTTCGCAACGGCATGCTCGCCGCCGCTGTAGCGGAGCGGCTGGGGGTTGCGCCCCGCGTGGCCGCGGAGCGCTGGCGTGACTTTGCGCTCCCCCCGCTGCGGGGCGAGCTTCGCCGGGTTGGGGGACTCATGTTACTGGTGGACTGCTATAACGCGAATCCTTCTTCGTTCGAAGCTGCCATCGATTCGCTCGCCAGACAGGTCGGTAGGCGGCGGGCTGTGCTGGCGGGGACGATGCTCGAGCTGGGCGAGCAGTCGGCGGAGCTTCATGCGCGTGTGGCTCGGCGGATAGTGGAGGTGGGGATTGAGTTGATCGTCGCGACCGGGAAGTTCACGCAGGCCTTTGCGGCGCAGGCTGCGGAGCTTGGTGATCGCCTGGTCTCGGAAGAAGATGTGGATACGGCCTACGCCATGATGGTCGAACGGCTTCAGGGCGATGAAGTAGTGCTGCTCAAGGCGTCGCGAGGAGTGAAGCTAGAGCGCGTGATTCCGCGCTTCGAGCGCGACTTCGGACGCAGTGGCCGGTTTCAAACGTGCGGAAACGGCGCGTGATGGGAGGCCGACTTGCTGTACGAGTTTCTTTTTCCGTTAGCCGACAGGCATATCATTTTCAACCTGTTTCAGTACATCACGTTCAGGGCGGCAGGAGCGACGGTTACCGCGCTCGTCATCGCTTTCGCGGTGGGGCCTCTGATCGTGAACTGGTTGCGCAGCAAAGGCGTCGGCCAGGTGGTCAGATTGGATGGGCCGCACACACACCTGGAGAAGGCAGGAACGCCCACGATGGGCGGGCTGATCATCATCGCCGCGGTGGTTGTTCCTACCGTCCTCTGGGCGCGCCTGGACAACCCGTACGTGATCATCGCCCTTGCCATGACGGTGCTGATGGGCGCCGTGGGCTTCATCGACGACTACTTGAAGATCGTACGGAAACAGTCGCGTGGCCTGGTGGCGCGCAACAAGCTCATCGGCCAGTTCCTGTTTGGTCTCACTCTGGGTGCGATACTCTGGTTCAATCCGCTCAGCGATTATCCGGCAAACCACACGATGCTCCCGTTTTTCAAGGAGCTGAGGCTGGTGATCTGGATGCCGTTCTTCCTACCGTTCGTGGCTCTCGTGGTGAGCGGCAGCGCGAACGCCGTGAACCTCACCGACGGGTTAGACGGGCTGGCAGCGGGGCTCAGCGCGATCGCGGCGGTGACCTTCGGGCTTTTCGCCTACCTCATCGGCCGCGTCGACGCGTCGAACTATCTCGGCCTTTTCTATCTGCCCGGCGTGGGAGAGCTCTCCGTGTTCTGCTTCACCCTCGCCGGGGGCGCGCTTGGCTTCCTCTGGTTCAACAGTCACCCCGCCGAGGTGTTCATGGGAGATACAGGTTCGCTCGCCCTGGGCGGCGCGCTCGGCACCGTGGCTGTACTGATCAAAGGGGAATTTCTACTGGTGATCGTGGGTGGGGTATTCGTCGCCGAAGCGATGTCGGTCATCTTGCAGACCTCATGGTTCAAGTTCACGCGACGGCGTTACGGCCAGGGCCGGCGGGTCTTCAGGATGGCGCCATTACATCACCATTTCGAGAAGCTCGGCTGGTCGGAGTCGAAGGTGGTTGTTCGCTTCTGGATCGTTGGGGTGCTCTGCGCCTTGATCGCGCTGAGTACGCTAAAGGTAAGGTGAAGATTCCAAGCTCGTGGGTCGGTTTGAGGGTGGGAGTGCTGGGGCTCGGTAGAAGTGGTGTGAGCGCAGCTCGGCTTCTCGCTGAAGCGGGCGCATCGGTCTATGCCAGCGACATCTCCGCCTCGGAGGAGTTGCGGGCCGAGGTGATGGGGCTGGAGCAGCTTGGCGTGGATGTCGAGTTGGGGGGACACAAGGTGAGTGTGCTTCAGAGCTGTGACCTGGTTGTGGTGAGTCCGGGCATCCCACCCTCCGCCCAGATCCTGGCGGCCGTCGCCGACCAGCCAGTCATCTCGGAGCTGGAGCTCGCGTTCAACCGCCTACGCGCGCCGGTGATTGCCGTGACCGGTACGAATGGGAAAACTACGACGACGGCGTGGATTGGCGACATGATCGCGCGGGCCAAGCTTTCGGTGGGTGTTGGTGGCAACATCGGCTACCCGTTGTCGGAGCTCGCGCTGAAGACAGGACGCGATTTCGATTGGGTCGTTGCCGAGGTGAGCTCTTTTCAACTGGCCCATACAGTCGAATTCAACCCCGCCATCGGAGTGTTGTTGAACCTCTCGGCGGATCATCTCGATCGTTACGAGAGCATCGACGAGTATTACGCCGACAAGGCGAAACTCTTCGCCAACGCCACTCAGAAGAGCCGCTGGGTGTTGAACCGTGAAGACCGTGACGTCCGTGGGCTGGCTGATGCCCGGCCCGGGACGAAGCGCTACTTCCAGCTAGCGCCGGGATTACCCTCGGGCGAAGAAGGTGCATGGTTAAATGAACTCGGTGTCCTGAAGCTGCGATGCGGTGGTGAGGAAGCCGATCTTGTGAAGGCGAGCGATCTCAAGACTCTGGGTGCTCACAACGTAGCAAACGCCTTGGCGGCGACGCTGGCGGCCAGTTTCGCAGCTCTTCCTGTCGAAGCCATTCGTGAGAGCCTCCGCAGCTTCGAGCCTCTACCTCACCGCCTGCAGCCTATCGCTGAGGCGGATGGAGTTCTCTGGATCAACGATTCGAAGGCCACGAACATCGCGTCGACCCGAGTTGCGATCACGGCGGTGGAGCGGCCCATCGTTCTTTTGCTCGGTGGCCGGCCGAAGGGCGAGGCCTTCTCCGATCTTGCGCCCGAGCTCGCGGAAAATGTGCGTGCGGTGATCGCCTACGGTGAGGCAGGCGATCAAATAGCAGATGAGCTTGCGAGCAGCATGCGTGTGGAACGCGTGGTAGGAAGTTTCGAAGCGGTCTTCGAGCGGGCAGCGGAGTTAGCGGAGCCTGGCGACGCCGTGCTCCTGTCCCCGGCGTGCGCGAGCTTCGACATGTTCCGCGACTACGAGGAGCGTGGGTCCCGCTTCGCCGAGCTGGTGGAGAAGCAAGAGTGATGAAGGATCTGGTTGGCGCGGTTACTGTCGATACCTACATGCCGGCCTACGGAAGCGCGCGGCGCGATGCCGCGCTGTTGCTCGCGGTCACCGTCTTCCTGTTGCTCATGGGGCTGATCACGGTGTACAGCGCCAGTTCGTTCATCGCTCAGAAGCAGGGCTTGCCGGACCACTTTTACCTACGGCAGCAAGCCAGCAAGGCGATGGTTGGATTGCTTGCCCTTTATGTGCTGGCGCGGCTCGACTACCGCGTCTATCGCATGGCGGCATGGCCACTCCTGGGAATGACCTTGCTGATCCTGCTGATCGTCATCCTGCCGGGTACAGAAGCGATCGCACCGGTGCGCAATGGCGCCCGACGCTGGCTAGAAGTGGGCGTCCGTGTGCAGCCGTCGGAGGTTGCGAAGCTGGTGATGGTGATCTGGACGGCGGCGCTGGCGGCAAAGAAAGACGACAGGATTCGCAGCTTGCGCTGGGGGCTCGCCGCCTTCGCCGTCATCTACCTGATCGTCGGTTTGTTGATCGTGCTCGAGCCCGACTTCTCGACTGCGGCGCTGATCGGGATGCTCGGCGCCATCATACTGTTCGCCGCAGGCGCGAAGTTGACCCATTTCATGTTGCTCGGCACGCTGGCCGCGCCTCTGGTTTGGGAGTGGATCCGGACGGCGAACTATCGCATGGCTCGGGTGATGGCGTTCTTGGGCAACGCTTCAGAGGGAGCGAGCTATCAATTGAAACAGGCGCTGATCGCGGTGGGTTCAGGCGGCGTTTTCGGGGTCGGTTACGGCGAGAGCGTGCAAAAGTACTATTTCTTGCCTGAGCCTCACAACGATTTCGCATTCGCGATCATCGCCGAGGAGTGGGGGTTGGTAGGGGTCGTGGCGATAGCGGTGGCCGTGCTCACGCTCGGCATGCTCGGCATGCGTATCGCGCGGCGGGCGCCTGACCTCTTCGGCTTCTTGTTGGCGGTAGGGATCACGTCGATGATCGTAGTAAGTTCGCTCATGCATATGGCCGTCAGTCTCGGATTGGTGCCTACGACTGGAATCACACTGCCCTTCGTGAGCTATGGAGGTTCTAGTCTGGTGGTCTCGCTTGCCGGTGTCGGGATCTTGCTGAACATCGGCAGTTGGCGCGCCTGAGTCCAGTGAGCCGCAAAGTGATCATCGCGGGTGGGGGGACGGGCGGGCACCTATATCCGGCGCTCAATCTGGCCGCGGCGCTCAAGAGGTTGATGAAGGAGGACTTGGAAGTCTTGCTGCTCGGAGCGGAAAGAGGGATAGAGGCTCGGGTCTTACCCGAGAAGGGCGTGGCTCATCAGCTGCTTCCGTTCGAGCCCATCTATCGCCGCCGGCCGTGGCGCAACTGGCGGACGCTGCTGGCGGGTGTGAAGAGCAGTAGAACGATCATGAGACTATTCGATAGCTTCGATCCGGACCTAGTCGTCGGAACGGGGGGCTATGCCTCCGGTCCGGTGCTCGCTTGGGCGGTGTACCGGCGTTTGACGACCGCCATCCAGGAGCAGAACAGCTACCCGGGGATCACCACGCGCCTGCTTGCTCCGTTCGTGGATCAGGTTCACCTCGGCAGTCCCAAAGCGCTGCGTTATCTAGAGACGGTGCCATCCTCTAGAGTACGCATGCATGGGAATCCGATCCGCATGCCCACGACGCGACCCGATGTGCGGGCCGCGCGCGAGGAGTTTCGGGTCGGCGATGATCGCGTCGTTCTCATCGTCGGTGGCAGCCAGGGGGCGAAGGCGATCAACGAGTCGCTGCTGGCCGCGCTGAGCGCCGTGGAGGCAGGAGACCTGGCGCCCTTGCCAGCGGATGTTTGCGTTCTCTGGTCGACGGGCGACGCCCACTACGAAGGAGTGCAGAGCCGCCTTCGGGATCTCGGCGCGGCTCGCTGCGTTCGGGCGCTTCCCTACATAGACGAGATGGATAGAGCCCTGGCCGTCACCACGCTGGCGGTGTCGCGCGCGGGGGCCCTCGCCCTCGCCGAACTCTGCGCGTGGAGCATCCCGTCGATTCTTGTGCCCTATCCGTTCGGAGCCGGGGATCATCAGCGGATGAACGCACGAACTCACGAGACGGCGGGGGCGTCGATCGTACTCGAGGAGAGCGAGATGCAAAGGGATCCGACGCTCGTCTGGCGTCTGATCAGTGATCTGCTCGCCGATGCGGCGCGCCTCGAAGCGATGAGAAGCGCGGCGAGCGAACTCGGCGCGCCGGACGCCGCTGAGCGCATCGCGAAAGACCTGGCCCAACTGATGGAGGCGGCGTGAACCGTGTGTCGCTCACCGAACTGGTACGTGCCGGCGAGCGCATTCACCTGGTGGGCATCGGTGGAGCTGGCATGTCCGGCCTGGCGCTACTGCTCCAGGCGCAGGGCGCTGTCGTCAGTGGGAGCGATCGTGCCCCGAGTCCGGCGGTCGAAGAATTGGCGAGGAAGGGTATGAAGGTGCATATCGGTCACAGCCGCGATCATGTGGAAGGATGCGCCGCCGTCATCCACACGGCCGCTGTCTCTCCCGACCATCCCGAGCTGGTAGCTGCGCGGGAGGCGGGTAGCCTGGTGGTGAAGCGCAGCGAAGCTCTGGCTCAGCTCGTCAACGAGGGCCGCCTGGTCGGAGTCGCGGGCACCCACGGTAAGACGACGACCACGGCGCTGGTCGCCCTGTCGCTGGAAGGCGCCGGCGGCGACCCGACCGCGTTGGTGGGCGGTCGTCTGGATGCTTGGGGAGGCAACGCCCGTATCGGTGCGAGCGATTTGTTCGTAGTGGAAGCGGACGAGTACGATCGATCGTTTCTCGCGCTCGAACCCGACGTTGCTGTTGTGACTTCTATGGAAGCGGAACACCTCGACACCTACTCGACCGTCGAAGAGATGGAATCGGCATTCGAATCGTTCATCGAGCGTGTTCCGGCCGGCGGGAAAGTGGTGGCGTGCATCGACGACCCGGGCGCCGCGCGTTGTCTGGAGAGAGCGGGAGCGAGAGGTCTGAGTTACGGAATCGGTCCGGGCGCGGTGCTACGCGCTGAGGCGATCGATTATTCGCCGCAAAAGACTCGCTTCGAAGCGCACCTCGAAGGGGAGAAGTTGAGCGACTTCGAGATCGCTCTCCAGGGATCTCACAACGTGAGGAATACACTGGCAGCCATCGGTGTGACCCTGGCTTTGGGTTTCGATCCGAAGTCGATGGTGGCGGCGCTGGCCGAATTCAAGGGCGTCGACCGGCGCTTTCAAGTTCTCGGAGAGGCCGGCGGTATCACCATAGTCGATGATTATGCACATCACCCGACCGAGATCATCGCCACTCTCGAGGCCGCACGGCAGGCCTTCGGCGAGCGACGGATAGTCGTCGTCTTCCAGCCCCACCTGTTCAGTCGTACGCGGGCGCTTGCGGCGGAGTTCGGCGCTGCGCTGGCGAAGGCGGATTTAGCCTTCGTGGCGCCAATCTATCCGGCGCGAGAAGCGCCCATAGAGGGTGTCGATGCCGGGCTCGTCGTTGCGGCAGCCCGTCGGCTGATCGTGGATAAGAGCCTCGTGCGTGAGGTGGCCTCGCTGGACGAGGCTGTGGGCTCAGCGATCTCCGCCCTGGAAGCGGGGGATGTGCTGTTTACACTCGGTGCAGGTGACGTCGATCAAGTGGGGCGTCGAGTCTTGGAGCGGCTAAGGCGGAGCCATGTGGATGCCTGACGTCCCGCTTGATCGTCGTTGCCGCTGGAGGATTGGAGGCTCGGCGCCGAAGTTCGCCGAAGCCTCCAACGAAGAGGAGCTTCGGGCGTTGTTGGCGGAGCTTGAAGATGAGACGGCGTTGGTCCTCGGGGGAGGCGCGAACCTGTTGATCGCCGACGAAGGCCCGGGCGCGCCCGTCGTCGTGCTGGGCGGCGAGTTCAAGGGCCAGGAGTTGCACGCCGATAGCATCCGTTTCGGCGCCGCTGCGTCGATAGCGGGCGTCGTCCAAACCGCCCGCCGCGAGGCGCGATCGGGCCTCTGGATTCTCGAGGCCGTGCCAGGCACGATGGGAGGAGCTTTGAGGCTAAACGCCGGAACTGCTGAGGAGTGGCTTTGGGATCGCGTGATTTGGGCCGAAGCGATGTTCCCGGACGGAAGAGTGGAACGGATCATGGCGACTGACATCAAGACGAGCTATCGAACCATCGATTTCGACGCGCGGGCGATCTTTCTCCGTGCCGAAGTGAAAGCGCTCCCCGCCCCCCCCGCCCCCGCCGCCCCCGCCGCCCCCGCCGGCCCCGCCGGCCCCGCTGCTGAACGCGAACAGGTGGAAAAGCAGCACAGAGACCGTCGCACGGCCAAGCTGAAGGCTCAGGTCTATGACAAACCGACGTGTGGTTCCACATGGAAGA